>Ga0265295_1004076_pt1 | contig 20128 bp, 13 predicted proteins | sample Munlansysbiofilm_FD_192503 | JGI IMG/M metagenome (GOLD analysis project Ga0265295, IMG submission 192503) | Leachate microbial communities from a municipal landfill in Southern Ontario, Canada - Methane capture system biofilm | ecosystem: Engineered > Solid waste > Landfill > Unclassified ... | reverse complement strand
GTTAGTAATGATTTGCTCAATCTTGCTCACACCTTTGACGCCAGCATTAAAAAGCGATAGCTGCGTTACGACTTCACTACTAGCGACGAGGTTGGCAAGCGTTACCCCCACTAATCGTAGTAATTGACCGCGATAGTTCTTATCGAAGAGGCGCATAACTTCAAGGTAGATAATTCCCAAGTCATTTGTGGGTTTATCGATTGTGACCGAGCGATTAATACTCGTAAAATCTGAATTCTTTAAGATTAATTGAATTGTGGTGCCTAACATTTTCTCACTTCGGGCGCGTTCGCTTACTTCTTGACATAAAAACGTAATCATTTCACGGATTTCATCATAATCGTCAGTGTCGGCCATCAGGGTCCGTGAGTTACCAATACTTTTAGGATCTTCTTGCTCGGTTCTTACTTCGTCACTACCAAGACCATTGGCCCATTCCTTAACTGTGAAATAAAACTTACCTAAAAGTTGCTTAACTTCTTCGCTTTCGGTTAAAGCTAAATCGCCAATCGTTTTGATTCCGAGCTTTTCAAGACGTGGATATGTTTTCTTACCAATCCCATACATCGCACTAATAGGAAGTTTCCATAAGTTATTACTTAAATCACGGCGCCGAAAAATAGTAAGGCCCATGGGCTTTTTATAATCACTAGCCATTTTCGCCAAAAACTTTGTCGGTCCAATCCCAATCGAGCATTTTAAATTTGTTTTTTTATATAAGTCCGCTTGTAGTTTTTCAAAGAATTCGACGGGATTCTTCACGCCTTTAAGAGCTTCGCTCATATCAACATAACATTCATCGATGCTGGCAACCTCGACAATTGGTGAATAATGGCGAACAAAGTTAAAGAACTCATTAGAAAGACGACTATAAAGCTTAAAATCAGGAAAGATGACGATTAAGCCTGGGCAAAGGCGCTCGGCCATATAAGTCGGCATCGCTGAATGGATCCCTAGAGCTCTAGCTTCATATGAGGCCGTTGAAACCACGCCGCGTCGCCCGGTTCCGCCCACAACTAAAGGTTTATTCGCTAAAGCGGGATTTCTAATCACTTCCGCGGTCGCAAAAAAAGCATTTAAGTCAATGTGCATAATCACTTTACTCATGTTTAATACTATTAAATTACTAATTATATACTACAAATAACCCAAAATGATTATTCGTTAGTTTTGGTCGTAATTTCTTCAATTTTTATTTTAGCTTCGTTAAGCGTTTTAGCAAGTTCACTTGCAAGGAGGCTGCCTTCTTCATAAAGCGTTAAGGACTTATCTAATTGGACTGTTCCGCTTTCAAGCAGTTTAACAATTTCTTCGAGACGGGCCATTTTTTGTTCAAATGTTTTGGTTTCACTCATTTTCTTTTTTCTCCTTTACGGTCGCAATAATTTGATGTTTATACATGTGGGCGATAATATCTTGTCCCACCTTGATGTTGTTTGGATCTCTAATTACTTGATTATCCTTATCACTAATGAAAGCATAACCTCTTTCCAAGACATTAAGCGGTGAGAGAGCAAGTAATGAAGTATTCAAGTTTTTAAAGAGTTCTTCCTTCTTATTATAGAGGATAATTTGCTTATTTCTCATTCTCTCGCGTGAGAGCGTGATTTTTTGTGAATAATTATGATAAGTACGATCAAAGTTGGTACCTAACCTTAGTGAGAGGTCGTTGATCTTATTAAAATAAGGAGTGATGATATTAATCGGGTTGATTAAAACAGGGCGATTTGCAAGATTGCGGAGTTTATCACTCGCTTTATCGGAAAGATTGCTAATGCTTAGTTTGATTCGTTCTAAGTTATTATTAATGTCTTGCATTAGATCAAGTTGGTTTTCCACTGCGCGCTCGGCTGCGGCAGTTGGCGTAGAAACGCGAAGATCACTGACATAATCAACAAGGGTTGTATCAACTTCGTGACCAACCGCACTTATGAGTGGGGTTTTACGTTCGCTTAGCTTTAAAATTAGTGATTCATCGTTAAAGGCCCAAAGGTCGTCACTACTTCCGCCACCACGCGCAATGATAAGAACATCTAAATCAAACGTTTGGCTCTTAATAAAGGCGCTGATGACTGATTTGGGGGCGTCACTGCCTTGGACGAGGCAAGGAAAATAAAACACCTCAGCAAGCGGATAACGACGAGTGATGTTTTGGCGGATATCGGCCCAAGCCGCACTGTCTTTACCAGAAATTACACCAATTCGCGTTGCAAAGCGCGGGATTGCCCGTTTTTTACTCTCATCAAAGATTCCGGTCTTGGCTAATTTTTCTTTTAATTTCTTTAAAGCGAGGAGTTTAGCGCCTTCCCCAAAATATTCAACTTCCCGGGCGATAAGTTGGTATGTTCCGCCTTTAGGGTAAAGACTCACTTGTCCGGTAACGATAATATCATCACCATCCTTAAGTTTATCCTTTTGCGCGTTAAAGCCACGATAAAACATCACGACACTGATGCGCGCATCTTGTTCATCTTTAATAAGAAAATAGGCACTAGTGGGGTAAGTCTTAATATTGAGGACTTCTCCACGCACACGTATATTATTTAATATCTTGTTTTGGTCAAGATATGATTTTACATATTCATTTAATTTGCTAACACTAACAAATTCATCATTCATTAGGTATCACCCGATCAAGGACGGCGTTTATATACTTATAATCTTCACCAGGAACAAATTTTTTCGCGAATTTAACAGCAATGTTAATTAAAATGGCTTTATCAATTTTTTCAACATAAAAATAGTGCGAATAACTCATGATTAAGATTGCTTGTGAGAGCATGTTAAGACGATCAAACTTCCATTTGACGAGATGAGGCCCAAGGTCTTCGATAATTTGATCAAGATGGACGAGTGATTTAATCACTAATTCACGAAGAAAAATGTCGTTTTCGTAATAATCTATTTCAGTGAGGTCACTTAATGCTTGATCGGGAGCGAAATCGACGTTCGCTCTACGGTGCACAAGGGCTCCATAGATCACATATAAGGCATATTCTTGTTGTTTATTTCGTGAAATCATGTTTTTTTGCTCCATAAGTCAAATAATTGTATCATAATCAATAATTATATTCCATGCATAATTATTGCAAATTTAGCTTAGCTACTTTTAACGCGGCCGCTCTTAACATTATCAAAGTGCGCGATAATAAATTGCAAAATAATAATGAAAAATAATAAGCCGAGCACACTAAGATGTAAGACAAACGAAAACTCTAATTCGCTTGCACTTAGTTGATAAGGGAAAGGCAAAACCAGAAATAAGAAATCGATCGTATAGGCGACAAAGGCACCAATCAAGTATTTTAACTTGTAACGGTTAATTTCTGTCGCTAAAAAGGTAAAGATACTACTAAAGAAGAAACTAATCAGGACAATTAAGCCCATTCTAAGCGAGACATTAGGGACGACCTCATGAAAGTACATAAAGAGGAAACTAATGCTGCTAAAGCCATAGCCATAGCTGTAAGTGACTTGCATCAGGCTCATGACATTAAAAACGATATTAGCAATCGCGACCAGCAATAAAAAAAATCCCGCTACTCTATAAAGTAAGTCAGCAAATTTAAGTGCTTGCTTCTTTGGCTTGCGGGATTTAGTTTTCATTATTTACTTCTTATTTACATTAACGACTTCAACACCAATTTTAAAAGGGATCAGTTCTGTCATCATTGCTAAAGAGTTAGCAACATTTTCTTGAATATTAAGACAAACTTGATTAATATTTGCATCAGCAGCGATCACAACATAGATTTTAACGGTCACGCGGCCATTTACAATTTCACAAGTTGCAGGACGATGGACAAAGAATGTTGATTTACGTGTAAAGGTTTCTGCGCCTTTGACTTGGTTGGTTGCAATTTCTGCAATTTGGTCGAAAACATGGTGGGAAATTCCCATCACACCATTACGCGTATAATTTTGAATGTATACATACTCTGCCATAATAATCTCCTCTTTTTTATTATAAATAAAACTTCAAATAATAGCAAACTTTACTCCTGCTAATAACTTGATTGTCAAAATAAAGTCTAAACTACTAATTAATAACTATTTATTGCCCAAAATGGTTAGAACTTTAGATTTTAAACCTGCAGCATTAAAGCCGAGGTATTCTGTAATATCTTCACCTTTAGCACTGTAGCCGAAGTTATCAACGCTCATATGATGACGAGCGAAGCGACCCCATCCAAAGCTAGTGAGCATTTCGACGCTGATGCGTTTATTGATGTCGTTGCCGAGAATTTCTTCTTGGAAAGCAAGGTCTTGCGCGCTGAAGACATCAAAACTTGGCATGGAAACGACTCTAACATCGACGCCACTTGCTTTCAACAGCGCTTGGGCTTCAACAGCTAGACTTACTTCACTGCCAGTGGCAATAAGTGTGAAGTCTAATTGTTTGGCTTCTTTAGCTATCACATAGGCACCTTTAGCAAAGGCTTCGGTGGTGTGATCATGCGCTAACAGCGGCAAGTTTTGTCTGCTTAAGACAAGAACATTAGGAGTTGATGTCGATTTGAGTGCTTCGATCCATGCATAATACGTTTCATAGGCATCGGCAGGGCGCCAAACATTAAGATTAGGTATTGATCTCAGCATCGCTAAGTGTTCGATTGGTTGATGGGTTGGCCCATCTTCGCCAAGCGCAACACTATCATGTGAGAAAACATAGATTGCCGGAATATGCGAGAGCGCCGAAAGTCTAATTGCATTCTTCATATAGTCACTAAAGACTAAGAAGGTGCCAACATATGGTCTTAAACCACCATGAAGGAGCATGCCATTTCCAAACGCCGCCATACCAAATTCACGAATACCAAAATTAACATTACGGCCACTACGTGTTAGAGGGCCGAACGTTTCTTCACCTTTAACGAAAGTCATCACGCTGCTAGCAACGTCAGCACTACCACCAATAAGGCTTGGGACTTGTTTACTAAGGGCGGCAAGGGCCACGCCGCTTGACTTACGTGTTGCTTCGCTGAGGTTCGGTGCAAAGACTGGAGCTTCAATGTTTGCTAAATATTTAGCGGTGTCATCACTAATTTGGGCTTTAAAGGTTGAATATAAAGCTTCATCAGTTTGTTTAAGTTGTTCAAGCGCGATATTCCAAGCTGTAAAAGCTTCGATTCCACGTTTTCTAAAGGTGTTTGTAAACGTTTCATAAACTTGTTGAGGAATATCCCAGGCTTCATTAGTATAGCCATAACTAAATTTAGTTTTGACGCCATCTTCTTCGCCTAATGGTGAACCATGGACTTTATGAGTGCCTTCATTTTTACTACCTTGACCGATTATCGTTTTAACAATAATTAAAACAGGTTTGTCAGAGCTGGTTTTAGCTTTAATGATGGCTTTATCAATTGCTTCAATGTCATTGCCATCTTCAACAGATAAAACACTCCAACCGGCCGCTTCAAAACGTAAGGTCACATTTTCATCAAAAGAATCACTAAGTGGTCCATCAAGAGTGACAGCGTTGCTGTCATAAAAAACGATGAGTTTATTGAGTTTTTGATGTCCGGCGAACGAAATTGCTTCTTGACTAATACCTTCTTGAAGGCAACCATCGCCCACAAGACTATAAGTATAATGGTTAATATAATGAGGATATTTGGCATTTAGGTGTGTTTCCGCGGCTGCTAAACCTACGGCTTGCGCTAAACCTTGGCCTAAAGGACCAGTTGTTGCATCTACGCCGTCAGTCATTCCGTATTCGGGATGGCCTGGGGTGATCGAATGTAGTTGCCGGAAACTCTTTAGGTCATCCAGCGTGACGTTATAGCCGGCAAAATGAATCGTGGTATAAAGTAACATACTCGCATGGCCTGCACTAAGGACAAAGCGGTCACGGTTAATCCATTTAGGATTAGTGGGATCGCTGACAAGATGGCGAGTATAAAGCGTGTAAACTAGCGGTGCACTGCCTATTGCCATTCCTGGGTGGCCACTTTTTGCTTGGTTGGTGCCGTCAATACAGGTGGCACGCATTGCAGCAATGCTTAATTTATGATTATTCATTGTCTTCTCCTTTAATTATTTTAATGTGTAATTCATCTAGTTGTTCTTGGGTGACCGAGTTAGGTTCTTCGCTCATGAGACTGATGCCTGACAAGTTTTTAGGGAAGGCGATGACATCACGGATGTTATCAGTTCCACTCAAAATCATTGCTAAGCGGTCAAGTCCGAACGCAATCCCGCCATGCGGTGGCGTTCCGTATTCAAGTGCATCAATAAAGAAACCGAATTTTTCTCTAATCTCTGCCTCACTCATTCCTAAAAGTGCAAAAATTCTATGTTGAAGCTCTTGATCATAAATCCGCATCGAACCACCACCAGCTTCATAGCCATTAATGACGATGTCGAACGTTTGTGACAAGACTTTACTAGGATCAGTTTTTAAAAGTTCAAGATCTTCAATTAGTGGCATCGTAAATGGGTGATGTTCACTGGCGTAACGCTTTGTCTCTTTATCATAACTGAAAAGAGGAAACTTTTCGACCCACAATATTTCATATTGATTTGGTTTGATAAGCTCAAAACGCTTGGCTAAAGTCGCGCGTAGAGCCCCTAAAAGTGGCAATACACGGTCTTTTACTTCATTAAATGCGATTAAAACCAAGTCGTTAACCTTTAAATTAAGTGTTTTAATAATTTGGGCTTTTTGTGCATCATTTAATTTAGCGGCTAATGAACCGGCTAAACCTTCACTCGTTAACTTTAAGTTCGCCAAACTATTAACGCCAAATTTCTTGGCTTCAATATTTAGTTCATCTAGTTGTTTTCGGCTCATCTTATCACCGGCTTCAGGAATAACAATCGCACGGACAACTGGTGTGTGGGCAAATAGTTCAACATCGTGATGGAGAAAATCAAGATTATGGAGTTTTAAGTCAAATCTCGTATCTGGTTTATCACTGCCGTAAGTTTCCATCGCCTCGGCATAACTGAGACGCTTTAAAGGTAGTTTAACTTCATAATTAATCACATCTTTAAACATCTTTTGAAGCAGAACTTCCATCATGCTGAGAAATTCATCATATTCGAGGAAACTTGTTTCAATATCAATTTGCGTAAAGTCAGGTTGACGATCCGCTCTTAAGTCTTCATCACGGAAACAACGCGCAATTTGGTAATAGCGTTCTAGTCCGCCAATCATTAATAATTGTTTATAAATTTGTGGTGATTGTGGAAGCGCATAAAAACTTCCGGGGTGTAATCTTGAAGGAACAAGATAGTCACGGGCGCCGCCAGGGGTTGACTTTGTCAAAATCGGTGTTTCAATTTCTAAAAACTCATTATGGTCAAGATATTCACGAGCGGCCCGGGCGATTTTCGCTCTGATTACGAGCTTTTCTTGCATTACGCTTCTTCTTAAATCAAGGTAGCGATATTTGAGTCGGGTGTCTTCAAGGGCGTCAGTCGTATCCGCAATAATAATTGGGGGATTTTTTGCCTTATTGATGACTTCAATCGCCGTGGCACTAATTTCAACTTCACCGGTTTTTAAGTTCGGGTTTGCGACATCTTTTTTGCTAACGATTCCCTTGACGCTAATGACAAATTCATTGCGAATTTCGGGAACGGCTAACTCGTCAGTTTTGACCGTTACTTGCACAATCCCACTGCGATCGCGAAGATCAATAAAAAGTAGAGAACCTAAGTTACGTTTTTTGCTAACCCACCCTACTAATTTAACCTGCTTGCCTTCATCAGCAAGGGTTAAGGTTCCATTATATCTAGTTCTATACATGTTTATTCCCCTTTGTGGTCGTGACAGCCGCAACTACTTTTACCGCTGTTGCATCCGCATTCTTTGTCTTCGTGATCTTCGTGATGACCGCATTCGCATTGGCCATTGACTAACTCGGAGTGACCACAGGCACAATATTCTTTATCATTTTCATCATGGTTATGTTCTTCACATTTGCATTGATGTTCGCCATCTTTACATTTACAATCTTCCTCTTTATCTGCGTGTTCTTTGCACTTACATTCTTTATCATCATGTTCGTGTTTATGGCCATCGCATTTACATTCACCATTTTTATGATCGTGTTGATGATTATGATCGCAGTCACAGGATTCATGTTCATGCTCTTCACAATCACATTCGCCTTCTTCGTGATCATGCCCACACCCACATCCTTGATGGTCGTGATGGGCTTGTTTAAAGACATTAACAATATATTCAACAGCTTGGTCGTAAGCAACGCCAACTTGTTCTTCAGTTTCCATATTTTTGACTTGCAGTATTTCAGTTTTGACTTCTTCCTCACCGATAATAACGGCAAACTTTGCATGATTACGCTCGGCCCGTTTGAATAATGATTTAAGTGGCTTATCTTCGTAGTTAAGAATAACTCTGATTCCCATCGTCCGTAAGGTTTCGCCTAAATCAATTGCATCACCACGGGCGGCTTCACCAATGCTCATAATATGAACATCATCAGTGACTAAAGTATCTTGCATTAAGCCTTCATCACGCATAACAGCGTATAATCTTTCGATTCCAAAGGCGAAGCCAACCCCTTCAAGGTTTGGTCCACCAAGTTCTTTAACTAATCTATCGTAGTGACCACCGCCACCTAACGCACCATAGTCTTTACCTTCACTTGTAATAAAACTGAATTCAAAAATGACACCACTGTAGTAATCGAGGCCTCTAACTAAATGCTCATCAATTACATAGGAAATATCAAAGCCTTCGAGCTTTTCAAGCACAACATCAAAGTCGGCCTTAGCTTTCTCGCTAAGAAATTCATTCATCTTCGGTGCATCTTTTGTTAGTTCTTGATCAGCAGGAACTTTACAATCGAGAATTCGTAAAGGATTAGTCTTATAACGTTGCTTACAATCGTCACACATATGCACAACTTTATCTTTATAATATGTTTGCAGGGCACTCTTATAGTTTTCACGGCTAAAACCATCACCTAAAGAGTTGATTTTAAGCGTAATATCTTCAAACCCAAGATTTCTTAAAATCTCATAGCCAAGGAAGATAACTTCAATGTCTTCATGAATCGAGGTCACACCGAGAGATTCGACCCCAAATTGATGAAATTGGCGAAAACGACCAAGTTGTGGCCTTTCATAACGAAACATTGGCCCATCGTAATAGTACTTAAGTGGAAGATCGGCTTGGGCATGAAGTTTGTTGGAGATTAAACTCCGCACAATGCCGGCGGTTCCTTCCGGTCTTAAGGTAATTGAACGATCACCCTTATCTAAAAAGGTGTACATCTCTTTGCTGACGATGTCACTACTCTCACCGACGCCACGACTAAAGAGGTCGGTTGATTCAAAAATTGGTGTCCGTAAAGGGTCAAACCCATATACAGTCGCAATATTTGCACATACTTCTTCGATTAGATCATAGCCACGAGCTTCATTCGCGATAATATCGTGGGTTCCTTTTGGTATACTGATTGCCATAATAATTCCTCCTATAAAAAATAAAAAAGTGATACATAAGGACGACTTACGCCGCGGTACCACCTTAATTCGTTTATTAACGCACTCACACTTTAACGCAGCTAACGAGAGGTTTATGTATTGGCCTCTTGCCTCCGTAACGTCTGAGGCTACACTCTCACTGACTTTTCCATTACCCAAGTCATTTCTATAGATTAAGTGTTAGTCTCGTTTACTTCATAGGCTTCTTAATTATATTCTATAATTAGGCAAATAGTCAATCACAAGCCAAACTTAATAATCCTTCCAAAACTATGAAATAATCACTATTTTTGTTAAAAAAACTATATATATACTAATTGTTAACTAACAAATTACTTTTAATACAGTGAACGGTCTATTTTATAAACAGATTCAATATTGAGGATGTAATTATAGATTGAAGATAGATCATCAACATGTTTGACCAATACAGTCACAAAGATCGAACTTGTTTTGCTGGTTTGATGGTAGTTCGCTTTAATTTTCGAGATTTGAACTTTGGCTTGTGACAGTGAGTTCATCACATCAACAAGCAAGTTAGGGCGGTCAAAACACTTGATTGTAAGATCAACCGGATAAAGTGCATCGGTGACTAGTTCGTTCCAATGAACGCCAATCAGTCGATCATTGATACCAGTGACGTTAGGACAATTAACGCGGTGAATTGTAATTCCCTTGCCTTTAGTAATATACCCAACAATTTCATCACCAGGAACTGGTGTACAACATTGTCCTAAGGTAACAGCAACTTTTCCCGCGCCTGGGACGATAATCGGATTTTTAAGATCGTCAACTTTTTTGGTTTTAAAACCACGGAGTTGATCAGCTTTGCGCGTAACTTTAAGATAATCAAGAATCATACTAGGGGTGACGTTGCGACTATTGATCAACAACTTAAGTTCATCAAGACTATCAACATTAAAATGTTTAAGCAATGCATTGTTAGCCGTGATTTTCTCATTCATTTCCGTTTCGTTGTAACCACGATCTTTAAACGCATCTAAAAGCGAGTTATAACCTTTAACAATATCATCGCTTCTAGTTAAATCGGAGTTTTTACGGGTTAAAAATTTACGAATGTGTGTTTTCGCACTATTGGTGACAACGAGATTAAGCCAGCCCTCATTAGGGCCCGGAGCACTCTTACTAGTTCTAATTTCAACAATATCACCAGTTTTAATTTTGGTTGTCAGTGAGACTAGTTGATTGTTTACAAGTGCACCAATCGCACTATCGCCAACTTTGGTGTGAATTTTATAGGCGAAATCAAGTGGAGTTGAGCCGGCAGGTAATTCAACAACGTTACCTTTAGGAGTAAAAACATAAACACTTGTCTCAAATATTTCTTTTGTGAGTGTATCGACGTATTGCTTGGCGTTATCGCCAAAATCACGACTAACACCAACAAAATCGCGGAACCAGTGAAGTTTTTCTTCGATTTCACGTTGTTCTTTTTCAGGACTATAATTAGTTCCTTCTTTATAGCGCCAGTGTGCGGCAACCCCGCTTTCGGCAATTTCATCCATTAATTTAGTACGAATTTGTACTTCTAAAGAGTTCCCATCGCCGGAGAAAATGGTCGTATGTAGTGATTGATACATATTTGACTTAGGCATCGCAATATAGTCTTTGAATCTTCCGTTAACCGGTCGATAGGTCGCATGAATGATTCCTAAAATTTCATAACAGTTAAGCTCAGTCTTGGTAATAATTCTTAGCGCCATCAAATCATAAATGTGCTCAAAATCATATAACTTCTCGACCATTTTTTTATAGATAGAATAAATGGATTTGACTCTAAAAGTCATTTCAAACGGGACGTTATTCTTAAAGATGATATCAGCGATACGTTTGCTTACATCCGTGAGTGACTTTTGTATATTATTTGATTTTTGGACTACTAGTTCTTTAATTTGCGTAAAAGCTTCAGGGTCAATGTATTTAAGCGCTAAATCTTGCATTTCACTCTTAATCTTGTTAATACCTAGACGTCCGGCAATCGGCGCATAAACTTCCATCGTCTCATTAGCAATGACTTTTTGGCGTTCCGGTGATAAGTAATCAAGCGTCCGCATGTTATGGAGGCGGTCGGCTAGTTTAATGATGATGACGCGAATATCCTTAGCCATTCCTAAAAAGATTTTACGGTGGTCTTCATAGACGAAACTACTATCATCTCCGCGCCGCGATAATTTGAGGCGTTGAATTTTTGTCACACTTTCAACAATACTAGCGATGTCTTTGCCCCATGTTTTTTCGATTTCTTCGATGGGAACATCAGTATCTTCGACAACATCATGTAAAAGTCCGGCAATAATTGTCGCTGGACCCGCTTGGAGTTCTGAAAGAATATAGGCTACTTCAATCAGGTGATGAATATATGGTTCACCACTTTTACGTACTTGGCCACTATGTTTTTCTTTAACAAAGTTATAAGCTTTGGTAATTGCTTCACGGTCATCGGTGTTTTTAATGTATACGAAAAACTTCTCTTGCAGTTCTTCAAAAGTGTGTAAGACTATTTTGTCGTTTTCTTTCTTAAAAATATCCATGTTATCACCTATAAATTATTATAACATCATAGGGTCTTATTTAAATAAAAAAAGCCATGATCTTAATCATGACCTTTGTTCTTAACTAATTAAGACTAGCCAATTGCAATTGTATTTAGATTAACGTTATAACCGACGTTTGCAGTTAGTTTAATCATAAATTGTGTGGCTCCACCGGCAATAGTAAATGCTTTTGTAAAGGTTGCTGGGCTCGAAGCAGCGAAGACAACTGTGTCGACTTCTGTTTCAACACCACCGACAATTTTTATGAGGGCAAGAGTTGTTGCGGCACCATCAGTCTTGATATTTGGATTTAACTTCCCAGTTAAGGTAACTGTATTAACAGTTCCCTCGTAGACTGGTGATTTAAGTCCTTGGTTCGGAAAGTTGAACTTAAACCCACCATCTGCATAAAACGCTGGTGAAGGATATTTCGCATCATTTGTGATGTAAGTCCAACCGGCAGGAACTTCACCGGCAAAAGTTATGTTGCCTGTTTGGGTTGGTCCAGTTGATGTTCCCGGGAGTGGTGGTAGATCTTCTTCGGATGTAACTGCATCTGAGGTAACTGGTAAGGAATCTTCACTGACGACATCTGATGTGGTTGTCGCGGAAATATTAGTGTCCTCTGAAGTCGTAGGCGTTGCCCCACATCCTGCTAGAAGCGTGGCAACAAGTAGTGTAAAAATTAGCTTTGTTTTCATTATTTTCTCCTTAATAAATATAAATATGATTTTAGCAAATATCGACGCGTATGTACAGGGTAAATTCAAGTTTATATCAGTAATTATTAGTTTCAATTTTTCAAATTAAAAATTTAAAAAGGCCATGATATAAAATCATGGCCCTCGACTATTTTTAGCCGATTATAAATGAGATTTTAGACCTAGGCAACAGTATGTGTGCCTAAAGTATGTGTATCCCAAACTCCAACAACCCATTCAGCCATTGTGAATGTTTCGTTAGGAGCAACGATAGCTGATTGACGGGTCCAGTTTGAATCTTTGGTTTTTACTGTAGCACCAAGGAAATCTAAACCAGTCCATTCAGTACCTGGGTCAACGCCAATAACGCCAACGACATCGATTGCTACTTCACCAAAGAATAATGCAAATGCGTCGTCGCCATTGAAGTCGGTTAAACCAGGATAGCTTTGTGAAATCCAACCAGTTGCAGGAATTTCTGTAACGATTGTTTGTTGTACGTTATAAACAACAACAACTTCACCAGCTGCGAGTGTGCCTGTAAATTGTAAGGTACTCGCGGCTACAGCTGCACCATTTGGGAATGATTTAAGTGAATAATCGCTTAGATCAACAGCTTCAGCGGTTGGGTTATAAATTTCAATGAATTTATTATTACCTGAAACAGGTTCAATCCATTCAGAGATAAATAAGACTGGATCGGCATCTGGTACGACAACTACTTCTTCAGGCGCAAAAAATGAGACTGATCCAATGACGATGCCAGCATTAGCTGTGCCTAATGTTTGTGCAAAGATAACGCGGTAGAACATATCAGTTACTGGAGCAACAGCTTCAATAACGATTGTTGAATCAACGACTAATGGTTGATGGCCAAAATCGACGACATCCGCTGAGAAATCAGCAGTGGTTGATGCTTGGACATAAACGTTTTCTAAGACTTGTCCGGTCCCGAAAAGACCTAAAGTTTTAATTTCAACTTTACCAACAGTCCCGGCGATAGTAGTATTTGAGACAGCGCTTGGAACATTAACCGTATCCGCAATTGCGGCTGGTTTATTAACTAAAGTTGAGGCTAGTGGTAAGCTATTTTTTCCACCAAATCTTGAACCTTGAAGGGCCCAATCATTTGGGTTATAGCCTAGAACGGTCCATGCTTCAGTCGTTTTTCCATCAGTCATTTCAATGACATATGGAGTTCCATAACTATAGTAGGAACCATCGGCTTTAGAAGTAGAAATTTGATACATTTCGCTTGAGAAGTCTAGTTTGTAAACTCCTTCAAAGTCTGGAAGTGCAACTGCTTCTTCACCATGGTCAGTGACGTTGGTAAAGTTAGCGGCGTCAGTAATTGATAATTGATAAACGCCACCATTCATGCCGACAACACCGGTAAATGTAAAGGTGTCTTTTGCATCAATCTTACCATCTGCATCACCAGCTGGAACTAAAGCAGCAGCAATCGCAACTTTAACATCTTCAGGAATATTATAATGTAAGTAGCCACCGATTTCGTCTGCACCTAATTTAAAGGTTAGGTTAGTGGTATCGGATGCTCCAACTTTAATTTGTCCGCCATTGATGATGCTAAGACCATCAATTGTGACTAAAGCTGAGTCTAAGTTGACAAAAGCGGTTTGCGCTACTGAGGTGACAGTAGCTGGGACGATAGGAGTGCCGGTTACTTTTGAAATAAATTCAACGGTGTCTAATTCCCATAAGTGATTATATGGAGCTAAACGACCTTCTACAAAAATTTCATCACCGACTTCGCCAAATGATGCAACAGCATCAGCAGCAATACCATAAAGCATTAAAGCTTCGGCACCATCTTGAATGTGAATGTTGTAGGCGGCTTCTGTACCGACCTTTGCACCACGATAAATCTTAGTAATCGTTCCGGTTGTCCGAACTCTTACTTTTTCAAAAGCAGCAAGATTACCTGTGCCATCGAGTGTAATGTCACGGATTTGAGCGATCGTTTTTTCTTCGACAACTGGAGCTTCAGAAGTTGAAGCTGGTGGTGGAAGCGTATCCTCATCGGATGTGACTGGAGCCTCAGATGTGACTGGAGCTTCAGATGTGACTGGAGCCTCGGAAGTTGTGGGAGCGTTGGATGTTGGATCTTGTGAAACTGGTTCACTACTAGTACTTGGGCCACACGCAGCAAGCACTAAAAGAAACATTGGTAGCAAAAGTAATTTTCTTTTCATTGTATTTCCTCCTTTTTTACTACACCTTTATTTTAACAACTTTAACTTTAATGTTAAAGCGTTTAAAAACATAAAAATACGACTGAGTGTCTTCTACTCGTACTATTTAGGCTAAACAAGCGTAAGAATTATTATCTATTAAGACCGACAAACTGGGTTTATTCAAGTTATGTCCTCCCTGACAAATAAAATTATAACATATATAATTAGTTTTGTAATATTTTTGATTAATTATCTAAATTTAATACATATAATCATACTATTTTTTTTACGTAAAAGTTAAGGTCGCGGTTGTTTTTATACTCACTGATGCCCATTGTGCCGATTAAAGATATCAATGTATGCGCTTTTATGTAGTCAACATCAACATTAAATGCGACAATCTTAATCCCTTTAAAAACGCTCATAATAATATGTTTACCGTCGCGACTAAAACTAAGTTCACTGACTCTTTGATTTTTAATCATAAAAAGGGGGATTTCAAATCCTTGACCATACGGGGCTAATTGCCGGTACACATTATAATTTTCAAGGTTTAATTCATCTACTTCGATTTCAATGACTCTTTCGACTTGTTCTTCAAAGGCGTAAGTTTCAGCAAGTTGATTAAATCGATGTTTAAACGCTTCAAAATCAGCTTTTTTGATCGTACAGCCTCCGGCTAGTTCATGGCCACCAAACTTGACCATCAGGTCACTAAGGTCACTAAAAGCCTTGGCAATATTAAAGCCCTTACGCGAGCGCGCGCTTCCTTTAAGAAATTGAGGATTATTCGTTTCATATGTAAAAACAATACTTGGCTTAGCGTAGGCATTAACAAAGCGGGCAGCTAAAAGACCAAGCATTCCTTCATTTTCTTCGGTAATCATCACAATTGCCGGTTCTTCAAGGTTAAAATTAGCAATATTAGCCGTCGCCTCTTTCATTGTATCTTTGCGCGATTCATTGACATCATAAATCCACGTATAAATTTCATTGATCCGCTTTAAATTAGTAGTCGTAATATATTCAACGAGGATATTTAGTTCACTGCCCAGCGTCATCCGGCCAACCGCGTTGAGTTTAGGGGCGATTTTCATTGCAACTTCAGTTTCGGTGATTTCGTTGACTTCGGCGAGTTTCATTAAATTTACATACTTGTTCTTGTTTAGGTTAACAAGCGCTAAACGGACGACGTCGCGATTATATTCAACTAGTGGCATCATGTCACTAATCGTAGCGATGCCTGCTAGTGTTACAAGGTATTCATCAAAATAACCTAGTAAGGCGCGACTTAACATTAAGGCCACATAAGCCCCACAAGCGACAACTTGTCCATATCCACTAATCGTTGGATGCATAATCGCATAAGCTGATGGTAGTTCACCTAACAGCTCATGATGATCAGTAATGATCACATCAATTCCTAAGGCCTTAGCCCGATCCACGGCTTCACCTTGGCTAATGCCATTATCCACAGTGATGATAAGTTTGATGCCTTGAGCATGAAAATCTTCAACAGATTTAACACTGAGACCATAGCCATCTTGGTACCGACTCGGGAGTTTATAGGTGACGGGATATTCAAGTTTTTCAAAAGTAGCGACAATAATACTCGTTGACATCACGCCATCACAGTCATAGTCGCCATAAACTGCAATTTTTTCTTGTTTATCAATCGCAGTAAAAATCCGTGTTCTTAACTCCATAATCCCTAAAAAGTTTTGATAGGATGGTAAGTGATCAACGGTTACAGGTGCACTTAAAGAGGCGAAATCACTTTCGTTAAGGTTGAAATGTTGTAATAATTTATTTTTAAATGTTTGCATAATTGGTTAAAAAAGCCTACTTAAAGTAGGCCTTTGTGCGTAGTTTAATCGTTAATTCCGATTAGAATTGCTTCTTCAGGCTCATTGGTCCGTCCGCGAACGTTACGACGAGCATTTTCACGATGAAGCGTGCGTTTTGTTTTTGGCAGTTTGAGTTTAAGTGCACTGATTTTAACAATACCGGCATGGAATAATCTCTCAAGCCCAAGATTTAATCTGGTCGTGGCAAGTAGTGAAATCAGGATTGCTAGCATTGTCGCGGTGTACACCATACTAACAACGTAAGGAGCAATTGCCATAAAGAAGATAAAGGCAATCGCGCTGAGAATAAAGATCGAATAAAGTGGGGTCAAGCCCATTGTCAGACCTAATTGTTCTTTTTCATCACGTTTTAGATCACGGAAGAGACTATCGCGACTAACATCACGTTGATAGTTATGAATGATTATATTAATAAGAGCTACAACTAATACGGCAACCAAAGCACCGATTGCAGTCAGTGGATGGACACTTATTCTCGTGGCGATAAAGAAGAGTAATACGCCTAAGCTTGCACTACTTGTGACTAATAGATTGCTTAAGCCCTTAGCAAGGCCAAAACGAATTGCAATATAAAGTGAAGTAACAGCAACAGTAATCAAACTCACCAGGACGACAGAATTAACTGACGGTGAAACTGCTTGTTTTTGTACGTGGTTAATACTAACATCAGCATCACTATCAAGTTCCGCCAAGATATTTTCAAGCGCCTCTCTAAGAGGAATACCTGAATCACTAATGTTATAACTTCCTGATTCGAAGCTATAGGAGACGATTTCGTCGCCATCATAAGCTCCAAGAAGATTATAAACAAGGTAGGTATAGTTAGTGGTGATTTCATCTTCACCTTCACCAGTTTTGGTGGAGTAGTCATGAGTTTCATACGATACTAAGTCACCATCTTGGATTAATTCTAGAGCTTTACCGTTAATCGAAATACTTTCCAATATTTGTTCAGGGTTTGTATACTGAGCATTAGAAGTAATCAAACTATTTTGACTTAAGCGTAAATAAACTCTGGTGACGTTATCATCTTGAACTTGTAATTTTAAGGGGGTCTTTCCTAAGCCAGCAAAGACGCTAAGTGTGACAATACCAGCTACAAGAATTGTTCCGAAAATACCAGCATATAGTTTTGATTGATTATTAGGATTTGTTTTAGCAAAGCGCCCAAAGTAGCTTGGCTTTTCATTTTCTAAAAGATTAGCAACTCTAGTTTCGTCAATCCCGTAAACTTTGAAGTTTCTTTGGGTGCCGGTATTATTTGCTAATAACCAATACAAGATTGCGTTATGGAGTAAGATACTCACGAGGCCGACGATACTACCAAAAATTAAGACGGTACCAAAGCCAATAACGGCAGGACCAGCCGTGAAGTAGGTTACAACACCAACGATTAATGAAACAATCAGAGCATCTAAATTATAAATAGATGAACGACGATTTGCTTCGGCATGGGCCTTTTTAAATGACCGTCCACGATATACTTCATTTCTAAACTTACTGAGATAGGTCACACTGCCAAAGACAGCCAGGAGCCCGACAAAGATAAAGCCAATCAGCGCACTCGTTGATAACTCAACCGTAATCGCATTAAACAATAAGAACGTCCCTAAAAGAGTGAGCATAAAGCTCGAGACGACTCCAAAGACTGGGAAGCGATAAATGAGCCCAATTATTACAAAGATAAAGATAAAGCCTAAACTCGCAGCGACAATTGTTCTTGATAAAGCGACGCGATCGATTTCAGAAAATGAAAGAATTGATTCAACACTCGAGGGAATCAAACGATTTTCAAATAAGAAATCGACATCATAATCAAGCGTGCCAGCATTAAAGACATTAACCATGTAACGGGCAGTATCACTAGCTTCTTTGATTTGTGCGGTTGTATAGTCGTTTTGTTCGTTGTATCCATCAATTGGACTGGCAACAGCGATTGAAGTTTTTGCTTCATCCCAGAACATTGAACGATAGTCAAAACTTAAGAAAAGTTTGCCACCCATTTCATTGTCTTCTTGGGCTTTAGCATATGAATCTGTATCAGCGTTAAAATCACTCCAAATGACGATTTTGGCATTATCAACCAGGGCTGGTTGACTACCATCTTCAGTTTGAGTTTGTTCTTCTTCTTGAATTCTTTGGGCAACCGAGACGATATTGTCTTGGAACCATTGGGTATTACTTAAAGGAATAACAATAAAAGGATATGGACCACGGTATTCAATCCGGGCACTCACTTCACTAAACATTTCATCAGCAGAAGCAACCGCGGTTGTTTCATCGTCTTTAGCAATTCTAATTGTAAAATTAGCGTTGTAATTTAGATAAACGCGAAGGCGATTATATTGACTATCGCTTGGTAAAGCTGCAGTCGCACGAATGACATTATTACCTTCTTTTGAAAGTTGATACTCACTAACGCCGAATGTTTCCATTCTTTGATCCATCACATCAAAAATTTCATCGATGGCCCCCGCAGGAACCACTTCTTTTTCATCATCCGGAACCGGATTATCTTTATCTGCTTTAGTGCTGATTTGATAGACGAATTCTCGTCCGTTTGTGTACTCTAAGTTAGAGTTCAAATTTCTAATAGGTGTAAAGATGTTTAGGGCCGTTGCCACAATTAAAGTGACGGCTAGACCTATATATGCAATTAAGCGACGCATGTTATATTCCTCCAATTATTATAAAAAATTACCACGAAACATATCGCTTTAATAGAATACTATTTTAGAGTATTAATTTCAACAATGAATTGGTAGTAATTTGCAAAATCACGATGATATTTTTTTTATGTTTTTAAGCCCTTATCTTCTTGTTAGTTCTAACTTTAATTAATGTCCTAAGTCCATAGATGAACCCATAGACGATACTTGCCCCTAGCGTAAAGGCCGCAAAATATATCAGCGAGTATAAAGTCGCACTTAAAGCTAGCGGCATCGAACTTTGATAGATTGCTTTTTGCCACCCGCCTAGAACGGGAAGCCCAAAGCCACTTTCCCAGGGACTAATGAAAAATCCCGAAAAGCCGGAGGGGCCATTTTCAATATATTCACCCATAAAATGGAAATGAATATTTACAACTTGGACAATAATAATGAGACCAAACAAAAACATAACCGAGCGAAGTAATTGTTTATAACTCGTACCTATACGTTTAGCAAAAATTAGATAAACGCCGGTAATCACCATCGCTCCATGCCACAACATTGTATGGACACTAATAGATACTAAGTCAGTAAAGACCGAGCCACCAACAATCATCACTAATAATCCGGCTAAGGTGACAAAAAGTCCAATAAATTCATAGGCTGCATTTTTTAGCGCCTTATTTTTTAACCAAGGGG
>Ga0265295_1004075_pt1 | contig 20137 bp, 20 predicted proteins | sample Munlansysbiofilm_FD_192503 | JGI IMG/M metagenome (GOLD analysis project Ga0265295, IMG submission 192503) | Leachate microbial communities from a municipal landfill in Southern Ontario, Canada - Methane capture system biofilm | ecosystem: Engineered > Solid waste > Landfill > Unclassified ... | reverse complement strand
AGTATGCAGCATTCCCGAAAACCTACGCTTCATTCCCGAAGGCAGCGCAGAGGATGTGACTGTCCTGACCATCGAGGAAGTGGAGTCGCTGCGCCTTTGTGACCTTGAGTCTATGGACCAGGACATAGCTGCAGATCTGATGAACATATCAAGGGGAACGCTGCAGAGGATACTTTACTCTGCCCACAAAAAAGTCGCGGAGGCTCTCTGCAGAGGCAGGGAGATCCATATAGACGGAGGACATTTCGAATTGTCGGAGACACGCTGCAAAGGCAAAAAAGAATGCAGTTATTGTCGCTTCCGGCAGGGAGAGATCAATACAATACAAGGAGATGCAGAAGATGACCGAACATGAGAATTGCTCACATGAATGTGGAAGCTGCGGAGAGGAGTGCGCTTCCAGGACACAGCCCTTCAGTTTCAAAGCCGAGCCCAACCCGCTAAGCAACGTAGGGAAGGTCATAGGGGTCGTAAGCGGAAAAGGAGGGGTCGGAAAGTCTTTAGTGACATCCCTTCTGGCTGTGCAGATGCAGAGAATGGGGCATCAGTCGGCCATTTTGGACGCAGATATTACAGGTCCCTCGATACCCAAGATGTTTGGACTCTCAGGTCTGGCAAAGGCAAACGAATCAGGCATTATCCCTGTGGCTACTAAAACAGGCATAGATATAATTTCTATAAACCTTCTTGTTGAAGACCAGACGACCCCCGTCATCTGGCGGGGCCCGGCTGTTGCAGACGTTGTAAAACAGTTCTGGAGCGATGTTATCTGGTCCGGTGTCGATTATATGTTTGTTGACATGCCTCCTGGAACAGGAGATGTTCCCCTTACGGTCTTCCAGTCGCTTCCAGTCGACGGGATAGTCATAGTATCTTCTCCGCAGGAACTTGTCTCAATGATAGTGGAGAAAGCCGTCCGTATGGCAGAACAGATGAAGGTGCCTATACTTGGGATAGTAGAGAACATGAGTTCGGTCATCTGTCCCGACTGCGGGAAGGAGATCAAGATCTTTGGGGAGAGCTGTGTAAGGGAGACAGCTGAGAAGCACGGCATTGAGTTTCTTGCAAGCATACCTATTAGTTCGGAGATCGCCTCCCTCTGCGATGCCGGAGAGATAGAAAACGAAAATTCAGAGTGGTTGAAAGAAGCCGCATTAAAAATAGAAAAACTATAACAAAATAACAGGGGGCTGTATATTTAGCTCCCTGTTTTTTTTGATGTTTTCAATTTTTATTGGCACAGCTTACAGCTTCCGCAGCTTGCGGAAGGCTTATTTCCGCATCCCAGATCATGCTCATGCTCATGATCGTGGGAATGTCCTTCCTTCATGAACTCATATACGGGAGCGTATATTGATAGGAGGATTCGGGCATTTTCAGAACATCCCTCCCCTGAAGGGTTATTTGATGCGCATGAATCATCGGAGCAAAGGGGGACAGATGCCTTCAGTGTCTCAAGATCCTTCGCACCGTCAATTATTGAATTCAAAACCATGTTTTTTGTTACCCCGGTCTCTGAGCAGACGGTAAATCCGCCCGGAGCGTCTCTCCAGAATTTCTCAAGTTTGTCCATTAGATGATCCCCTTTCAAGATTTTGTCCTTTTTTATTAAGATCAGATATCGTCGGATCCGGATAAGACCAAAACTTTCATCAGGCCTGTGAATCCGTAGCTTTTGTACATCTTGGCGCCCATTTCCGTGGCCAACAGGACCATATTCTCAGAAAAATGAGAAGCATGGTCAGCGAGGGAGTCCATGAGCCTTGCTGCCAGCCCCTGCCTTCTTGCCTCCGGCCTTGTTGCAAAGTAATAGAGGCCACAGGATCTGTCAGCCGAATGCAGAAGTGCGGAACAGAGAGGCGTCCCCTCTCTTTCAAGGTAGTATAAATGGTTTTCCGGACAGCTGCTTAGGTATGCAGAAAAGCTATTGTAGCTGTCAGGGACGGGAAGCTCTCCGCCGAATCCGGTCCAGGCAGCTTCAGCCCATTTTGCTGCGCCTGACTTGTCTGTAGCTCTCTTGACATACTGATCCTGTTCTCTTCCTGAAAAAGATATCCTCATCGACATCGCATTATATTCAGCCCGGACTGAAAGTCCTCGCTTTTCGAGCACTTCTGAAACCTCTTTTTTCAGTTCCGGAATCTGCATTGAGATAAAAGGCAATTTTCTGTCCTCAAAAAAGCCAAGTACCCGAGCAGTTTCTTCCTCTGATGAACAGTCATCAAACAGAGCATAATTCTCTCCGGCGAAAGGCATCCCGGTCGCAAAAGCACCCGCCCCACGTCTCAGTTCGAGAATGCCGCCACCCGGTGTCTTGCCGAGCATCCTGAGTGCTGACGTAAAATTTACTGCAAAGTGTTGGGTCTCTGACATTTAAAAGGCCCCCAAAGTATATAATCATAAATGGCGAAGCAAAGTGTCTTTTACTATTTTAAGCCAAAAAAGAAGGACTGGAAAATGTCGTCAGTGAAAAAGAAAAGAAAACTCACATCCGGGGAAGGTTTTACACTTGGGGCCGATGAAAACCTGGGCCTTTCGATAGGAGCGCTCTTTCGCGGAGACGTGAACAATGAGGGACTGCTTCCACCGGTCCCAGAGGAAAAAACAGTCAAAGTCAAAAGCATTGATTCTGAAAAAGAAAACGAGAGCGGTATATCACGCCTCTCCAGAGTCTCGCTCCAGAGGCAGACGGCCGGACGCGGGGGAAAGACTGTGACGGCCGTGATCGTTCCAAAAGAATCAAACATAAAAAGAGACCAGCTTGCCAAAGAGATGAGGAAAGGTCTCGGCTGCGGATCTTTTGTCGAGAACGGAAATGTGATCCTGCAGGGAGATATCTGCGACAGGGCCAGAGAGTGGCTTCTTAAAAAAGGTGTAAAAGAGGTAATATCAGGGAACTGATCGAAAATCGTCTTTTTTCAAAGCGACAGTAAAGGGTGAATAAAAATTTATATGAGGGTAGGAGAATGCCATTCTTCTCCCTTTTTTATTACCATTGACCAAGTCTTAGGTCAAAAAAGGGTATGAAGATGGTGACTTTATCTGACTTTAGCTATAAGAAAACCGCGGTCCAGGTCCGCGGTCATTAAGTGCAGTTGTTGCTGCTTATTTGTCAGGAACCAGGCCATGAAGGTGCACTACCTCTTATTGACCAGCCAGACCCCGCAGAGTATCATCGCCCCTCCGGCAAACAGCCAGAGTGTGAACCTTTCCCCTACCAGGAAATAAGATATTACCACTCCCGCTATTGGCTGTAGGAACTGGAAGACTGCCACTTTTGCAACGGTGAAGATCGAAAGGGCTTTGAACCAGAATATGTAGGCAAGGGCAGATGAAAATGCTCCAAGGAAGATAAGGGCTGCCCATGTTCCCGATGAGAAAGAGGGGATGACTGAAAAATCGCTGCCAATGAATATTACGAAAGGTGTCGCCACCATAAGGGCAAAAAACATTTCCCAAAAAATCACAAATGCCGGAGAGAGGTCCTTTTTGAGCACTCTCCTTGAAACGATCAGGAAGATCGCCCAGTTAAGAACGGAAAGGAGCATGATAAGATCTCCTATGCTTCCGAAGCCTCCCGAATTCGCCGTTGCTACTGTTCCCCGGCCGATCACAAGGGTTACCCCCGCAGCTGCAAGGATCATTCCGCAAATTCCTCTGCCTGAAATTTTTTCTTTTAAAAATATACGGCCTAATATCGCTACCAGGGCCGGAGTTGCAATCATCATCCAGTTTGCGTTTGCTGCTCCTGCCGTCTTCATTGCATAACCCTGTATGGCCTGATGGAAAAAGATGCCCTGGAAGCCCATGAGGAAAAGTGCGACGGCTTCATTTTTAGAGGGCAAACGGATCGATCTTTCCCATAATATCCCGGCGAAAAGGACCGGCATTGCAATGGCAAGGCGGAGCCATAGGATCACCATGGGCTCAGCCTGTGCAAGGGCATATTTTGTTGAAGCAAAGCTGCCTCCCCAAATGGTCACTGTTGCCAGTATCATCGCGTAAGCATAATTAGAGGCATCACGGGTCCGGAGGTTCTCTCTCTTTATTTCACTTATTTCAGCCATTGCAAAACTTCATCCTCCTGTTTTCAAGCAGGGATATCCGGATCAACTTTATTGGGCCGGTCCAAGTGCTTTAGCCAGCCGGTCTATTTTCTGTTTACCAGGTAGACCCCGTACATTATTGTTATGCCTCCTGCAAAGAGCCATATTGTGAAATGTTCGCCAAGCAGAAGGTATGCGATTATCGCTCCGGCAAATGGCTGTAAGAACTGAAAGGCAATTATCCTCGACACAGGAAGCACAGAAAGCCCGTGGAACCAGCAAAAATATGCCCCCGCCGAAGCGCCAGCGCCAAGAAATGCGATGGCGGTCCAGGTCTTTGGGCTGAACGAGCCAATTACAGATACATCGTATCCCATAAGCAGTACTGCCAGGGTTGCATAAATAAAGGAGAAAAACATCTCCCAGAAAAGGACAAAGCTGTATGGAAGGTCGCCCTTCAGGACTTTTTTGGAAAAGACAAGGAATATTGACCAGTTCAGTGAAGAAAAAAGTATCAGCAGGTCTCCGATAGTACCGAAAGATCCTGTTGTCCTGACTGTATCGGCTGAACCCAGGCGAAGCACTACCATTACTCCGGCTGCTGAGATCAATAGTCCGATAAAGCCCATGTTGGATATTTTTTCTTTTAAGAAGAGCCATCCCAAAAGAGCCACAAAGGCCGGGGAGCAGATTATGATCCAGTTTGCAGTAGAGGCACTGGCAGTTTTCATTGCGTAATTCTGAAGACCCAAAACCAGGAATATTCCCTGGAAGCTCATAATGAGCAGAGGCCATAGTTCATTTTTCGAAGGGAGACGGAATGTTTTCTGAAGGTACGCTCCAACAAAGAGGAAAGGGATAGAAATAGCAAGCCGCATCCATAACACTACCATGGGGTGAGCCTGTTCAAGGGCGACCTTCATCCCGGCAAAACTGGCACTCCATATGGTAATTGCAATAAGGATGATCAGATAATCTCTGAACCTCGCAGGTTTGGCAATTGATGTGCTTTTTTCGGACATGAGAGTATCTCTTCTTTCTGTTATCTTGCCGGCATTGAAGGATCGCTAATTGACAGGCGTTCCGCGGGAATGTAAAGACAAGAAGTAGTATAGTCCAAATCCTTACTGATGTGTGTAAAAATTAAAGGGACAAGGTGTAGTAAAATGTAAGCGGCAGTTGATCAGACCAAAAGACAGAAAGCGGGGCATTGGGGATGGATGGCTGTACGTTAAAAAAAGATATTATTAGGATGTTCAGTGACGGGACCGTTAAAATGATCGATGATGATATGATCGTCGAAAAAAGGATGATCCTTGAAGTTGACGGTTCCCGTGAAGCTGTCGTGATATTCACTCCGGGAGAGGAAGATCTGTGGGCTCTTGGAAACCTCTACTGCAGGCGGATGATAGAGAGCATCAAAGATATAAGATCCATTAAAGAAGATGACGGCAGGATAATTGTGGAAAGGTCAAATAAAAGAGAGGGCTGGAAGCTGGAATCCAGGTTTCTTCACACGTCTTCGGGAGCCTTTTTACAGGAACAAAGAGAAAATAATGCCACCTCTTTTCTCCCTGTCGAATGGCAGATCTCCTTTGATGCGATAATGTCCGGTATTGACTGGATCTCGGAAGCACCACTGTTCAGGCAGACAGGAAGTGTGCACGTAGCAGCAGTCCTCTCTCCTAAGGGGGAGAGGTTTTTCAGGACAGAGGATGTCGGAAGGCATAATGCCGTTGACAAAGCTGTCGGCTGGCTTTTGAAAAACAGCATAAAAACGAGTGATGCCGTCCTCATAACTTCAGGACGTCTGCCGGAAGACATGGTGCTTAAAGGGGCAGGTGCCGGAATACCTTTAATGGCTAGCATTTCTGCTGCCACAGCAGACGGAACGGATGCTGCGAGGCGCTGTAATATGACACTTATAGGATTTGCAAGGAACGGAAGATTTAACGTATACAGTGCTCCGGGAAGGATAAAACTCAACACAGAAGAAAAAATATCGGAGGGTGAAAACATTGCTTGAAGATCTTTCCGCGCATTTGCTTGATATAGCAGAAAACAGTGTCATGGCAAACAGTACAGATGTGAGGATCGTGATCCTTGAAAAGAGATCGGCGGACAGGCTAACTTTTTCTGTGGAAGACAACGGGAAAGGCATGACAGAAGATTTTGTGGCAAAAGTGACCGATCCTTTCACAACGACAAGGACGACCAGAAGGGTCGGCATGGGGCTTCCCTTTCTCAGGCAGTCTGCAGAACTATGTGAAGGGGGGCTTGAAATAAGTTCAAAACCCGGCAAAGGTACAAAAACTACCGCGACTTTCAGAATGAGCAGCATAGACAGGCCTCCGCTGGGCGACATCCCCGCCACAATGATGGCTCTCATTATGGGTTCACCAGAGATACACTGGACTTACAGCCATGAAACTGATTCAGGAGAGTTCGTGCTGGACACCGATGAGATAATAGAAGCCCTGGACGGAGACAGGGAGATGCTTCGTTCTGCGGAGATCGGCCTTTGGCTTAGGGAACATATCAAAGAAAACCTGGACGAGATAAAATGGGAGGCGGCATCCCTTCCAATTTTGCCTGCGGCAGAAGTTCAAGATCAGTAAAAATATGTTCTTAAATAAGAATAAGAGATATTACTTAAAATTATGGCCAGGAAAATATTATAAAATAGGGGAAACAGTATCATTTTGTTAAGCTTGTTATTTTTTGCGCAAAGCTGTAAAATTATTATGGTTACATCAAAACAACAATACAACATATAGAGTCCATAGGAGGATGTAAAAAATGAACCTAAAAGAACTGGCTGGGATAATCAACGCTGAGGTAATTTCCGACGTAGATCTGGGCGAGATAAATATACCCTACGCATATGCATGTGACCTGATGAGCGACGTGCTCGCTTTCTGTTCACCGGGCTCTCTTCTCCTCACCGGCCTTACAAACATTCAGATCGTAAGGACAGCACAGATGCTTGACCTTCCTGCGATAGTCTTCGTAAGGGGAAAGATACCCCTTGAAGAGACGGTGACCCTTGCAAGGGAGAGCGGGATCCCGGTCCTTCTGTCTAAGTTCAGCCTCTACGAGGTCTGCGGAAAACTTTACGCGGCAGGTGTAAAACCCAGTTACGTGCCACAGCCTCGGGAGGCATAGTAATATGGCTGCTCCTGTATGTATGGAATACAGGATCGAGGGCAACAATTTTATGGTTGCAGGGACTGCCTCAAATAACATAAAAAACACCCTCAAGATGCTTGGCATACAGTCAGATGTATGCAGAAGAGCTGCTGTGATCGCATACGAAGCAGAGATAAATCTTGTCATCCACGCAAACGGCGGTATGTTAAAGGCCGTCATATCAGAGGACAGGCTAGAAATAACAGCCGAGGATGAAGGTCCGGGGATCCCTGACATTGAACAGGCAATGACAGAGGGTTATACAACCGCTTCGAACCAGGCCAGGGAGATGGGGTTTGGAGCAGGCATGGGGCTTCCGAACATAAAGAGAAACTCAGATATTTTTGAGATAGAATCGACTCTCGGAAAAGGAACAGTCTTAAGATCAACTGTTTTTTTTAACAAATAAAGATGAAATAAAAGCCCCGCCCAAAAGCTTGTTCAGGTCAGACATACTATTTTTTACTTTTGGTTCCGGCTGAGATCCGCTAAAGCAAAAAACTCTCAGCTACTGATCTGCAATATGCAGTTATTGAATCCAGCCGCTGCAAGATATCCAGCTAAATGTCGGCTGTCACGGAGGAGCGAACCGCATGGAACATAGCATAAAAATATTTAAAGATGCATGTCAAGGGTGTGTAAACTGCATAAGAGTTTGCCCAACGGAGGCAATACGTGTGGTAGACGGTGAAATAGACATTATCGAAGAGCTCTGTATAGACTGCGGAGAATGTCTTCGTTCATGTTGCCGCTCAGCTCTCGGCATATATGAGGACGACTGGAACAGAATAAAGGAATCCTCCAGGGTAACGATCGTCCCGGATCCGGTCTTTTTTTCGCAATTCAGCCATTACGGAAAGCCGGACGATCTCGAAGACGTTTTGACATCACTTGACTTTAAGACTCTGATAGATGAGGCGGAGGATGCTTTTGATCTCTCAGCCTACGCAGTTGCTCAGCTTATAAGCAGATCATCTAAGACAGCCTTGCCAATAATATCGGTCTACTGTCCGTCGGTCCTCAGGCTTATCCAGACCAAATTCCCGGAACTGCTTTCGAGGGTGGTTCCGGTTCTGTCGCCGCTTGAAATAGCTGCCGCACTGTGGAGGATGAGGACAAACAGTGATGCTCCCCTCACTCTCCTTGCTCCATGTCCCGCTAAGATAACTATGGTAAGGGAGCCCTTCGGTAACGGAGCTTCACCTATTACCAACGCAGTGACTGTAAGGACTGTGGCAAGGAGCATAATGGCAGAGGGTGACGTAAATATCGAAAATGGATCTACCCCCAGAAAAAGGAACAACAGATGGATACAGTGGGCAAGACGCGGCGGAGAATCAAGGCATGTCCAGGCCTTCTCAGACAAAAAACTTACTATTCTTGCGGTGTCAGGAATGAGGAACACACTGGACACCCTTCAGGAGCTTGAGCTGGGAAGACTGCGGGGTGTTGACTTTATCGAGTGCCGTGTCTGTGACACAGGATGTGTCGGGGGTGTTGGGACCGCTGATTCACGTTTTTTGGCAAATCTTCGAATGGGAGTTATTGAGACAGACTGGAACATATCTCCCAAAGAACTTTCAAGGACGGAGGAACTCTTCACTATGGGCATCTGGCCTGTGACAAAGGAATATCAGCCTCGTCCAAGACTTCCGCTGTCAGACAATCTTGCTGATGCTATGGTCAAGCTTCAGCAGATGAAGGAGATCTACAACGGACTTCCACACATAGACTGCGGTTCGTGCGGGAGGCCTTCATGCCAGGCTATGGCGGAAGAAATAGTAAGAGGTCATGGATCTGTGACAGACTGTATCTTTAAGCTCAGAGAAGGTATTACGGCACTTGCAAATCAGATAGTTAAACTCTCAGAATCACAGCCCCATACTCTTAAAAGAAAGGGAGGAAAGAGTTGAAGATAAAGGAAATATGCGAAAGGATCAATGCCGATGTTCAGGTGGCCGGCGACTCGGAAAGGGATGTAACTCAGGCTGCAGCAGGAGACCTGCTCAGTTTTATAATGGGTACCACCTCAGAGGGCTCTGCATGGGTAACCATACAGGCTCACTTGAACGTTGCTGCTGTGGCGGTCCTGAAGGATATCCCTCTGATCATCCTTGCCTCCGGCAGAAAAGCGCCCCGTGACCTTATTGAAAGGTGCTCTGCCGAGAACATCTGCGTGGCCTTGGTCGCCGATACGATCTTCGGCACATGCAGAAGACTTTCGGAGCTGGGTATAGAAGGATAAGCAAATGCTTAAGCCTTTCTGGGTAGATCTGCACATCCATACGGCACTCTCTCCCTGTGGAAGCCTGGAGATGGGTGCCCCAGAGATAGTCTCGGCAGCCCGGAAGGCCGGAGTTGATGTGATCGGAATAGCTGACCACAATACCTGCGATAACTTCCCCGCCATTTCAGAGGCAGCCCATGGAGATCCGGTCGTACTGCCATGCATTGAGACCCAGAGCGCAGAAGACATACACACCCTATGCGTTTTTCCTGATTTCGAAAAAGCAGTGAATTACAAATCCTGGCTTTGGAAAAAGATGCTGCCGATAAAAAACGATGTTGATTATTTCGGGGATCAGGTAGTTCTTGATCATTGCAACAACATTCTGAGGCAAGAGGACACTCTTCTCATTCAGGGATCGGGATATGAGGTAGACCAGATCATATCAAAGGTACAGGAACTCGGCGGGCTCGCCATACTTGCACATGTTGACAGGGCTTCTTTTTCTTACCCTGTTGCGCTGGGACCAATGCCGGTCGACTACCCTGCCGACGCCTTTGAGCTCTCCCGGAGGATAAATTCGGAACAGGCGGAAGCTTGGAGAGGAAAGTATCCCGGCAGGACATTTATAAGATCCTCTGACTCGCATACTTTAGACACGATATCCAGAGCTAACTGCACTAAAATGATGCTTGAAGCACCAACCTTTGAGGAGGTCAAAAAGGCGATAAGAGGAGAAGAAGGAAGAAGGATCTCCTGGCCCTGGGGCTGACGATTGTAGAAAGAAGAAACATATATATTGGAAAAAGGGCTAAACGACACCGCTATTTGACTAATAAGCCATCATTGATCACTGCCGCAGACTGAGCAAAACCTATCTTAAAAAACTTCTATCCACCCTCTACAACATATCTTGTGTGCAAAGAGCGTGTTTATCTCAATTGACTTGTAATCGACAGCAAAAATTATTCCTAATTAGTGATAAAATAAATAAATACGTGAGTAAAATCACTTAGGAGGACAAGTTATGCCTGTACAGTACAACCGACTCTGGAAATTGCTGATTGATATGAAGATAAAAAAGACCGCATTGAAAAGTGCAGCGGGTGTAAGTGCCAATGTCATGGCTCGCCTTGGTAAGGATGAGTACATATCACTTGAGAGCATTGAAAAAATATGCGGAGCTTTAGATTGTGGCGTCGACGATATTTTAGAATTCATCTCTGATGACAAGAAGAAAAATGCTTTAGTTGAAAAGTTTGTTCATGGGAGGTGAAAAATTGCAGCCCATTAACGATATAGATGTTCTAGAGCAGGATATTGCTAACTATAGCTATCCAATTCTGAAGATTCTCCTGCTTGACAGAACGACTGGAAGAAATATTATCTGGGCATCCGATGACTATTACCATTTGGGAGAATTGTATCAAGCTCAAAAACAGATAATGCCGGACTTGATAATAGGCAACAACACGCGTTTGATCCAGCCGCGCACAGCAAAGACACAGAACAGTCAAATAAGCAGGACTCGTGATAAAGCCGAAGTGTTCACTCCGTCCTGGGTCTGCAATGCACAGAACAACTTAATAGACGAAGCCTGGTTTGGGAGAAAGAACGTGTTCAATGTTCCGGATGGAGTTGCATGGAGAACGACCGTCGATCCAATTGTGTTCCCAGATCAGAAGGACCGGACTTGGCAGAAATATGTTGACGCGAACCGCATGGAAATATCTTGTGGTGAAGCTCCATACTTGGTCAGTCGCTATGATGCCGCCACCGGGAGTTTGATCCCTCTGCAAAACAGAATTGGTCTGTTGGATCGCAAGCTACGTATTGTCAATGAAAATGCCGTTGATGAAACTGAATGGCTAAAATGGACAAAGAGAGCCTTTCAAAGCATATATGCCTACGAGTTCCAAGGGGACAATCTTTTGTTGGCGCGTGAAAACATGCTTTATGCATTTATTGACAACATTAGTTTTAAGCTGCAAAGGGAGCCGACCTTGCATGAATTAAAAACAATTGCTACGATCATTTCGTGGAATCTGTGGCAAATGGACGGGATGACCTATACGATCCCCTATGGTAAAGCAAGAGAAAAGTCAAATCAGGCTAGCCTATTTGATGGCATTGATGATTTTGATGATCGACCCGAATCACAGGACAAAGCGTTTTCAAAGCTATGCCGTATAAAGGACTGGCGCTCTAAAGTGATCCTGGAATACAAATCTTTGGTTAGGGAGGCAAAGCGATGAAGGGAAAATTTGGCGCGTCTTTCTGTTATAAAGTGATCTATGTTTTTGAAATCAACGCAGAAACGCACAAAGGGCTTTTAAAAGTGGGTGATGCCTCACTCTACACTGAGAGTCCCATCGACAGCCTTCCCCCTAACAGTAAAGAGTTAAATCAGGCGGCCATGCAAAGAATCAAGCAATATACAAATACGGTTGGCCTGACTCCGAAGTTACTGCACACAGAACTTGCCGTTCGCACCATGAAGGATCCCGACAATTTATTTGAAGTTAAGCCGTTCCGCGATCATGATGTTCACCGAGTGCTTGTAAATTCAGGTGTACCAAAGAAACAGATGAAAAACTCAACCGGCAAAGAGTGGTTTGACGTTGATTTGGATACCGTAAAGAAAGCTATAGAAGCTGTGAAAAAGGGACAACATAATTTCATAAACGCGACAGGTGAGCGATTTGTTCCTATAGTATTCAGACCCGAACAGGAAGACGCGATCGCCAAAACTCTCAAACAGTTCAAGACCGGTGACCGTATGCTTTGGAACGCAAAAATGCGTTTTGGAAAAACATTGTCGGCCTTGCAGGTAGTCAAAGAGGCCGGATATTCGAAGACTGTCATCATCACGCATCGCCCTGTTGTTGACAAGGGTTGGTATGAAGATTTCGGGAAAATTTTTTATGAGAGCAACGAATATATTTTTGGTTCCAAAAGCACCGGTACAGACATCGGCTATCTGATTTCCAGCGGCAAGAAATTTGTCTATTTCGCATCCATACAGGACTTGCGAGGCTCTGCAACTATAGGGGGCAAATTTGAAAAGAACGATGCCGTGTTCTCGCTGGATTGGGATCTGGTGATCGTGGATGAGGCTCACGAGGGTACGACCACAGTATTGGGCGACGATGTCATTAAGACGATCGTAAAGGGCGGAAGCAAACGCGATGCGAGGTTACTCGCCCTGTCCGGCACACCGTTCAATATTCTCAAGGACTATGAGGACAATGTTTACACCTGGGATTACGTAATGGAACAGCGCAGCAAACGCAATTGGGACGCTGAACATTTCGGTGATTCAAACCCTTATGACGAGCTGCCGGAACTTAGAATTTATACTTATGACTTAGGAAAGATCATCTCCGAACCCGGCTATGTAGAGCTTGAGGACAAAGCCTTCAACTTCCGCGAGTTTTTCCGCACATGGACCGGCAGCCTGCACGTTGACCGGGCTGGAATTCCCGAAGGACAGTGCGTTGGTGACTTTTATCATGAAGCAGATGTATGGAGCTTCCTGAATCTAATTACCAAAGACGATGACAACAGCAGTTACCCATATTCCAACGACGATTACCGCAGCTTGTTTCGTCATTCTCTCTGGATGGTTCCCGGCGTCCGTGAAGCGCTGGCGCTAAGCAAGCTCTTGAAAAAACATCCTGTTTTCGGCAGCGGGGCTTTTAAAATTGTCAATGTTGCCGGAGACGGCGATGAGGAAGAAAAATCTGAAGACGCATTGAAAAAGGTCAAGGACTCCATCGCAGCAGCCGGTGATGACGGGTATACAATAACTCTCTCCTGCGGCAAGCTGACAACAGGCGTGACTGTGCCGGAATGGACTGCTGTTTTCATGCTGTCCGGCTCCTTCTCGACTTCTGCTTCAAGTTATCTGCAGACGATCTTCCGTGTCCAGTCTCCATGCAAAAAGAACGGACAGGTAAAGCAAAGCTGTTTTGTGTTTGATTTTGCGCCAGACCGTACACTCAAAATGGTTGCGGAGGCAGCTGCACTTTCCACAAAAGCCGGAAAAGCTACGGAATCCGACAAGGTGATCATGGGCGAGTTCCTCAATTATTGCCCTGTTATTTCTGTCAGCGGTACGGAGATGAAGCAGTACGACACCAACAACCTTTTACAGCAGCTTAAACGTGCTTATGCCGAAAGAGTTGTCCAAAACGGTTTTGATGATGTCAACCTTTACAATGATGAACTTCTCAAACTTGATAAGCTCGACCTCGAAAGTTTCAAGGAGCTGAAAGCCATTGTGGGAGCTTCCAAGGCTGCTCCGAAAACCAATGAGATCGATATCAACCGCCAGGGCTTCACAGGTGAGGAATATGAAGAAATCGAGCGTATCGAGAAGAAGAAAAAAACTGAGCGTTCACCGGAAGAAGAAGCTCGCCTCCAAGAGCTGAAAAAAAAGAACAAACAGAAAAACGATGCGATCTCGATTCTGCGAGGTATATCGATACGTATGCCTCTGCTCATCTATGGCGCTGACGTAAACATCACGGAGGATATTACAATTCGTCAGTTGCCGGCACTTGTTGATGATAAATCATGGGTCGAGTTCATGCCAAAAGACGTGACAAAGGCTGTTTTCGGAAAATTTATCAAGTATTATGATCCGGAGGTTTTCATCGCCGCCGGGCGAAGAATTCGAGCTGAAACGTTCAGCGCCGACTCGCTTTCCCCGCTTGAGCGTGTGCGGAAAATCACGGCATTGTTCTCATGTTTTAAAAATCCGGATAAGGAAACAGTCCTCACCCCTTGGCGTGTCGTTAATATGCACATGAGCGACTGTCTGGGCGGTTATGATTTCTTTAACGAAGCCCACAGCGAGCTTGTTGAAGAGCCTCGGTTCGTTGACCGTGGAGATGTCACAGCAGAGACCTTTGGAAATCCGAACGCCGCGGTCTTAGAGATAAATTCAAAGACAGGATTGTATCCCCTGTATGTGACCTACAGCATTTTCCGCGCCAAGTGCGCAGCATACCCGGAGAAAGAGCTTGACGCAGAGCTTCAAGAAAAGCTGTGGGATGAAACTGTGAATAATAATGTTTTTGTCATCTGTAAAACGCCCATGGCTAAGTCAATAACGAAACGGACCTTGGTGGGCTACAGAGATGCAGCGGTCAAAGCCCATTACTTTGACGACCTGATCAATATGCTTAAAAACAAACCGGAGAACTTTAAAAAGAGTGTTCTAAAAGGCTCATACTGGAATAAGAACGGTGGTGGAAAGATGAAGTTTGACGCAGTAGTGGGAAACCCGCCCTATCAATTGACAGATGGTTCCGGCGGCACGAATGACGCACCCATATATCAGCATTTCGTTGAATCCTCACAAAAGGTAACGTCAAAATATGCCTCTCTGATAATCCCGTCCCGCTGGTTTACGACAGGACGCGAGAATCTGCTCGGCGATTTCAGAGCAAAAATGTTGAACAATCCTGGCATAAGGATGCTGTTTACTTTTACAAACTCCAGGGATGTTTTCCCATCAGTCGAGATAAAGGGTGGACTTTGTTACTACCTATATGACGCAACTTATTCGGGTGATTGTCTCTACACGCTTGTTCAGGATGGGCAGAGAAACGCATTAAAGAGGCGTTTGGGCGATTTTGATATTTTGATAAGAGAGCCAAAACTTGCTGCAATCGTCAAAAAGATCTCAGGGCAAATCGGACCGAAAGAAGAAACCGTCTCATCCCTTATTTCGACCGATACCCCATTTGGCATTCCCACAAACCCTCAATCAAGTAAAAAGAACCCGATGAAGGTCTTTCCTTCAGAAGGAAAGGGACACGACACAAAATTACTCTACCTCGAAAAAATGGAACGAAAAATTGCTTATATTGACGGAGGCAGGATTACGAAAAATGCAGCTGATATTTATAAAGACAAAGTGTTCGTGCCAAAGGCCGGTGGCTCCGGAACTGACCCGTATGTGATCGGCAAACCAGAGTACAGCTCCCCCAAATCAGTCTGCTCGCAGACATTCCTTTATGCCGCTTTTGACAGTCAAAGCGAGGCAAAAAACTTTATAACCTACATGAAGACGAAGTTTTTCCGTGTCCTTGTCTCCGCTTGCAAAATATCACAGGACGCGCCAAGCAAAGCGTATCGTTTTGTTCCAAAGCAGGATTTCTCGAAGCCGTGGACAGATACGGAACTATATGCCAAGTATGGTTTGACCGATGATGAAATCAGCTTTATCGAGTCGACGATAAAGCCGATGGACTAATCTAAAAAAATCACTCTTTAACTTCTGAACAAAGCAAAAATTAAAATTACAAAAAGCGCTCTGCCGATTTTGAGGCAGAGCGCTCTTATTATATGCAAATGCTTTTTGCGGAGAGAGGTATCTTACCAGACTTCAATAAACGCTATGTCGGTGTAGATACTTTCGAGGCGTACCTTGTGCCCCTTTTCCATCTTCGCGAGTTCAAGGAAGGTCTCTTTCTGCTTGGCTTCCTCACTGGCATCAGCAAACTGCTGGTACATCTCCATTGCTTCCTGTTCCTTTTTCATTGCAAGCGCAATGGCATCCTTGAACGCCATATCGGTGGAAAGGGTCTGGGGGGCCTCGACAGTCTCAGCGACTTTATAATCCTTCTCATCGCTGAACTTCATATCTTTCATTTCGTTGCTGAGAAAACCCTCAAGAAGCACCTTGTGTCCGGATTCTTCGTCGGCAAGTTCCTGAAAAGTCTTTTTCATTGCGGGGTCCTTCATCTTGGCTGCTGCGTCCCTGTAGAATTCGAAGGCCTCGACTTCGTTTCCAACTGCCATTTTCAATATTTCTTTGTAATTTTTCATCTTGATCTCCTCTCTTTTTCCCTGTTTCTAATAGATAGGACGGGGAAAATATGAAAATTAGTATTTATATGCTTTAAGGGTAAACTGAGGGGGCCGGGCTTTTGAGATCAAAGAGAGCGCCACTCTCCGTCTTCATAAGTTTCCATGGAGATGGGGTCCAGGTGGAAGTAGAGTGCGCAAAGTTCGAGGCGGCCAGCCTCAAGTGCCTCTTTAACAGTCTGGTATTCCTTCAATTTTGCGAGCTGACGCACGGCCTGGGCCTTTTCGGCTCCTTCAAGGTCTGAACCCGTATATTCTTCCTGTTCCAGCCACTTTTTCAGTCCTTCTGTATCAAGGTGTTCCTTGTTTTCTGTTGCCTTTACTGCACCGCACTGGTTGTGGGCCAGCACTGCGATCCGTTTTACTTTCAGGTGTTTTACCGCATAATCTATACATGCCCTCACGGAAGATTCCTCTGTCCGGGCGAGGTTGCCGACATTCCTGAGGATGAAGATCTCACCTGGTTTTGCATCGAATATATGTTCCGGGATTATCCTGCTGTCGCTGCAAGAGATCATCATCGTATGCGGACGCTGTCCGGCGATCAGACCGGAATAAAAATCCCTGTCAGCCTTTGCTGCAAAACGCTTGAAACCATCTGCCAGTTCCTTCATAGTTATCTCACTTCCTGGATGAGTTTCATTTTTTCCACATCGTGGGGTGTGTTGAGGTTAAAAAACGAGCTCACATCATCACCGAACTCTTTAAGCTTTTTTTCATTTATCACGGTAAGCCTGATGTCAGGGTAGAACTGCTTGATCTTTCTGTCTCCGCGCTGCATGGCATCAGAAACAGCGCCAATACAGCTTTTACGGTAAAACGCATGGAGAGGTTCCAAAAATCCTTTCCTTTCTGCTACAACGGCATCGTTGTTAGTGCTGCAGAAAATGTTCATCCCTTTAATTACATCCGGGTCAGGGGATGGCATATCACATCCGAGAAGGAATCCCCATTCTTCATGCATATGGCAAAGACCGTTGTAAAGGCCTTCGAGAGGTCCTCTCGCCTGTACCCTGTCCTCTGTTACTGTTATGTCCCATTTGCTGATGAGCGTAGAGAGAGTCTCTTTTACCTTTGAAGATTCCCCGGGAGCAACCAACAGGATGACTTCTTTAAAAAGAGGTGCAACAAGCTCGAGGGTGTTCTCAATAAGAAGGGAACCCTCGAGCTCAAGATAAAGTTTATTTTTGCCACCCATTCTTGAGCCCCGACCGCCGGCCAGCAGGAGCAGCGAAGCGTGGAGGCGCTCCTTGTGTGCTGTACTGCCGACCGGGGTAAATTCCAGGGTCTTGTTATGAAGGAGTGGTTTCATGATCAGCTGATTTATGCTTTGGGTTCGTCAAGAGCTCCTGAGAACACCATGTAGTAAAGAACTGCGACGAACAGGATGCCACCGACCATATTTCCTAGGGTTACAGGGATTATGTTTCCCCAGTATCCGCCCATTGTGAGGGCAGCCAGCTTGTCGGGAGCCACTGCTGCGAGTTCGACAGTAGCCGCATCTCCGCCCTTAATGAACATTCCCAGCGCGATGAAGTACATGTTTGCGATGCTGTGTTCAAACCCCATCGTTACGAATCCTGAGATCGGGATGAGGCAGCAGATGTATTTGCTCATTACATCCATTGCCGAGAATGACATCCAAACTGCCATAACGACCAGCCAGTTACAAAGGACGCCGCGAAATACCATCTGGCTTACCGGGAGATTGACCTTTGCAACAGCGATCTTAAGGGCGTTTACGCCTGTAGCGCCGGTCGCTAGGCCTGTGTTGTAGATCATCCATGCCAGAAATATGGATCCGAGGAGATTTGCAACGTAGACTACAGTCCAGTTCTTAAGCACGCCCTGGAAAGATACGCATCCGTTGAGCATGCCTATGGGCATGAGGCAGTTTCCGGTGAAGAGCTCTGCTCCGCCGACGATGACGAGCATGAGTCCAAGGGCAAAAACCATTCCTCCCAGCATCTTTGAGATCCCGACGCCGGCATACTGGGCAACGTCCTGAGTAACTGTTGTCATCAAAAAGCCGCCGAACGCGATGTAAGCGCCTGCAAGGAAACCCATTACAAGCAATGCCTTAATGGAAAGACCTGCTTTGGCTTTTGCTACAGTACAGGCACTCTTTGCAATTTCTACAGGTGGTTTAAAGTTCATATCTTAAAACGCCTCCGTTATTTTGTAATGGGGCGGAACATATTATCCGCCCCTATATTTTGTTGTTAAGGCTGTTTAAGCCTTTGATACTTTTACTGCGCTGACCTTAAAGGCAGGGGTCTCAGAAGTGGGATCCCACACTGAAGCAGTCAGCAGGTTGGCAGAAGCCTCTCCAAAGTGGAACGGGAGGAATACCATTTTCTCCGGTACGCTGTCAGTTATTCTTGCGCCGCCTGTTACTTCACCGCGGCGGGATCTGACCGTTACATTTTCGCCCTCGCTTACGCCCATGGCCGCTGCATCAACGGGGTTGACTTCGATGTAGAGTTCCTTGACATATTTGCCTGATGCGCCTCTGCGGCTCATTGAGCCTGAATGGTAGTGGAAGAGGTTGCGTCCGGTAGTTGCAATGAACGGATACTCTTCATCAGGCCATTCATGCGGTGCAGCCCAGTCGCAGGGTGAGAATGTTGCCATTCCGTTGGGCCTTGCGAATTTCGCCGTGTGGAGGTTTGGTGTTCCGGGATGATCCGGTGTCGGGCACGGCCACTGGAGGTATCCTTTGTCAAGACGCTCATGGCTCATACCTGCATATGCAGGAACGAACTTAGCGATATCGTCAAAGACATCGGATGCTGTTTTGAAGTTCCAGTCGTGTCCGAAACGTTTTGCAAGTTCTACAAATACAGTCCAGTCTTCCCTTGCTTCTCCGGGAGCGTCGACAGCTTTACGGAGCAGCTGTACGGCGCGGGTCGTATTGGTGCATGTCCCCGGTTTTTCCGGCCAGCATGCGGCAGGAAGAACTACGTCAGCTTTCTGTGCTGTCTCGGTCAGGAAGATATCCTGTACGACAAGGAGATCAAGTTTGTCAAGGGCGTGAGAGACGTGGTTCGTGTCCGCGTCTGTTACCATCGGGTTTTCACCCATGATGTAAAGTGCCTTGAGTTCTCCTTTTCCCGCAGCTTCCATCATGGTCGCGACAGAGAGTCCGACCTTGCCCTCTTCTGGGATCTTGCATCCCCAAAGAGCTTCGATCTTTTCAGCTGCTGCGGGGAGACCGACCTTAAGGTAGCCTGGAAGGGTCGCAGGGAGGCATCCCATGTCGCATGCACCCTGGACGTTGTTCTGTCCGCGGAGCGGGTTGACGCCGGTTCCCGGACGGCCCAGCATTCCGCAGAGAAGGGCCAGGTTGCAGCAGCTGCGGACGTTGTTGGTGCCCGTTGTATGCTGTGTGATGCCCATTGTGTAGTAGAGTGCTGAGTTTGGTCCTGATGCATATAGACGAGCAGCTTCACGGATCGTATCCGCAGGAATGCCAGTTATGCCTTCAACGTACTCGGGTGTGTACTTCTGGACCATGGCCTTAAGTTCCTCAAACTTCTCCACTCTCTCTTCGATAAACTTGGGGTCGTGGAGGTTTTCGGCGAGGATGACATTCATCATGCCGTTGAGGAGAGCCACGTCAGATCCGCTTCTCTGCTGGATCTTGACTGTAGCCAGATCGTGAAGCTCGATCCTGCGCGGGTCACAGACGATAAGCTTGGCACCCTTGCGGACCTGCTCTTTTATCATCATCCCGACGACAGGGTGTGCTTCAGTCGTGTTGGAACCTATCACCATGATCGTATCTGCATGTTTG
>Ga0265295_1004074_pt1 | contig 20138 bp, 17 predicted proteins | sample Munlansysbiofilm_FD_192503 | JGI IMG/M metagenome (GOLD analysis project Ga0265295, IMG submission 192503) | Leachate microbial communities from a municipal landfill in Southern Ontario, Canada - Methane capture system biofilm | ecosystem: Engineered > Solid waste > Landfill > Unclassified ... | reverse complement strand
GTTTTTATTTTCATGTTATTTCCCTTTCAACGTGGGTTTAATGTTTTGGAACGCCAGACATACTTGCGTTAAACGTCTGTTTGTTTGCATAAAAACTTGATTATTTCTCTAGTTATATTGTCAGATTCCTCTCCTTCTTCTCAGTCCTGTTACTCTGCATAAAACTGACTCCGAAATCATCCAGAACCACATAAATCCCAGGAACGACGTACAAAACCAGGACAGTGGTAGCCATTAAACCAAAGGCGATACTGATGGCCAGCGGCTGAATGATCTGGGCCTGCAGGCTAGTTTCAAACAACAAGGGGAGCATGCCGGCAATTGTAGTTATTGAAGTCAGCAAGACGGCCCTAAATCGCGCCCTACTCGCCTGAGTTGCTGCCGTAAATACATCTGCTCCTTCTTCAAGTTCCTTCTTGATGAACAACACAAGAAGGATCGAATCATTAACGACAATGCCGGCCAATGATACAAATCCCAACAAACTCGGAAGAGTAAAAGGCATTCCCATCAAAAGATGGCCGCCAACCACCCCGATAAGCGCGAAGGGGATAATTACCATAACGATGAGCGGTTCACGATAATTACGAAATTGGAAACTCAACAAGATGAAGACCCCGATCAGGCCTAACAAAATACCTCGCACAATCGATTTTTGCGTAGTTTTGGCGTTCTTTTCTTGCCCTTCAAACGCAATATTGAGGTCAGGATAGTCTGCCTGAATCGCAGGTAGAAACTCTCGCTTGAACTGATTGATCAGTTTTGCGCTGTTTGCAACGGCCGTATCCACATCGCCGCGTAAGGTTACTGTACGCACGCCATTGACATGAGCAATTCGCGCCCAGCCTAACTCTTCAGATATACTTAACACCGCAGGAAGGGGAACCTGTTGTCCGTCAGGGGTCTTAAAGTGAAAATAATTTAGATCATCAACACTCTTCTGAAGGTTTTTATGAAGCTGAACATCGACGCTGTAAGCATTACTCCCGAGTTGAAATTCATCCGCAGTCATCCCTTGAAAAGCGGCGTTCAATTGCTGTGACATGGTGACGGCGTCAAGGCCTAAACCAGAGGCGCCCTCTTTTATCGTTAGCTTCAATTCCCTCTTGCCAGGTCGCAGATCATCTAAAAGATTGTTTACTCCAGCAAACTGGCTAAACCACTGGCGTATTTCACCGACCGCCGCAGTGAGCTCGGTTAAGTCTCTACCTGCAACCCGGATTTCAATCGCGCGACCCGCCGGTTCATTGCTCGACTCGCTCATGACTATACTCAATGCATCCGGGACAGCGCCGGTTTCTTGCCGCCAGACATCCAGGTAATCGTCAATGCGACCATAGCGCTCATCGGCTGTCAACAGATCGACACTAATTGTCGCTACGTGCGCCCCCGTTTCAAAAGCATCGGCATTTAAGTTGAATTGGATATTTGAACCAAGAACCAGTTGCTGATTCTCAGGTTGCTCAGCAGTAAACTGGGTGTTCATTTTTTCTAGGCCGGTCACGAGCTGGTCAACCACCATTTCAGTTTTGCTAAGCGGGGTACCTGCAGGCATCAAAACCCGCGCCACCACAACATCTCCCTCCAATTTTGGTAGAGCCTGGAAGGGCAAAATACCACTGGTAATCATCCCCACGGAAATCAAGAGCAAGCACATCAAACACCCGAGGAATAAGTAACGAAACTCAATAATTTTATCCACAGAACGCCCAACAAAGTGTTCGCGAAAGTACTCAAATTTCTGCTCAAATTGTTGCCGAAACCGACTACGATCTTTTAAATCGTGGTTGTGCAGACTATGTGCTAGATGAGAAGGCAGGATCAAAAAGGCTTCCACCAGACTGACGGCCAGCACAAGGATGAGAATCATGGGGACTACGCGAAGAAGCTTGCCTATATCGCCACTGATAAATGATAACGGCCCCAAAACACAGACGGTGGTTAAAAAAGAAGAAAAAACGCCATTTTTAACTTCCAGAACTCCATCCAAAGCTGCTTGCAGGGCTGTCTTACCTCTCTGAAGGTGGGTTACGATATTTTCTGCGATAACAATGGCGTCATCCATCAGGATGCCCAGCGCAAGAAGAAAACCCACCAGGGTCATGAGGTTGATTGTCAGGTGTAAAGCTGGCATGAAAGCCATAGCCCCCAAAAAAGCAACTGGTAGCCCCATAACCACCCAGAACGACATACGAAACTGAAAGAAAAGCCACATGATAAGTAAGACCAATACAATGCCCTGAATACCGTTGGAAACAACCAGCTCGAGTCGATCCCGCAACCCTCTGGAGCCATCTTCGGTTATGTAAAAATCGATATTTGGCTGACGCTGTTGTTCCTGAGCAATAAAATAGCGAACCGTGTCGGCAATCCGCAGAGAATCTTCGGTCTTAGTTTTACTGACGATAATCTTTCCAGCACGACGTCCCTTAAAAAGGATTTTTTCTTCTGCGAACTCAAAGGTATCACTTATACTGGCAAGGTCGCCCAAGAGGATTTCTCCCCCCCCTTGTGCTCCTGTAATAACCAGACTCTCCAAAGCCATCGAATCCCGACGTTGCTCAACAAAACGCAACAAGATTTCCTGCTCTTGGGTTTTTATATCGCCGACGGGATTGTTTATACTTTGTTGTTTTATGGCATTTACAATATCAGTGGTACTCAAACCATGGCGCATTAGCGCTTGGGGCGACAATTCAACCCGCAGCTGACGCTCAGAAAAGCCTTTTACGTCGACTAGTGAAATGCCAGGGAGGGTTTTAATTTTCTCCTTCAACACATCACAATAATTTTTAAGATCGATGTCGGTTGTTGCTCCAGAGACAATCACCGCCAATACCTGGTCCTTGGTGCCCAATTGGGTGATAACCGGCGTTTCCACCCCTGCAGGGAAGTTGTCAATGGCATCCACCTCAGACTCAATATCATCTTTAAAGGTCGGGAAATCTCCCCCTTCAGTCATTTCGATGGTGATGATAGCCACACCCTCTCTGGCCTCAGATCTTACTTCCTCAACGAATCGTACCCCATCAACAGCATCTTCCACGCTGTTTACAATCGCTTCTTCCACCTCTAAAGCGGATGCACCCGGGTAGAGAATTTTGATTTCCACTTCGCTTGGAGTGACGTCAGGAAGTGACTCACGCCGGACTTCCTTGACGGTTAATATCCCCATGACCAGAAATACCAGCATCAAAAGATTCGCCGAGGTTGGGTGCTGTGTGAAAAAACGTATCATCGAACCGCATCCTCTCCCAGGCCCCGAGCTCGAAGCTCTGATAGAAGAGCTTCATCATGGACAGGTGTCACCAGAAGACCCTCTACTGCTGGACTGGGGCTGGATACCACCAGGATTTCATCTGCTTCAAGACCAGAATCAATAACAATGAGATTGTTTTGCTGGAACGCGATCTTGACTTCACGACGCTGTAAGCGGTGTTGCGCGTCGATCACATATACGCCTCCATTGTGGAAGGCCGAGGCTGGAATCACTATCTGTTGTTCACGCAGTGGCCCATCAACCTCAATTTCACAGTAGGCATCTTTTAACAGTGGAGGATGTTTGGTAGATCCAGATCGGCTATATGGATCATCAACTTCAACGATGAGACCATACATGCGCGTCTTAATATCTACAGTTTCCCTGAAGCCCATTACACGTCCGGGCCATTCCCATTTAATTGGACCGCTTCTTTGTATCACCCTAACCTGCAGAATCCGCTGCAGCGTTTCAATATCGGCACGTCCCTTTTGAAAGTCACTTTTAAGCGTTTGGTATTTCTCATCCGCCAACAGTTTCTGGATCTGAGAAAATGACACTTGGGCTTCAATCTGACTCACATCGGTGTCATAGGCTTCAAACAGTTCCTGTCCTATACTCACAAACTGTCCCGGTTGCAGATTGACCTCACCGATGCGGGCATTAAAAGGAGCTTTAAATTCGGTATAACTTAGATTTAATTTCGCCGCTGCGAGCCTTACCCGGGCTGCGGCAAGTTCAGCCTTGAGCGAACGTCTTTGGCTGGGAATAAGATTAAGGTGATTCTTTAATCCCTGCACACTTTGTTGTTGGCGTAGCAAAGCGCGCCGACTTGCATCAACTTCGGCTTGAGAGCCGGCATCCTCGATGAATAGCTGCTCGTCGCGTTCGAGTTCTTGACGGACAATACGCAGGCCACCCTCTTCGATCTCCAAAGACAGTCTGTCGTTAAGCTCCTGATCTACCAACTCCATAAGGGATGCTTCTGTTTTATCTATTTCAGCTTTTAATTTTTCAATCTCGAGCAGATATTCAGCGGGATCGATACGCAACAGCAAGTCGTCACTTTCAACAAAAGACCCGGAGCGCAAGTCAAGGCTCGTCTCAAGGATAAAACCCTGAACTCGCGACACTGCACGCCAGACACGCTGGGGTTTAGCAGTTCCATATCCTAATGCACGGGGAATCACATCGACCTGCGGAACGCTGATGACCCTCATAGCTCGGCTCTCCTCGCCGATTTCCTTTATTTTTGCGCCAGGCCTCAATGCCAACATAAGAACAAAAATAAGCCCACCAAGGAGTATGGGCACCAATATCGTCAGCTTGCATTGTAGAATTTTTTTAAAACCTTCTGCCTTCATTACGTCTTATCCCTTATTCTCGTAATTGATGTCTTGCTGGTTATTACTCACCTGAACTTGATCGCGCAAATATCTACCAAAGATTCAGATATTCGAAGATTTAAATGATAACTGAATCAATTTTCTGACCATCCCCCTCCCAAGGCACGGTAGAGGCCAACCAGGTTTTGAACCATGCGCGCTTCGCTGTCAATGAGCCGGTCTTCGTAGGCAAAAAGCGATCTTTGTGCGTCCAGAACATTTTGATAGCTTGTTTTACCGCTACGGTATAGAGACTCGGCATAGCGGACTGAACTACGATAAGCTACGACAGCCTCTCCCAAAAAATCGCGCCGAGATTTTTCCCGGTTAAATCCGGAAATAAAGTCCTGCACATCGGCCATGGCGACCAATACCGTGTTTCGATACTGCAGATAGGCCTCCTCAGCCGCCCATTCAGCTGCCTTGATTTTGTTTGTGGTCGCCTGACTATTGAACAGATTCCAATGTAACGACGGACCGAGACCATAGGTTTTGCTCGCAGATTGGAAAAGATCACCGCCACTTTGTGATTCAAATCCGAACGTTCCAGCCAAAGACAACTGTGGATACAACTCGGCCATGGCAATTCCAATCTGAGCCGAGCGCATTGCTACCAAGCGTTCAGCACTACGAATATCAGGCCTCTGTCTGACGACATCAACGGGCGCCGCAACCATAACTTCAGACGGGATCTTTGGGATTTCCCGCTCTGGAGGAGCAAGGAGTTCATCAAGTTCACCTGGATAACGCCCAAGTAAAAGCGTCAGCCGGTTCAGGGATTCCCGCAGAGACTGATGCAACTCGGGCATCTCGCTTTTTGAGCTGGCAAGATTTGACTCGGCCTGCGCCTGATCGAGCTTTGGCGCGGCTCCTGCTGCTACTCGTTTACTGACGATTTCAAGACTTTTACCCTGGCTGAGAATATTCGCGTCAGCAACACGGATGCGCTTTTGAAGAGCGCAGATATTGATATAGGTCGCAGCAACATCGGCAAATAACGCAACCTGGACGCCGTGCAAATCTTCCTCTTTCATTTGCAGATCTGCATGAGCGGCTTCGACTGCGCGCCTTACGCGGCCAAACAGGTCTATTTCCCAATTCATTCCCAAAGCTGCACGGTAATTATCCGTTGCGTTTATATCTGGCAAAGAAGACTCCGTTGGGGTGTACCCCATACTGCCAGCGGTTTTACTCGCGCGAGAGCGGAGGTATTGAGAATCTAAATCAAGGGTAGGACCAAACTGACTTTTCTCGACTCCAAGGTATGCACGTGCCTGCTGAATGCGGGCCACAGCAGCTTTGAGATCAAGACTCTGCACTGCGGCCTCATTGATCAATCCAGTCAAGACCGAATCATCAAAATTCTGCCACCATGAAACAAGTATTTTAGAACTGGGGAGCAGTGTTTCAGTGTCTCCCTGTTCGTGCCATTCTAAGGGAAGCGTAAAATCTGGTTTTTGATAATCAGGTCCCACAGCACATGCGCTTAGAATGAACACTACGGGTAAAAAACAGATATTTTTTATATTCATCCAAGTTTCATTTCAAAAGTAAATACAGATATGGTTTGATAAAATTTTGGGGCGCTTGCTTCTCTAGAACGGCAGCTCAACTATTTTCCGCTATGTTTAAATAGCTAATAGTATCGATAAAAAAGCGCAGCTCTGCTGAACAATCAAGTACCAAGTCACACCAGTCGATGCTTCTCATTGAGGCAGGAAAGACAGTTATTGATGTAGTACCAGCCACCAGGCGTGACAGGACTGTAAGCATGTGGAAATCAAGGGCGGTCATCTGCGTTATCCCCAGAATCAGATCAAAACGTGTCTGTAGCGAGGCATCACCTCCAGACAACAACCTATTAAGCATGGCGATAGGAGTACCTTCAGATGGCAAATGCCCCTTAAGGAATTTCCGAGCATCTTTATCTGGCATAATAAGTAAAATATGTAGAGACAATTTCGACATCTTATTTAGTTCCCGTTGGAATTGCCCAGCTTGAGTTTTTGAGTAACTTTCGCAGTCGCACTCTTTGTCCCGCAGCTGAGAAGCAACTATCGTTTCGGGTAATTCCATTGCTGCTGCTTCAATACCACGACGATAGTTGGCGAAAACCGTTGGTGCCTCTTCGCACAGCCACTCTGCCTTTTGTATCAGTAGTGATTGCACGGCCAGCCACTGAATTATGCCGATGAACGCTGTAACTGCAGAAGGTATATCCAATTCAGGCGCTAACTCCCCCTGCTCAGTTCCGGCTTTCATCAGTTCTTTGAGCATACGACCATATTTATCTAGTAAGGCGCGCACCTTCAGTTTTGCAGCGGTATCTTCTGCACGTTGCAATTCACTGGATAACATCCGCGGAACTCCCGGATGATCCGCTATAAACTTTATGTGTGTTATAAACACAGATTCAAGTGCGGCCAACGTAGAAGGTGCATTTTGTATTGCTTGTCTAACTTTTGTTAGCAATTGTTCCGCTACCCATCCCATCACTGCCCCCCAAATAGCGGCCTTGTCAGGAAAATGACGAAACAAAGCTCCTTGTGTCAGATTCATCCTCTCAGCAATGGCCGCAGTGGTGATACTGCATGGATTTTGTTCTGAGGCTAACCCGATTACAGCATCTACTATTGCTGCTCGGCGCGCCTCTGCAGGAAGATATCGCGGAACTCTTTCCATCACGTCTCCAAAAGATAGTAATTGATTACTATCTTTTATCGACACAGGATGAGGTTGTCAAGAAAATTTCAACGGTCTGACACAAGTTAACTATTTTAAGATTATGCTAAGGCTGATTCTAGTAAGAGGAGTTGGCTATCGCACTTAGCCACGAACATCTGAGATAAGAAAGCCTACTTTTGGCTTTAATCTGCCCCGCGGCGGGTGAAAGACGGACGAAGATGTCGCAAAAGGTCACAAAATGGGATGGTGATTCAAACACAAAAAAACCGCCACCTTACGGCAACGGTTAATTGTTTTATTTGGTGCCGAAGGGGAGACTCGAACTCCCACAGGCCTACGCCCACTAGACCCTGAACCTAGCGTGTCTACCAATTCCACCACTTCGGCATGAAGCGAGAAGTTTTATAACAAAGACTGGACCCAGATGCAATTAAAAACATCTGCTTGCATGAGAAAAACCATAATACGCTTCTTACTTAACAGCTGGAAGTGATCAATTCAACCCATGCAGCATAAGCACGCATATACTTAATAGCGAGTTTTTCAACTGACGCATTAGCAAGGTCACCGTTATCATCAAAGAGACTTTCGGCATTTCCGATGTAAGCCTCAGGCAGTTGCATGGTGGGTACATTGAGGCACACTAGTGCCTGACGCAGATGGTGGTTAGCGCCAAATCCACCTATAGCTCCAATGGAAACACTAACTATGCCACCGGGCTTCCCCTCCCACACATTTTTAGCATAGGGTCGCGAACCAACATCAATGGCATTCTTAATTACGCCAGGTATCGAACGATTGTACTCAGGGGTAACAAACAAAACTCCGTCGAGTTCCATCAAGTGCTCCCTGAATTCAGTCCATGCCTGCGGTGGTTTGGCCTCTAGATCTTGATTATAGAAGGGAAGATTCCTAATCTCGATTATTTCAAGACTCAACGTCGCAGGAGCAAGGGCAATAAACGCTTTTGCCACTTTTCGATTAAACGAGTCCTTGCGCAGACTTCCCACAATGACACCAATTTTTTTCATAGCCTCCTCCTCTGCCCTGCTTTTTCACCCTACTCTCAAGTGCTGTGGAGATCTGTATGCTAGACGAGATGTCTGGCTTTTAATTCAGTCTCTGTAGAACTTTAACCGCATCACTTAAGAGTGTTTGTGTTTTGCTCTAATTCAAGCAGATATTTCTTAATCGGCAACCCTCCAGTATAACCTGTCAGCGTACCGTCTTTCCCAATGATACGGTGACAGGGGATAATTACACCGATTGGGTTTGCCCCATTTGCATTGGCAACTGCGCGCACCGCTTTGGCATTATTAATGTCGCTAGCCAGCTGCGCGTAAGAAGAGGTTGTACCGTAAGGGACTTGACGCAAAGCATCCCATACTCTCTTTTGAAAATCAGTTCCAACCATCAACAAAGGGATATCAAAGGTTTGTCTATCCCCTTTAAAATATGCATCGAGTTGTTTCCTTGCTTCAGCTAAAACGGCATCGTCTTGCTCCACAAAATCAGCCTTAAGGGCATTTTTGATTCTACTATCAACGCTGGTACGCTTTTTTCGCAATCTAAAATCAAGAAGGCAAAGCTTCTTATCGAACGAACCAAGTATCAATTCTCCTATTTCAGTTTGGTAATATTGGATGTGAATCTGGTTCATTTTATGCAACTCCATGTTTATTCGCTACTCTATCTCGCCCCAGGCTTTTTTGCTGCGGGTAATTTTCTTTTGTACCGTTGCCCAAGTCTCAGTCTTCAAGAATGATTCTTCGAAACGCTTCATCATCTCAGTGTACATCCCAAAAGGAACGGTAAAGGACAATTCGTCCGTCTTGAAATATTTTCTTGCTGAAGGATCCCACCCCCCGACAACTGCCTTGTTTAGCCCTTTTGCTAAATAATGTAGTGGCCACACCACAAGGTTGCCACAGGCAGCACCCCATGGAGACGCGACAACTTCAGGATCATTTGTTACAAATGTCGCCAACTGGTGCAGCCCACTCAACGTTTCAGGACGTGCAAAAAAGGTTACCAGTTTCGGTTCTTCCTCCGCAGTAAAACTACTCATAGGTTTAAAAATACAATATTTGTGAGTCGCAGGTTCAGGATCAACATAATCGAACATCTTCCTTAGCTGCTCAGACGATTCACAGTAGAATTCACCTTCCATATGATCGGGGATGCCGCTGGAAACGTAATGCATAATGGTCTCTGTCTGAGGTTTGAGAAAACCCAGCCAGAAGGCAGAGCCAGGGCAACCAAACTGCTCTGCAGAAAAATATGCCGCAGTTTTATTTTTTCGCGCCCGCCAGATATCTTTCATTACACAGGAGAACTGCGTAAATATTTGCTGCCAGTCAATTTCTTGTTTCATCTCTCTTTCACGCGTTGGGGTAGCCGCCGCTTGCGGGGAATAACCCTCGGCAGGTTTCTCATTCGAGAAAAATATGCCCATTGGTTCTTCATCCAACCCCAAAATTTCGGAAAACTTCGACAGCGGTTGCACAGCTTCCTGGTTCATACAATCTTCTCCTAAGCATAAACATTGTTTGTCTAATAATTCAAATTCTTTTCAACCCAGCCATACTCCGGCGTAACCTCTACACGGGATTTCTGCCTGAGGTGCCATATAGCTAAATATAGCTAAACACTTCTACCTATTAAAGATCAATAGCGTAGGTGTATTGCTTGGGTACATAGTCGATACTTTCGTCCAAAGTTTTGGCTGCCGTGAAAGGGAAATACGCATCGCGTAAAAATTCACGTCCCAACATTATAGCGTCGGCATCCCCATTTTGCAGAATTTTTTCGGCCTGTTTGGCTTCAGTTATCAGCCCAACTGCAGAGGTCGCAATATCTGCTTGTCTTCTGATTGCCGAGGCAAAAGACACCTGATACCCGGGACCAACCGGGATGGGTGCGGACATAACATTGCCGCCGGTTGAAACATCGATAAGGTCGATGCCGCGTGTTTTAAGTTCTTTACACAATGTGATGGCTTGGTCCTGGTCAAAGCCACCCTCTACCCAGTCAGTCGCAGAGATGCGTACAAAAACCGGCAGGTTTTCCGGCACAATTGCACGGACTTTTTCAACCGTTTCGAGTAAAAAGCGCATCCGGTTTGCCAAACTTCCCCCATATTCATCTGAACGCTTGTTTGACAGAGGCGAAAGAAATTGATGCAAGAGATACCCATGTGCGGCATGGATTTCGATTACCTCAAAACCGGCGCTCACAGCCCGCTGAGCAGCAGCAGCGAAACTTTCGCTGGCTTGTTCAATCTCCTCTATAGTCATTGCTCGTGGCGTTGGGTAAGTGTCTGCAAACGGAATCGCACTTGGTGCAACCGTTTGCCACCCCCCCTCCTTTTCGCCAACCATTTCACCACCATTCCACGGCTCAGCGGTAGATGCCTTGCGCCCTGCATGGGCAAGTTGGATTGCCGCCACTGCACCCTGCTGCTTGATAAACCGGGTAATCCTCTGGTACGCATCACGGTGCGCATCTGACCATATCCCAGCGTCCGCAGGAGATATCCGTCCTTCAGGTACGACCGCCGTAGCCTCCATCATCAGCATTCCCGCACCACCTACGGCTCGACTTCCAAGGTGGACAAGATGCCAATCTGTCGGCATGCCATCCTCGCTAGAATACATGCACATTGGTGAGAGCCATATCCGGTTGCGAAATTCAATTCCACGTATGGTGTATTTTTCAAAAAGCTTGCTCATGCCTATATCTCCTCCATGTCAGCGCCCATATCCGCCCTACGTTTTCTCTACTTCCCTTATTCTTTAGCAGACCAGATCTATTTCAGGGCTATTAAATATACGGGTACAAGAATATTCGTTCTCACTAGCTTTATTAGCTTTGCCAGGATAACTGCATAGGTGATGGCACTACTTTAGCTGGCTGTCCTTACTGCCACGGCGATTGAAGCCACCGGAAACAGTTTCCTGTTTTTCAAGGGCAGATTGACACTCAACACAGAGTCGCACACCAGGGATCGCCTCGCGCCGCTTCTCTGGGATAGCACATTCGCATTCTTCACACTCAGTCAGGCTTTCTCCCGCTGTGAGCCTACTCCTGGCGCGCTCCACCGCATCCTCAATGTCTGCATCAATTTGGTCTTGCACCGCTCCATCACGCGTCCAACCGCCAGCCATGGCCTGCTCCTGTCTTCTGAATTAATTAGCCGGATAATTAAAACTTAAAGTCATGCGTACAAAAGGATCACTACAGCGACCCATCAACCTAGCCTATCTCAAACAACCGTATTCTCCTTCATGCTAACATGACTAGCGAATATAGTAGCCTGTTACGCGCCATTCACCATCACTTTCGAGCATCGGAGTGACCGTTTCAAGTGCATTGTTTTTATGCTCAAATGAGGTAGAAAATTGGATTACCACATATTCGCCCTCTGGCGCATTAGACAATGATTTTGTGTATTCTGTATCTTCAATTTCCCTGTTAAGCAAATTACCTAAGGTAGGTATAAAATTTTCAAGTTGTTTTACCCATTGTTCTTTTGAAATTTGTGTTTTGAAGTATTCCGAAGTTACATCCCAACTCTCGGGGTACCGTCCTGCATCTACCAATTGTAAGAAATTTTCTGCTGCCGAGGTAGCCGCCGCTACTTTTCTAGATTGATCGGCGTAGGAAGTAAATGGCAGCATAAAAAACAGCAGGAATGTAACTGATAGTTTTATTGCAGTAATACTTTTCATAATATCCTCCACGTTTAACGCATTGGTGATGTTTCGAAAAAACAAAAAATGGATCGATTTGATCTTGTACCGGCCCACCACCCATCCAATCGCAGCCATGACCTACTCAGTCTTATATGCAAATTAGTGCAAAAAAAGTGACAACGTTTTTTGCCGAACGATAGTTATTTTTTTATATACTTTTCCCATTCAGCGTAATCTCCCCTGCTTTATGAAGCGCAAACTTAGCAATAAAAGGCCCTATAATTTCATGGACTATCGTTGCTCCAATAGTCACATTTAAAACAATATCTGAAAGTGAACTAAAAGCAGCATTTTGTTTAATAACCAATGCTAAACCTATCACAATGCCACCCTGAGATATTAAGCCGCCACTGGTATATTTTTGTATAGGTGAGGACGCCTTTGAAATTTTACCACCCACGAATGTCCCACTAAATTTGCCGACTGCACGAAATACAATAAAAACAATTATCAATAAATAATTCGATACCATAACTGAAAAATTAAGATGCATAGCGCTTATGGTAAAAAAAAGGACAAAAATCAGTTCTTCAGTATATCTTTGGAGTAGTTTAAATATTCCATCTTTTTTTATGTTGTAGTTTACAACAACTATTCCCATCGTCATTGTAGATAAAAGTTCGTCCACACCAAACATTCCCGCAAAGCCATAACATAAAGACAAGAGACCAATAACAAGCGTGATCAAAACTCCTTCGGTTTCTTTGTTAATTAGTTTGGTTATAAAATTCATAAAATATCCAAACAAACAACCCACAACGATAGAACCTAATATCTTGATAAAAGGTTCAGCAGCAGAATAAATGCTCAAGGATTGATGCTGAATAAAAATACCTGCTATGGATACTGCAAGGCTGTAATTTATTATTCCAAGAATATCATCAAAGGCCGCTACACCCATGATTGTTGAAGTAACTTCACCTTTAGCTTTGTATTGGTGCTCAACCGCCAGCGTTGCTGATGGATCTGTCGGCGCTGCAAGAGAACCCAACAATAAAGCCAGAGGAATAAAATATGACATATAAGTAAATTTAGGCTCAGAGACGATCAACGGTCCCAATACAACAAGAGCCGCTCCTACAAACAAAAACGCAAATTCTGCTTCAAAAAGGGTAATAAAAATAATAGATTTCCCCAGCGAACGAATTTTCGAAAACAGCAAGGTTCCACCTACAGAAAATGTAATGAATGATAGTGCTATATTAGTAACAAGTTTCGTATCCCCAACAAATGACTCAGGTATAAAATGGGTCAGCTTTGGGTTTAGAATCAAACCGGCAAAGATATATCCCGTCACTTTTGGCAAACCAATACGCGCGCACAACTCGCCAGCGACAAAACCTGTAAATATGATGATTCCAATTATGAAAATTGGTTCCATATTCCTCCAGCTTTCTTAAAAGGACACCTTCTGTTGCATTCCTGAGTCTAGCCTCTTTGTCTCCTTATTCATTAAATAATGAATTTACTTGTGACGTATACGTAATCGACGCTGCAAAATTTTATCGCTTAGAGCTCGCAGCAATTTCATTGACATAAATTATTTCCATTTGTGCCCACATTTTACGCATTGATAGCGTTTTGAAAAAATAAGCAAAGGAAGTGAGAGCAACAGCGATAATGCTGCTGACTTACGCTGATAATCTATTGTTTTTATTTCCGTTCCACCACATTTGGGACAAGCGGAGGGAGGCAATTGTCCAGCTTCTGCCTGCTCGACATGTGGATCAGGTGAAGAGTAAGCTTCAAGTATTTTAAGAGCTTCATCTACATCGTTTTCCGCGACTCTTAACTTGATGCCCCCCAGTGCATCTGAATAAAGCCAATTAACTCCAACCATGAACTGGTTATCTAGAAAGCTGGTTATTCCTTCCGCCTCCAAAATTGATTGTGCAAGGCCAGCAGGCGGAATGTCTCTATAGCGCGCAATAGTTACTAAGCGTTGCGACATTGTTTATTTTTCACCTAACATTTGAGTTAAGCTAACAACGAGTACAAGGTGCGAAGAATCCAAAATGCCTATCGAATCACCAAGCATTGCTCTATGCACTTTTTCGTAACGCACTCCAAGTTTGGTATTAATAGCCGGAGAATTCCTCTGTACGGATATTGGCATCACTAACTCCGGCGTTACTCAACATTTTCCGCATCGCCTGAACCATAACTTCTGGGCCGACGATGTAATAAATGGGGAGCGTCAGATCGTCAATTGACTTCAGGAGCATAGCCTGAGTGATAAACCCAGTCTCTCCGTGCCATGCTTGACTTGATTTTTCCATCTGCGTCATCGTACCAATGAAGGTGTAATTTGGATTTTCTTTCTGAACTGCCACCAACTCATCCAGGAACACTGCATCTTCTGGCCTGTTATTGGAATCGAACAGAAAAATCTTGTGGGGAAGTTTGTCGTGCGCGGCTTGAAGTACGATGCTCCTGGCAGGAGTAACTCCAATGCCACCCGTGAGAAAAACGGCGGGAACTTTCGCATCGTTGTGAAGCGTGAATGAACCATGTGGGGCCTCTAACGTAAGTTCTGTACCGGGCTCCATAGTGCTTAACACCCGTTTGAATGCGGTATCGCGCATCCGGGTTGCAAACATAATAAAGTCTTCGCAGGGCGCACTCGCTAAGGAAAAAATTCTCTCATCTCCTTCGGCGTCGGTTTCCGGTGGATTGATCAGGGTGAAGGTGCCGAACTGGCCTGCTTTGCAAGTGAATCCTTGAGGCTTTTTAAAATAGAAAGCCATTGTTCCTGCAGCAACTTCCTGCTTATTTTCTAGTGTTACTTTGTAGATAGCCACTGTGCAATCCTCCTGACTTCTGCTGAAATTTGTAGCGCATGCAGCGACTGCCTGTTTTGCTAAGGGGCACGCTGTAAGTGCATCCTGCAGAGAATAGTTTGCCTCGGAGCGTACTTAAGAAACCACAGTCAGGCTGCTAACTACAGAAACATGCAACCTATATATAATTGTTGGAAGCGCTATCTAACGCACTGAGTCAATCATCCTATGTCTGAACCTATTCACCGACAACTTGGTAGAATGTCGGCGTGGGTTTACCGTCAAAGAGAGGCTTTACTTCTTCACCTGCATCGTCATGTGCAGGGCTACCGTGCATTGCTTTGAACGCTGCCTGATCTGTGAACTCAACTATAGCCGCGTAATTTTCACTACTTACAGGTTCAAGAAGCCTTCTACTAATAAAGCCGGGATACCCACTAAACGTCTTGCCTGAAGAATCAAACCATTTTCTAAAATCTGCATCTTTGCCTGCCTTAATTGCTGGAAATGCTATGACAACGATAAACATGGGTCACATCCTCCTTGTGTTAGATAAAACAACGCTCTCAAGTCCACCAGTGGGTAAGAATCGTTTCAAGACCTTCTTTCTAAGCAACGCACTGGGGCAGTTTTTGAGCAACGCTGCGTCATATAAATATCCGGCGACACCGCATAACTGACCTCGAATAGTTAACTATAGCCTGACTTCAAGCTCAATCAAGGCGCAATAGCCAACTAAACAAAAACTGGTGTAATTTTATATTGGCTAACGAGGTTTTAACCCGCCCTGAGAGCACTTCTATAAGCTTAAATACTGATATTCATAGATCGATCGCGCAAAATTCAAATATAGGCTCGCGCGACCTTCCAACAGATGCAAATTATAGCCCATATTCACTAGTCAATGTTCTTAGAAACTCCCCAGAACCAGCGCCAAACACACGATACGACGAAACTGAAACTGTCAAAGAGCGAGTAAACCACGGGAATTACAATCATGGTCAGGAAGGTCCCAACCAGCAAGCCTGAAGCAGCGACAATTCCTAAGGGACTCATGCGCTCAAGGCCGACGGCCATCTCGAAGATCAAGGGAGTAAGGCCAATGATAGTGGAGACCGTGGTCATCAAAATAGGGCGCAGGCGCAAGCGCACCGAATGCATAATGGCTTCATCTCGAGCCATACCAGAGGCACGGGCCTTGATAATGAAGTCAAGTAGCAAGATGCTGTTGTTCACGATGGTGCCGCCGAGCAGAATCATCCCCATCATGGCCGGTTTGCACATGGGCTTGTCGAAAAGCAGCAGACCCCAGAATCCACCGGCGACGGCAAGCGGAATGGCGGCCATGATGGTAAAGGGATGCAGGAAAGACTTGAACATGGCTATTAGCAAGATGAATAAAAGTACGAAACCAATCATGAGAGCGCGGCCCATTTCCTGCTGGCCTACCTTCATGTCCACCCCCGATCCCGCGATTTGGACGCTATAGCCCGCGGGTGTTTGCAAATCCGTGAGTTTCTTCTCTACCATACCGGTGACCTGTCCGATAGTGTAGCCTCGATTAACGGCAGTAATGTCAATAGTAGGCAGCAAATTTTCGCGGGTGACGAACGGTTGCGCGAGGTGTGGATGAATTTCGGCAAAACTCCGCAGTGGAACTTGGCCCGTTGGGGTGTCTAGATATACGTCACGAACCTGTGAGGGAAATTCGATGTCGCCGTCCTGATATTGGAGCGTAATTGGGATATCGAGATAACCGTTTAACCGCATGGGTGTGGCGGCTACACCCTTAACTGCGGTTTGAATCTCAGTGGCGATAACCGGGGGCGAAAGGTGATAGAGCTCGGCTAAATCTGGGTCGATCTCAATACGGCACTCGCGTTTGTCGATACGCCAGCTGCGCCGCACATCGACAAGGCCTGGTGTTCCATCAAGGGCCAACAAGACATCTCCAGCCAATTCATCGAGCATGCGTGGATCGGGACCGCTGACGATCAGATCTAGAGGAGCGCGCGTTGTCGAAACCGGCGTAGCACCATATTCTGCGACAGTGAATTCGCGAATACCGGGTATCCGGCGGAGTTTTCCACGCCACTGATCCTGGATCTCCCAGATATCTTCTTTGCGTTGGGTGCGGTCCACAAGTGTGATTTTTACGAGCCCTGATTGAGCGGTGGAACCGCCGCCACCGAAGCTGATCTCTCCAGGTTCCGAGCCGACCACCGAGGAAACCATTAACACTCCTGGCGTTTCATACACCATGTCCTCAATGTCAGATAAGACCGTTTCAACCTGACGCGGGGTGAAGTCCGAGGGCGTCTCGAAATCAAGGTTAACGATCCCCGTGTCCATTGGTGGCATCAACTCGCCACCAATCAGGGGCTTGACTTGCTGCATGGTAATGACGAGGAAGGTTGCGGCTAAGACAAGAACCACCCAGCGCTGACAAAGCGCTGCGCGCAACAAGCGAAGATAGAACCCCCTCAGCCAGTCAACGCCGCGATCCGTAATCGAAAAGGCACGCTCGACAACGTTACGCTTACGCTCACCCTGGACCAACAAACGCGAAGCCATCAAAGGAACGATGGTCAGCGCGGCTAGAAGTGAGCCGATAAGGGTTGCCGAAATGATCAGATTCAACGGGCGCATGGTTTGCTGTGTGTAGCCACCAGCAAACATTACAGGAATAAGGACAATCACCGTTGTCAGCATTCCAGCGGTAACAGCCAGAGTAACTTCTCTCCCCCCAACCGAAGCGGCGCGCACAGAATTCTTATCTTCATCTTCCCGATAGTGCCGGTAGATATTTTCTAACACCACAATCGAGGCATCAACCACCATCCCCACTGAGATAATCATCCCTGAGAGGGTGACCATGTTGAGGGTATAGGGGCTGAACCAGAGCGCGACCAAACTGGCCAAAAATGCCATGGGAATACTTATGGATACAACAAAGGCGGCGCGGAGGTCGGCGAGGAAAAGAAAAATTACCGCTATGGTTAGAAGGACTGCTTGAAACAAGGACGAGCGCATGCCGTTAACATTTAGGTCGATGATCGGCTGTTGATCATCAGTGATGGCAAACTCGATATCGGGGTATTCCTCCTGCAAATTAAACAATTGGGCTTTGATATTCTTGATCGCTTCAACGGTAGGTCCGCGCTCGGGACGCAAAAGATTTACGCCAATAGCCGGTTTCCCATTACCGTGATAGATACTCCGTTGTTCTGACTCGCTCAGCTCAACTTGCGCCACATCGCGCAGGCGGAGCACCCCACCCTCATTGAAACGAATCGGCATCCTGCGGATGTCGTCGAGATTCATAAACTGGCCAGATACTTTGAGCAGATACTCTTTGGTGGGAGCGTAAACCGTACCGGCAGGAGCAGAAACGTTGTGCCTTGCCAACGCTGCCAATATTTCTCCTAAAGTCAGATTGTTTGCTGCCAATTGTTCACGTGATACCCGAACTTTAACTTCAGGCTTATGCGCACCAAAAACATCAACATCAGCCACACCAGGGACGTTGAGAAATCTGTCTTCAATCTGGTTCTCAGCCAGTAAACGAATCTGGGCGAGGTCCTTCACACTTGTCGCTTTGGGTGTCAGCGCCAAGGTTAGCAGAGGACGGGTAGAATCCGAGATGCGATAGATGCGCGGTTCCAGAATAGCCGAAGGCAAGGAAGCACGAATTCGACTTACTGCATTCTGCGCGTCAAGTACAGCTTCCCCTAGGTCTTTATCATAGTAAAACTCTGCATTGATCGAAGAAACTTCATCCCGGCTGGTGCTGGTGACTCGTTTGAGGCCACTCAAGGTGTTCAGCTCTTTTTCAATGACCTGGGTCACCTTGTCAGCAATGTCGGCGGCGTCTGCTCCTGGCCATACCGTGACTATAACAGTTTGTGGCGGCACCGAGTCGGGGAAGAGATCGGTAGGCGTTTTGAAAAATGCAAACACCCCGAGTGCGGCAATCAAGAGAGAAACGGCAATAATCACATACGGAGATTTGATGGAAAAATCTGAGAGACTCATTTTCTAGCGCTCACTCTCATACCGTCTGCTAAGCGCGCCCAACCAAGAAAAGAATGAAGTACAACCTGCTCCCCTGAATCCACCCCTTCCACGGCGGCCTGATCGCAAGCAGTTCCAAGGACTTGCACCTGGCGCCTGGAAAGAACTCCCTCTGCTACAACAAAAATGCGTGCAGCGTTACCGAGCCCACCACCCTCTATCAGCGCACCAACTGGAATGAGAGAAACATCCTTGTGCGTTTGAAGAGCCACCGTCGCCGTCAGATATTGCCCGGAAGTTAAACCCGCAGCCTCCTCGTCGGTAAGTACGACTTCAGCCCGCACCATACGCGCGCGATTTAGCGAAGGGTACAGGCGACTGATCGTCGCTACACGCACATTTCCATCAACTTTAAACGAAACATCCAGCCCCGCTTCAACCGAAGGCAAATCGGTCTGTGGTACATCAAAGGCGATCATCATAGCCCCGGTGCTTTCAATTACGAGCAGTGGCTTCCCTGGGGCGGCTTGATCGCCGGGATCGACAAAGCGCGAGGTGACTACGCCTTGGAACGGACTTTGAATATTGCCATAACTGAGTATAGTTTTGAGCTCATTCTGGCGAGCCTCCAGTGAACGAATCTGTTGTTCTATGGAGGCCGATTTCAGCTTAGCGGTGCGCAATTTCCCCTCAGCGTCGTTCTTCTTCTCAACGGTCGCTTCCGCTTGGGCGGGAGCAATCGTTTCGTTCCGCGCCAACTGAGTGTCTCGTTCTGATTCACGGCTCCAATAGGCAAAGGACTCTTCCAGCGTCGTTACTGTAGCCTTATTACCTTGCAAATCGGCCTGTGTCTGCTTGATTTGAGCTAGTACCGCTTCAAGTTGAGCCTCGGTCTGGCGATTATCAAGCGTAAGTAGCGACTGCCCCGCCGACACCTTATCCCCCTCGCCAACTTTCACCGTCTTTAGGGTTGCGGTCACCCGTGCAGTAATATTTACCGACTGGACTGGTTCGACCATGGCCAGATAATCGTGGACCTCGGTTAAATCGCCCACATAGGCGGCGACTGTATCGACCAACGTTGTCGGAGCCTGATAGCGTGGCGCTTGGGCAAGATCACGTTTTTTCTTTAGAATTAAGGCGCGACCGCCCACGACTAGAATCAGGAGTACAAGGATAGCAATACAAATCCGTAGGGATCTACCCGTCGGCATTTTCATGGATTATCTCCTAAGGATAAATCAATCTGCGCACGGGCGAC
>Ga0265295_1004072_pt1 | contig 20146 bp, 18 predicted proteins | sample Munlansysbiofilm_FD_192503 | JGI IMG/M metagenome (GOLD analysis project Ga0265295, IMG submission 192503) | Leachate microbial communities from a municipal landfill in Southern Ontario, Canada - Methane capture system biofilm | ecosystem: Engineered > Solid waste > Landfill > Unclassified ... | reverse complement strand
ATAGGACATTCCGACAGCACCGCCGCCACCGGTTCTGTTCTCAACAGCAATATTCTTCGGGAAGTTAGCCTTGGCTGCGTCAACCAGAGCACGAGCTACCAGATCGGTTCCACCGCCAGCTGAATACGGAACAATTACTGATACCGGTCCACTGGGATAGGTGTCAGCAGAAGCCTCAGCGCCGCCCTGAGCGAACACTGAACCGAGAACCAGAGACAGAAGCATTACCATTACTAATAGTTTCTTCATTTTCTCACCTCTTTCCTTTGTGTTATCTATTCGCACGTATGCGAATTTACCGTAGAGCAGCCTGCTCAAGAAAAAGCTTAGCATGGCTCGTGATGGTTTCCCATGCTTTTTCTTTTGCGAGAGCAGGATTCGCAAGATAGGAGCCAACTCCTACTGCATAGGCTCCCGCCTTGATGAAAGCTGCGGTGTTATCCACCGACACCCCACCAACAGGGAGCAACTTCATTCCCTTGAATGGTCCGAGCAGGTCCTTAATGTACTGGGGACCTACCGATCCGGCAGGGAATATCTTGATAAGCGGTGCACCCGCCTTGTGTGCCGTATACATCTCAGTGGGGGTGAATACCCCTGGGACGGGGAGTACCCCATGATCGAGGCAGTAGGTGATGACATGAACATCCAGGCTGGGGGAGAGCACAAAGCGTGCGCCTCGCCTGATGCATTCTCTTGCAGACTCAACATCGAGTACCGTACCAGCACCGACAAAAAGATTGGTATCTTGGGAAGCGTGCTCGATCATATCGAGAGCTCCCGGTGTGTTCATCGTAATCTCCAGGCAGCGGATACCACCCTTGGCAAGCGCGGTGATGACAGGAAATGCATCATGTTCCTGAATTCCCCTGATGATGGAGATGACTTTCGTCTCTCCGATAGCAGCAAGTGTCTGTTCAATGTTTGTCATCGGTGGATCTCCTCTGTCTGTGCACGTAAACGGTCAAATGTTGCGCGGTCTGGAAGTCCTTCGGTATCGCCATAGCTGCTGACAGCCAGACCCCCCATCAGAGATCCCATGGTCCCACACTCCTCGATGGATTTTCCTTCAAGAAATCCTGCCAGGAATCCTGCATTGAACGCATCGCCGGCTCCGATGGTATCGACAACCTTAACCGGGTAGGGTTCAATCCGGTGAAATCCGTTTGCATCGGCCACTGAGGAGCCTTTGCTGCCTTGCTTTATCCCGACAGCTTTTACACCGGCTGACAACAGGATTTCGCTGATGGTCTTTGCGTCGCTGGTACCAAGCAGCAGTTCTCCCTCGTCCTCCCCAAGCAAGGCAATATCAGAGGCAAGCAGAAGCGGCTTGAGTGTCTTTCTGGCCTCATCCTCGCTCCAGAGCTTACGCCTGATATTCGGGTCAAAGCTGATGAGGATACCTTCCTTCTTGGCAAAGACAAACAGTTCTTCGACGGTCGTCTTGCACGAAGAAGAAAGCGCAGGAGTGATACCGGAAAGATGGATCATGTTCGCTTGTTTCAGGTAATCGAGATTGATATCTTCTAATGTGAGGGTGCTTGCAGCAGATCCCTTGCGATAATAGAAGACAGAGGAGTCGAGGTTGGCGGAGAACTGCTTGAACATGATGGCTGAGGGATACTCCTCGCTAAGGATCACCTGGGAAGTGTCGACTCCCTCAGCTTTGAGTTCGCGAATGATGTACTGGCCGAACTCATCGTTGCCAACCTTGCTTACCCAGCCACTCTCGATACCCAACTTGGCAAGGCCGACAGCAACATTGCTCTCAGCACCCACCACTACCTTGCTGAACTGCTGGACGTAGCGCAGCTTGGTATGGGCATTGGGGATGAAGGCGACAAGACTTTCGCCGATGGTAACAACACGCGATTTCATCGATTATACTCTCCACTATAAATCCACTGGCTTTTGTTGTTGGCAATGATGCGTTGGATTTGTGCTCGCGCATCATCCAGCAGCGTTTTGAACTGTTGTTCTCGTTCCTTTGAATATCTGAATTCGGGAACGGCGATGGACATTCCTGCCAGTACCTTTCCTTCCACCTTGATGGCAACGGCCACACATTGGATGCCGGTGGTTGATTCTCCCTTCTCATAGGCAAAACCGGTAGCCCGGATGCTTTCAAGCTGGGCATTGAGCTGCTCAACATTCTTCACGGTGGCAGGGGTTACGGCCTTGAGGTCTCCCTCGGGGTAGAGCTCTCGTATCTGCTCTGGCTGGAATTGGCTCAACAAAGCTTTCCCATATCCAGTGCTGTAGGCAGGGAGTTTGTTTCCTGGGTTGGATACTACCCTGAACTGTGAATGGAGATCTGCTTTTGCAAGGTACAATACATCACGCTTGGAAAGCACCCCGAAATAGAGCGTCTCACCTGTGCATTGGTTGAAGTGTTGCATGACTTCCTTGATTTGCTCCAGAACATCATGGTTGTTCACATATCTGTTTCCCAAAACAAACACATTCTCACCCAAGTAATACCGTTCTTCCCGCGCAAGGTAATAGAGATACCTGCGTTCTGCAAGCGTACAGAGCAAGGGATGAAGACTGCTTTTGGGAATGGAGAGCGAACGGGAGAGATCGGAGAGGGAAATCCCATCTTGGTAGGATGCTACTGTCTCCATGATATCCAGGATTCTGGCTGTCGTGCGATGTTCAGAAGAAGCCATTCTCTCTCCTTGTGTTCGTATATAAGAACAGTGTTCGCAGTTACGTATATAGCTTTACACAGAATTTAGATTCTGTAAAGAGGTTTCTCATTTGAACTTGTTGTAGATGTGAAAACAGGCAACCAATTGGTTGCCTGCCTAATCGGGGCGAAAGGACTCGAACCTTCGATATCCTGCTCCCAAAGCAGGTGCCCTAGCCACTGGGCTACGCCCCGAAATCTTTTGGAGTATACGCACTTGAGCTTCAAAGCGTCAAGGGGTACCATATTCAGAAAATTATGGATATACAACAACGAACAGAAGAAGTGGCGAGACGTCTCGATGAGCGTATGCCCCAGGCTATTCAGTTTCTGGAACAACGTGTTCCCTTCCGGTTTCTCATCAGTGTCATCCTGTCTGCCCAGACTACGGACAGGATCGTAAACGTGGTGGTGAAGGACTTGTTCAAGGCGTATCCTGATGCTCGCTCACTTGCTCAGGCGAAGGCGGAGGATGTCGAGGAAATCATCTATGCTACCGGCTACTACCGCAACAAGGCAAAGAACATCATTGCCTGCGCCCAGCAGCTGGTTGACCGGCAAGTCCCCGATACCATGGAAGAGCTGATCAAATTGCCAGGAGTAGGCAGAAAGACAGCAAGCTGTGTCCTTGGGGATATCTATGGGAAACCTGCCATCATTGTCGACACTCACTTTGCCAGGGTGGTGAATCGGATCGGTCTGGTCAAAACCAAAGATCCTATAAAGGTGGAGAAAGAGATTGCCTCTCTCTTGCATCCGTCAAAGCATTACCGGTTCTCCATGACAGCCAATCTGTTTGGCAGAGAGGTCTGTCATGCAAAGAAACCTGAATGTGAGGATTGTCCGTTCAGCGACCTTTGCCCGAGTCGAGATGCTTTTCTGAAGAGACGCGCCAAAGCTTGAGATCACCTTCTGTTTGGATGCTGAGCTCTGCGATCCAGAGATCCTTGATGACCACAGGCTCAATCTTTTGCTGCACATCAATCTCTCCCAGATAGATACCGCTGTAGGGGAAGCTGGTTCCCAGCTCGTTGCGCAAGGGAGCAAGAAGGGCTTCGTCAATAGGAATATACAGGTGATGATTGGCATACTGCAGCTCGCCATGGGAAACCAATGGCAACTCTGGGCAAGGGAGATACCCAAGCGTCTTGCCGTCAGCAGCTTCTCCAAGCATGATGCACGGTTCAAGGGCTAAGAAGCTGGGATCGGGATGGTGTGCATACAGGTTACTTCTGAGTTTGCCCAGCTCACGTTGCAGTTCTTTGGGTAGGCGAAGGATATACAAGCTGTCCATACTGCAAGCATAGCGATGCTCGAAAGGCTCTACAAGGGAAAAAATAGAAAAGATAGCCCCTTTGTCTTTACACAAAAGCCGTTATCTGGTAATTTGGCAAAGGTTGAAGTCTTCCACGCGATGACCTTGTGTTACTGCTCACGGACATGCATGTGCCCGTACAAGGAAAGCCATGACTTTGACAGGCCTGAGTAGGCCCAAAAACGAATTATTTAGACAAGGTGGATATAGCTATGGCTCGTAGATGTGAGATTTGCGGAAAAGGAACGGTTGCAGGAAATAGTGTTCCGAGAAAAGGTCAGGCCAAAAAGCACGGTGGTGTTGGTCAGCACATTGGCGTTACCACAAAGCGCGTATTCCGCCCTAATCTCGTAACGATCCAGACGTTGATCAACGGCGCTCCCCGCACGATCAAGATTTGTACTCGTTGCTTGAGGAGCGGAAAGGTCGAGAAGCTCGTATAACATTTGTTTGTGTGACACCTCGATCAGAAAGGAGCCCAGTGTTGGGCTCTTTTTGTATATTCTTACAACAGAAAAGTTTACTGAGTTGTTCATTATCTTGAACGTTTGTCAGAGGAGGCTACTGTGGATTCAATCAGGGTACATGCAGTCGAAAGCAGCAATCTGGTCTGCAGGGAAGGATGTGAAAAACTGATTCGCATCGCTTCACAGGCAAGCGAGGACCATCAGCTCTTTGTTCTCTCGCCACTCATGGATACTGATCTTGAGCTTACCAGCCTCCTTACCTATGCAAAGAACCGTGATGAGCGGCTGTGGTCGGCACAGGAGCAACGCTTTGGCCGCTGGACCGCTCTCATCGAAGAGCTCTTGGACCTGAATGCCGCACAGAAAGTCCTTGAACGGATCAAGCAAGGCTTTGCAGACATCGAGGACCTCCTTCGCAGTGTCTGGTTGGTGGAAGAGGTATCCTCTGGGGTTCAGCGCTATCTGGAAAAGGTATGCAACAGCTGGATCGCTGATTTGCTCTGCCACATTGCCAGCAGCAAAGGATTCCTTGCAGATCTTTGTGACTACGATTTTGCACTCACCATGCGTGATTTCCGTCATCAGATTCTCTTTATCTATGGTTTGCTTCCCCAAGCGGAAGGTTTCAAGGCATCAGAAGGGCTCAGCGAGTATGCCGCTTCCCATCTGGCAGGAGCATTGGACGCTGACGGCGTTACGTTTTGGAATACTACCAGCTTGCTGAAAAATGCAGACAGTTCGGAAGTTCCTTCCGCCTTGGTCATCCGTTCGCTCTCCTATGCCGAAGCTACCGAACTCTCGTTCTTCGGTGCCCCAGTCATCCATCCTCAGGCTTTGCTGCCCGCCATCACCCGTTCAATAGCAGTGAAGCTGCGCTGGTGGGGTGATGAAAAGGATGAGGGCACCCTGGTAAGCAAAGAGGGCGACGGAGATGAGCAGTCCAGGGTGAAGGGTTTCTCCATCATCCACAATGTTGCCCTGATCAACGTGGAAGGGGCCGGCATGAGCGGAGTCATCGGCATTGCCAGCCGCCTCTTTTCAGCCATGCGTGAAGCTTCCATCTCTGTCATTCTCATCAGCCAGGCTTCCAGCGAGTATTCCATTTGTTTCGCAGTTCCTGAGCATGAGATGGAGAAAGCGTGTGAAACTGCCAGCAAGGAGTTTGCCCACGAGCTGGATGATCTTCTGATCCAGAGCATCGAAGGTGAGCCGGGTTTGGCGATTCTGGCAGCGGTAGGCAAACGCATGACCGGCCAAGCAGGCGTGGCGGGCAAGTTCTTCTCTTCCTTGGGCAAAGCCTCGGTGAACGTGATTGCCATCGCCCAGGGTTCCAGTGAAACAAACATCAGTGCTGTCATCAAGTGCCAGGACTCCAAAAAGGCCCTTAGGGCACTGCATGCTCGCTTCTTTCTCTCCAAGCAAGCCTTGTCAGTAGGACTCATCGGACCGGGAAACATCGGAGGAACTCTGCTTGGGCAGATTGCCAAGGAGAGCATCAGGCTCAAGGAGCAGTTCGGTCTGGATATCCATATCAGGGGTATCGCAAACTCACGCCAGATGATTCTCGACCAGGATGGAATTGATCCTGCTGATTGGAAGCAGCGGTTCTCAACTGAGTCGGTTCCTCTGGATCTCGATCTGTTTACCCGTCACATAGGGGCAACCTATTTTCCCCATTCCCTGATCATAGATTGCTCAACCAGTAGCACCCTTGCTGAACTGTATGCTTCTTGGATGGAAATGGGCATCCATGTCATCACCCCAAACAAGAAAGCCGGGACTGCTCCCATGGCATACTACGACCATCTCTTCGATACTTGCCTGAAGACCGGAAGGCGATTCCTCTACGAGACGACGGTCGGTGCTGGGCTTCCTGTCATCTGGACACTGAAAGACCTGGTGCAGACCGGTGATCGGGTGCATCGGATAGAGGGAATAGTCAGCGGTACCCTTGCTTGGCTGTTCTCCTCCTATGATGCTACCAAGCCGTTCTCCTCGCTTGTAAGGCAAGCCAGGGAAATGGGGTACACCGAACCAGATCCTCGAGACGACCTTTCTGGTATGGATGTAGGAAGAAAGACCGTCATTCTTGCACGCGAACTTGGATATCGGGTTGAAGTAGCCGATATTCCGATCCAAAGCTTGGTCCCGGCAGGACTCGAACAGGGCAGTGAACAAGAATTTTTGGACCAGCTTGAGCTGCTCGACCCTCTCATCGAGGCAGAGTACCGCAAGGCACAGAGCCTGAACCAACGCCTGCGCTACGTCGGGATCGTCGATGAAGAGGGAAGGTGTAGTGCTTCACTGAGAAGCTTCCCGTACGACCATCCCTTTGCCCAAGCGCAGGGTACTGACAATGTCATCTGTTTCACCACCGATCGCTATGCATCCCAGCCCTTGGTCATCAAGGGGCCGGGTGCTGGTCGCGAGGTAACCGCTGGTGGGGTATTCAGTGATATACTTCGTTTGGCTGCCTACCTCGGGGCCAGGATCTAAAGGAGAAGTGTCTTATGAAATTTGTATCTACCCGTAAAAGTTCAGAACCTGTCAATGCAAGTACCGCTATCATCCAAGGGCTTGCTCCGGATGGGGGTCTGTATGTACCCGAATCCTTTCCCTCTCTCGCAAATTTGAACATTCATGAGATTTCCTCCTATCCTGAACTCGCCTTCGAGGTGTTGGCTCCGTTCTTCAAGGATGATCCGCTTGAGTCTGAGCTGGCAGAAATCTGCCTCAATGCATTCAACTTCCCCGTTCCGTTGGTACCGCTCAAGCCAGAGCAGATGATTCTTGAACTCTTCCATGGTCCTACCGCCGCATTCAAGGACTTCGGTGCACGATTCCTTGCCTTCAGCATGGAACGTATTCTCAAGCGTGAAGGCAAGAAGCTCACCATTCTGGTGGCCACCAGTGGTGATACCGGAGGGGCTGTAGCAGCGGCATTTGCAAATCGTGAGAACATCACCGTGAAGGTTCTGTTCCCCAAGGGGAGGGTGAGCAAGCGCCAGCAAGCCCAGCTGACCTGTTGGGGTGGCAATATCCAAGCGTATGAGGTGGATGGCAGTTTCGACGACTGCCAGCGAATGGTCAAGGTTGCATTCATGGACCCCAAGCTCTCCAAGGAACACAACCTGAGCAGCGCAAACAGCATCAACCTCGGTCGCTTGCTTCCCCAGTCCATCTACTATGTGTTTGCATCACACCTGTTTTTCCAGAGTACCGGAAAGAGACCGACCTTCATCATTCCCAGCGGAAATGTGGGAAACAGTTGTGCCGCCTATTGGGCTTTGACCATGGGAGCACCCATCGAGAAGATTGTGCTTTCGGTGAACCAGAACACGACCATAGTCGACTACCTGAAAACCGGACTCTATCAAGGGAGACCCTCTTTGGCAACCCTTGCAAATGCCATGGATGTAGGTGACCCAAGCAACATGGAGCGCCTGCTCTCCCTGTATCCTGACTATGAGACGATGAAGAGAATGGTAAGCGCCTACTCGGTGGATGACCAAACCATCGAACGGACCATCAAAGAAGTGTATGAAGAGACCAGCTATATCCTATGCCCCCATACGGCAACGGGAGAGCGGGTACGGCGTGATCACTATGCGAAAGAACCTACCATTGTGGTTTCCACTGCCCATCCTGCCAAGTTTGAGCAGGTGGTGGAACCTCTTCTTGGTATAACAGTTGAGATACCGGAGAATCTGGCAGTCTTGCTTGAGAAGCCGACCAGTTTCACCTCTATCGGATGTGACCACAAGCTGTTGTTTGTCTGAGAAGCATGCTTGTTTGAACTGAATGAGCCAAAAAAGGGGTTCCCTTCCTGATCTCAGGATGAGAACCTCTTCTTTTTTGGGGAACTGTATGCTTGCTCAGTTGAAGCGATTCATGGCCAACATCAAAGCAATGAAAGCCTCTGCATCAGTTGCTTCCTTGAGTACGACGATGTCCCCATTGTTTTTCATCACCTTGCGTGTGATTCGCAGACCTGGCTCGGTACTGTTTCCCCAGATGAGCGGTTTGACGATTTCAAACAACTCTTCGATGGAGGCGATGTATTCAGCCAAATCCTCTTCGTAGTCAGCATCATCAGGGTCGGGAACAGAAGGACCTTGGAATTCTGCAGCTATCAAGGCATTCACGATAGGTTGCAAGGTAAGATTTCTGATAGGCTTGAGTTCCATCTCAAATACGGAAGGAATGACTCCCGGATTGGAAACTCCCGGCAAGGGAGAGAACAGGGATGCCAGACTGTACTTGAAGTCAATGCCGATTGGTCCTGATATGGGCACTTCTATTGGATCTGTATCCTTGGAGCCGATTGTTTCATCATGCTCAATAGCCAAGCTTACATAGATGCTTTCGCTGAACTCATTGGCTAGGGTGAATTCAGCCACATTCATGGTATGAATTTTCGATGAGAGCTGAACGGATAGTCCTGCCGTTATGCTCTCTGGCAAGTGATCTTCCGGGATACGCTCAAGGAGGGTGCCCAAGGAACTGACGTTTCCTTCGAGCTTCAGGTCCAGATGATCTATATCGGCGATATATTCAAACGGATCATCTTCCCATGCGATCATATCATCACGAACCTGCATGGAAAGTTCTGCTCCTATCGATCTTCTGGTGGGAATGAGCTCATCAAGGATTCCCAGCAAACCGGTGTTCATGGAAATATCGAGAGCATTCTCTATATCAGTTTCAAGATGATAATCATCCATATCAAGACCATCTATTGCTCCATCAGTAAGCACTGTCATATCTCCAAGACGCGTAAGATCATCGAATCCTGATGCCTCATACGGAGTGAGTCTGGAATTTTCAGATGGAATGCTTTCCGTTGAATCCAAGGAACAACTGACAAACGGCAAGACAGAGAGCGCACTTATGAGCGCTCCAAGAGTGAACAGACGGACATGGTGCATACAAACTTCCAAGTGAAGTGATATGTCATTTTTGCATCTGAACAAATGATGTGTAATGATTATGCAAAGAGGTACAATTGACTGAAGGAAGTATAAGAGCACCCTTGGCAATATACAAGTGTCGATATAGCTATATGTTCAGAATTGTTACACAAGTATTCTTCTGACTAAGACAACGAAGAAAAATAGGAATAATAGGAATAATAGGATACATAAGAAAACTCTATAACATACCGAGAAAAGAGCAATAAGAAGGCAGGATGACTCCTGCCTTCTATGGATTCCACTACTCAGCAAGACAACATGTTTGCCTGCTTCTGATGGCAATGTGCGTCACGCTTTGTTCTCCGAACAATGCTTTGATTCGTGTTGTGTAGGTGGCAAGCTTTTGCTCCGGCACATATGCTTGGATCGTACCGGCAAAGCCTCCTCCATGTACTCGAACCGTTGCATCATCCCCGAGGATTGCCTTAGTGGCTGCAATAGCCAAGCTCAACCCCTGTTCCTGGGGATAGAAGGACGGGTAGAGATTCTGCAAGAAGCAGAATGAGCTCTCACCACTCTGTCTGACTGCCTTCAGGTAGTCTTCGAATTTGTGTTCCTTGAGAGAGGAAAGCATTGAATCGACTCGTTTGTTTTCGCTGAAGAAATGAATCGCTCTAAGTAGACAGCGATCGTTGTTCAGCTTCTTCCTCAATTCTGGAAGGGCGTTGAGGAATGCTTCTTCTCCCACTTCCCTGAGATTGTTCTTACCAAAGTATGAGGCTCCCATACGCATTTCCTTTGGAACAGCAGCATACTCTGGTGTGAGGTCTGCATGGTTTCCGCCGGTATCGACGATTACCAGATGATAGCCATGTTCAGCAAACGAGTAGTCGATGGGTGTGATGCTTGGATTGGTCTCATCCTTGAAGTCTATTCCGATGATTCCCCCATAGGCACAGGCCATCTGGTCCATCAGACCTGAGGGTTTGCCGAAATACGTGTTTTCACTGAACTTGCTGATGATCGCGAGATCAACAGGAGAAAGCTTGTCGTTGTTGTAGAGATGGTTGAAAATGGTACCGCAGAGTATCTCAACCGCGGCAGAGGAGGAGAGCCCTGAACCCTTGAGGACGTTGCTCGTCGTATTGGCTTGCCATCCGCCAATGGTGAACCCACGCTGTTTGAACGCATAGGCAATACCACGGACAAGTGCCTCGGTGGTATTCTTTTCCTGCTCCTGCATGGCTAGGTCAGAAATATCCACTTCCACACGAGGGTAGCCTTCGCTGTCCAGGATCACCAGGGAATCAGAACGGGGAGAGACTGCTGCGATGGTATCGAGGTTGATGGTGGCTGCCAACACCTTGCCCAGGTTGTGGTCGGTGTGGTTTCCTCCCAGTTCTGTTCGCCCGGCTGTGGAGTACAGGGAAGGGCTCTCTTCTTTGAAAAGGTGCCTGTGCTGCTCAATCAATGTAATGTAGCGCGCATCCATCTGCTCAGTATTGCAGTGCTGTCCATAGAGTTCCGGATACAGTGTATGAAGACTCCCTGTCTTGACCTCGTGTATGGTTGCCATACGTAACCTCCTGGGTTCTCTTCAATGCAAGAAAGGCTTGCATTCAAGAATGTACACGTGTACACTATACCTGCACCAACCACTTGTCAAGAAAAAAGGGAGCTGATATGCCAATTACCCGCAATAGTGTAGCAAAGAGAGCAGGCGTGAGCAGTGCAACGGTGTCGAGGGTGTACAACAGTCCTCACACCGTCTCTTCTGATTTACGTAAACGAGTATTGGATGCAGCCCAAGAGTTGGGGTATACTCCCAACTCCTTCGCCGCTACGCTCAGAAGAAAAGGCACGGGAAACCTTGCTTTTGTGGAGTTCTCAAAAAAAGGGAGAGCCTACTACTGGGGAAACTTGAACAGTTTTGACTGGTTCTTCGGAAGGGCGCTCAGAGGTATCCAACAAGTCATAGAGCATAGCTCGTATCAACTTCGCTTCTATTCGGTGAGTACCAAAGCAGAAGTGGCGGATCTTGCCAAGCAGTGTGATGGGATCATCGCCTATGATGTCGATACGGAAGAGGAACGCTCTTTTCTTACTGACCTGCCGATTCCCGTGGTGGCCGCCCATCATCTGGAAGCTGGAGATGGCATCGCCTGTGTTCGAACGGACAATTATCTGGGTGGAGTGTTGCAAGCCAGGTATCTGAAGAGCCTTGGGTGTGAGCATCCTTTGTATGTCACCGGTTATCTGGATACCGTGGAACCCCACCGACAGAGACTTGCCGGTTTTCGTTCCCTCTATCCAAAAGCTGAACTGCTGACCACCGAAATCGGTTCATCTGAAGCACGACAAGCATTGGTGGAAAACGTGAAGCACAGTGTCTTGCGCTACGACGGTCTTGCTGCGGTGAACGATCTCACCCTTTTTTCCATCTTGCTCAATGAGAAGTTGGATGTTCCGTCGGTCGGGTATGATGCATCCCCCTACCACTCCCTCTTTCTCTCGCAAGTTGCGAGCATAGACTTGGACAGTGGAGCGATCTACCGGGAAGCGGGTCGCATGTTGCTCTCTCTGCTTGCAGGAGAGAAGAAGCAGTGTGTCACCATCGAGCCGGTCTTGGTAGGTTCCCGACAAGAAACAGCAACAACTTCCTCCAATTGAACGTGCGTTTTTTCTCCTCCTTCTGGGGAGGTCTCACCGGCTTTCCAGGATGGGTCACAAAAGCCTTGGGAAGTGTTGCATACGTTTGTCGTGGTTGCTCATGGTAAGGCTTTATGCTTTTCATATAGTAATCCTCAGTGCTGAATTGCTTGCTGTCAAGTATGCAACCCATTGGAATATAGATAGATAGAGCTTCTGTTTTCTTCTTTTGGTACAGGAGAGTTTCCCTTGGCGTAACAGGTTTCTGACTGCAGTTTCTATTTCCCGTTCACGCCAGATATCGAGTAAACCGCTGTCAACGGCATACGATGTGTGAACGTGCAAAAAGGATGCCAACGCATGGATGCTGTAGAAGAAGGGATGGAGTGCTACACACCGCATGATCTCCTGTTCCCCAGCAGGCGTTCCTAAAAGAGTATGGTTGCACACATCACATCCGCTGCAGCTCTCCAAAGTTTCATCCAGAGCTTGCAGCAGTGCTGAGCGGAAGCACGTTGATTTCGAGGTAAAGATGGAGAGCAGGGGAGAAGGTGCCTGCGCTCCGTCGAGCAAAACTACAGAGTAGGCCGGGTTTCCGTCTCTTCCTGCACGTCCACTCTCCTGCAGAAACGAAAGTACATCGGATGGAAGGTCATGATGGATTACCATACGGATCGAACGCTTGTCGACCCCCATACCGAAGGCATTGGTCGCGAACAGCACGCCTTGCTCCTCTTTCTGGTACCAGGCTTCGAGTGTTTTCCGCTCGTCTTTGCCCAGCCCGGCATGATAGTAGCGGCAACTGAGGGTAGGGTTTGAGAGCAGGAAGGAGAGACAGCATGCCTTGGTTCCATCCCGAGTGGAACAAAATACCAAGGCAGGACGATGGTCTGGATTCTTGAGCAAGGAAGTGATGGTGTGTGCCTTGCACAGGGTATGCACTGCATGATAGCTGATGTTCTGCCGATCACTGCTTCCCCGGACCAGATGGGGTTCCCGACCACTGAAGATCAGGCGCGAGAGCCCTTCGATGATCGCCTCATCGGCTGTAGCAGTGAAACAGAGAATCTGGCGCAGGGGAAGATGGGCGATGATCGGTCCAAGACTAGCCATGGCAGGACGGAACCCTTCTCCCCAACGGACAATGGTATGGGCCTCATCAAGTACCAGCAGGCTGATGGGAAACCGGGCCAAGGCAGTGAAGACCGACCTTTGGGCAAGACACTCTGCGTTGGTTACCACAATACGCGGCCGGTTGTCAGCAAGTTCAGCAAACAAGGCGCTTCGTTCAGAAGGATCCTGGCCTCCTTGGATGCACACGCACTTGATGCCCCGCTCTGAGAATCTGCGCATCTGGTCGTTCATCAGGGAAAGCAGAGGATAGACTATGATGGTGAGTCCTTCCACCACCAGCGAGGGAAGCATGAAACAGATTGACTTCCCGCTTCCGGTGGGCAAGGTAACCACAACCCCCTCATGATCGTTTTCACAGCTGTCCATCTCCAGGATGCGCTGGATGACCAACTGCTGATACGGCCTTAGGGTGGGAATGCCAAACCGCTCTTTCGCCAGCTCTCTGATGTCAGGGATGGGTTGCATACCCCCTAAGAGAGGTAACCAGCCTCCTTGCTTTACTGCTGTACTTCGCTGCGGTCGTGGGCAGGAGGAAGGGGTGGGCTGATGGTATCGATCTTCTTTTTCACCTCTTCGGAAAGAACCACATCGAGGGCCGAAAGGGAGTCACGCAGCTGAAGGTCGTTTGCTGCGCCGATGATCGGGCAGGTCACCCGAGGCTGTGCCATGACCCAGGCCACAGCCAGCGTAGCTTCCTTCATGCCCAGCTCCTGTGCCAAGGCAGAAAAATCGGTTGCAACCTGCTCATAGAACGGTCCTCCGTAGCGCTTGCTGTATGCAGGGTTTTCCACCAAGCGTCCACTGCCTTCTTTCCCTTTTCCGTATCGGCCGGTAAGCAGGCCACCTCCCAACGGGCTGTAGGTCATCACGGCAAGGCCTTCCATCTCGGCCATGGGAAGCAATTCTACCTCAGCCATACGTTTGGCGATGTTGTACATCGGCTGGATGGCGCTGATGCCCACCAGATGCTCCAGCTTGGCTGTCCAGAGCAATCGCTCCACCTGGAATGAGGCATAGTTGCTCACCCCGATACAGAGGAATTTTCCCTCTTTGTGGAGTACATCAAGGGTTCTGAGGATCTCCTCTTCACCTGTCTGGTCGTCATAGCCATGGAGGAAGAAGACATCGACATAGTCAGTCTTCAACCGCTTCAGGCTCTCTTCCAGACTTCGTCTGAGATTCTTTGCCGAGCTCCCCCGTTGGTTGGGATCTGCGCCCATCGGACTGAATGCCTTGGTGGTGATGACCACCTTCTCCCGCTCTGCATGGATGAAAGAGCCGAGGTACTCTTCGGCCACCCCGCTCTGATAGACATTCGCACAATCGAAAAAGTTGATACCTCGTTCCCTGCACAGCTTGTACATCGTCTCTGCCATCTGATAGTCGGCACGATGCCCAAAGCTCATGGTTCCGAAACATTGCCTGGATACCTTGATTCCCGACTTTCCGAAGGTACGATACTCCATGGGTGCTCCTTTTTCAGATCTCGAGTTCCAGAAGGCTGCCGGCAAGGGTACGGGAAAGCTTCTCCATCCTTATTGTCTCTCGCTTGAAAAGCGTTTGTTTCTTGATCATCTCATCGAGGGCAGGCGAAACAAACAACTCGTCCACCCACCGCTCTGGAATCGCTTCAAAGCCTTCAAATCCAGCAGCAAGACCACCGTAGAGGGCACAGCTGAGGCGTGCACTTCCCCCACGGGATGCAAGGAGGCTGACTCCTGACTCATAGGAGTCGGACAGGAGCAAGGTGGTGAACACGGTATCCATGACAGGAAGTACCATTGCCTGCTGCTTCCCTTCATACTGGGGAACGGCCTTTCTCGTCATACAGGTCTTGAGCATCGTACAAAGCCGTTCATCAAGGCCAAGTTTCACACAGTGCTGTTGTAGCTGTCCAAGCAGGGACTTCGCATCATGAGCTTTCTGCGAGATGACCAAGGAGAAAGCGAGACTCATCAGAAGTGCTGCGTCCTGTGCAAGGACAGATGAGCTGAACAACGAACTTTCCATGCGTGAAAGTTGGTTTTGCCGCTTGGCGGATTTGCCCACCAAGGCCAAGCCCATCACTACTGAGCGGGAGAGAATGAGTGCCGATTCCGTGCTGGTGGCTTCCTTTGCAAGACTGGAGGCCAGAACTGCAGAGAGTTCTGCCTCCTCACACTTTGCATATTTGCGGTAGCTTGCTTTCACATGGTCGGCTAGCAATGCTTTGTTGTCGAGCATGCTCAGCGCCAAGAGGGCAGAGAGATCACTTACCTCACCGCTCATGCCGCACAGCTCATTGAGGCTCTCAAGCGTATACACTTCCGAAAGGCCCTCAGGTGCAAGGTCGGCTATCTCTTGTGCCTCCCGTCCATCGCTCTGGCTTCCAAACCCATCACCGGTGAACCATCCCAGCAGTGCTGCATATGCTCTCTCTTCCATGTTGTTCCTCTCTGTCTGCACGATACCCGAACCAAGGAAAAAAGACGAGGCCCTTTGTACTAGCTTCGAGCACCTTCCAGTTCGGACTGCACCCGTTTCAGATCCATGGGAATGTTGATATGTTGCGGGCAGAGAGGAATGCATTGGCCGCACTCCGTACAGGATGTCGGCCGCTTGTTGCTCTCACTCTCCCACATATGCTTCACCACCGCATAGTTGTCAAACATCCTGAACTTGTTCCAAAGGGCGAAATTGCCTGGGATATCCACGCCAAAGGGACAGGGCATGCAGTACTTGCATCCGGTACATCCGTTGCCGACACGACTGCGCATGCTTGCTCCGATCTCTTCGAGTGTCTCTCGCTCCGTTTGTGAAAGGGGAGAATATCCAGCAAATGTCTTCAGGTTCTCCTGTACCTGGTCATAGGTGGACATGCCGCTGAGTATGACCTTCACGTTCGGGTGGTCGGCTACCCACTTCAGGGCGTATCCTGCGTTGCTGGTTTTCGTCCCGAGTGCTTTCAGCTTTGCTTCAAGGTCAGGAGGAAGCGTCGCCAGCGAGCCTCCCTTGATCGGTTCCATGACGATGACAGGAATGCCGAGCTTGGTGCACAGCTCATACCCCTTGTCCCCAGCCTGCTCCTCGGTGTCGAGATAGTTGTACTGGATCTGACAGAAATCCCAGGTTCGGAACGTAGCGATATACTCAAAATCCTCATAGATGGAGTGGAAGGAGAACCCGAGGTATTTGATCCGTCCCCGTCTCTGTTCCTCTTCCAGATATGCAACCACGCCCAGATCCACCATCTTGACGAAGGCTGTCTTGTCAATGGAGTGAATCAGGTAGAAGTCGATGTACTCATGGTCAAGCCTGGTCAGCTGCTCCTCAAACAGTCGTTTTGCATCGTCAAGGGAGTTCACCAACCACTGCGGCAATTTGGTGGCAAGCAGGTAGCTGGAGCGCTGATACTTCTTCAGGTAAGCACCCAAGAATGGCTCACTCTCCCCATTATGGTATGTATAGGCTGTATCGTAGTAGGTTACCCCGTTCTCATATGCCAGATCGAGCATTTTTTCCGTCTCGGCTCTGTCGATGGCTCCCTTCTCATCAAGAGGAAGCCGCATGGCCCCAAATCCGAGCAATGCCGTCTTGATTTTCAGATTCTCAAACTGTCGTTCTTCCATGTAGGTGCTCCTGAATTAGTCTATTGCCTTATATTCTAGCATGATTTCCACCGGATTTTGAGGGAAATGCCCAGTTCTTTGCTTGTTCATGCGTACGAGTACTAGTATGCTGGACAAGGTTTGTGGAGGTTTATCGTGGCGCTTAAACAGTATTCCAAAAACATTGGGCTTTCCTATGCCTTCACAGTGTGTATGAACCTCTCGTTCACCCATGGTATTTGGATGATCTATCTTGCCAGCAAAGGTTTCTCCCTGGTCCAGCTTGGAGCATTGGAGGCTATCTTCCATATCACCAGTTTCCTTATGGAAGTGCCTACCGGCTCTGTTGCCGACATCTGGGGACGCAAAGCAAGCAGGCTTGCCGGAAGGGTTTGCTTTGCGTTGAGTCTGATCCTCATGTACTGGGGGCCGACGTTCTGGTTGCAGGTCATTGCCTTTGTCCTCAGTGCGTTGGGCTACAACCTTGAGTCGGGAGCAGGGGATGCCTTGCTCTACGATTCGCTGCTGCTTGATGCCGATGAAAGCCGGTACCTTTCGATTAAGGGAAAGGATGAGCTGCTCTACAATATTGCCTCCATCATTGCCTTTCTTGTCGGTGGATATCTGGCCAGTGTTGACTACCTGCTTGCCTTCGGCCTCACGGTGCTTTTCGGTGTCATCGGATTTGTCGTCACCCTGTTTTTCAAGGAGCCTGCCATCCAGGAACCGCGGAACAAGGAAAATCGGCAAAGTCTGGTGAAAAGCATTGCATCTTCCTTGAAAAGTCAGGTGGTCGACAGTACGAAGGTCTTTGCCTCTACTCCTCGGATCGGGTTCCTCATCATCTTCAGTGAGTCGCTCTTTGCCTTCATGATCTGTCTTTTCTTCTATCTGCAGAACCATTGGACAAACCTTGGGTATACGACGGACTATATAGGCGTCATCTTTTCGTTGCATGCACTGGTTGCGGCAATCTTTTCGGTGACAGCGCAAAGGATTGAGCGCCTCATCGGGCAGAAGGGTATTCTCGTCGTCTGTCCGATTCTCTTGTTGATCACCCTCTGGACGGTAGCGCTCACTCCCTATTCAGCCTTCTTCTACATCCTCAACGGAAGCTTGGAAGGACTGTTGGCTCCTACCATCTCAACCTATCTCAACCGCCTCATCCCTTCGCGTTTCAGGGCGACCATCCTCAGCTTCCAGAGTATGGCATACAGCCTTTTCATGATCATGATCTTCCCCCTCGTCGGCCTGATCGGAAGTCTGTACTCCCTTCCTCTCGCCTTTGCTCTCATGGCCGCCTTGGCCACCATCCTGATTGTTCCGTATCTGCTCATCATTACCCGAAACAAGAAGGGCAGAAAGCTCTGAGCCTAGGCCAGAGCTTCTTGGCAGGAGTTCACCTCTCTGCTATCATGGGGCAATGAAGATAACCGCGCGCATCATCAACAGCCTTCTGAGGACCTTTTTCCGTCTGTTCTTTCGCATCGACAGAAGTGAACTTTCCAAGATTCCTCTTGAAGGCCCGCTTCTGATGATGGTCAACCATACATCCAATCTGGAAGGCCCCATGCTCTACGCTTTCCTGCAGCCCAGAAAGATGCATGCCCTTGCCAAGCAGGAGCTTTGGGAGCACAAGTTCATGGCATATCTGATGGATCTCTGGGCCTCCATTCCTGTCGACCGGCAGAACATGGGCAGGGCAACCATGGATGCTTGCTTCAAGGTGCTGGATGAGCAACACATCCTTGCCATCGCCCCTGAAGGGACACGCAGTCATGACGGCAGGTTGCAGGAAGGAAAGGGTGGGGTTGCCTTCATTGCTCACAAGAAGAATGCACCGATGATTCCCGTTGCTGTGATGGGGTTCACCGATTTCAAGAAAAACATCAAGCGCCTCAAGAGAACCGTCATCACCGTGAAGGTCGGTCCAGTCTTTGAGATTGTGCAGAAGGGTGGTCGCATGGATGCCGATACCCGTCAGGCTCTGGCTGATGAGATTATGCTCCGGCTCGCTGAGCTGATGCCACCCTCTCTTCGGGGGCATTACGAAAGCATGCCGATCAATTTCACTCTGACAAAGCAAGCATGATCGATTCCAGCTCCTTGCTGGTTTTCTCAAGAGAGGTATAGGTCGCGCTGTCAATGACAGAGAGTCGTTGCTTGCGGCTTGCCGTCTCTTGTATCAGTGGGTTGACCCTGATGGGCTCGCCAACCAGAAGATGGGCTTGCTTTCCTTTCGGGGTGTATCGTGTGTTGATCGAGCCACCCTCGAAACGGTTGATGACATCAAGGAGATTCAATACCAACTCCTTTTGCCTCATCTCTGTGGCTCTTCCCTCTGTATACCCCCTGTCAAGGTACTCAAGGATATCAACCACCTGGCTGTAGGCCAGGAATGTCTTGGCCTCATCCTTTCTTGCTTGCTCATATGGCTCGGAACCGAAAAGAATGTCCTGTCCGGCATACCGCAAGGCGAATAGCCGGTCGAGCGTGCTGGTTCCCACTTGCCCGATGCCAGCCAATTGCTCCCCTTTTTCCAACAATTGGGTACACAGGCTATCCCTTCGCTCAGCGAAGGATCTTTCTTGCTTGTCCTCAAGATCAAACGCATGGGCAACCAGGGAGAGCGTATGGTCAATGGCTTCGTCAATCCTGTTTTCGGTGACCAGCGTATGCGAGCTTTTTTGCTGCCAACGCGAAAAGAGCTCGTCAAGAGTAGGGGGATGCACATACCCGGTGGCAACCGGCAGGATGGTCACTTCCTTGGTGCTTTCCATGGCCCAGAGCGCGAAGGAGGCAAGACCCGCTTGCAGCTCGGCACAGTGAAACATGTGGTAGGTCACCTGTCCTTCCGGAGCAAGGCAAAGGGGGAACCTTCCTTCCTTGAGTTCACGCTTGAGCAGTTCGATGCCCTCTCGATTGGTAAAACGGTTCTGCACCGCCACAAAGCCCAACCGGGGGAAGAGAAACCTGGTTACCTTTCCTGCCCAGTTGAGTACATCCCTGCCATAGAGAAAACGGAGATGCATCTGCTTAATTCCTACCAAAATAACCGGAGCATCTTCCTTGGCTGTGTGCCGGAACGCAATGATGAGGCGTTGCTTGCCCTGCTCGAACGCTTGTATTTCTTGAATAAGCGTTTGCTTGTTGTGTATGTCTACACGCCTGACTCCTTCTCCAAGTTGCAGATACCACGGTCCTATCATGCGCACCAAGGCTCTCATCAGGGCCGAGTATCTGGGTTGGGGAAAGCTCTGGTTGGTTTGTTTCACGAATCGCTCCGCTGGGAAAGGATACGTTGATAAAACGCCTGGTCGATGGGGTAGTATTTGAGGATGATGATGCCCAGCACATACCAGATGAGCGGAAGGGGGCCGCACAACAGCATG
>Ga0265295_1004071_pt1 | contig 20160 bp, 22 predicted proteins | sample Munlansysbiofilm_FD_192503 | JGI IMG/M metagenome (GOLD analysis project Ga0265295, IMG submission 192503) | Leachate microbial communities from a municipal landfill in Southern Ontario, Canada - Methane capture system biofilm | ecosystem: Engineered > Solid waste > Landfill > Unclassified ... | reverse complement strand
CGTGGCCTGAGCAATGCCAAAAATTCGGACTCAAACACGAGATGGTTGAGGTTACTCGTGTTAGTAAAGAGGGTGACGTATTTAAGATCCACAAAGCGGACGGATCGGTCGATGAAGCGCGAAGCGTTATTATAGGTACGGGTTCACGTCCGCGCCGTGCAGGATTTACCGGAGAAGACACGTTTTTCGGTCGCGGCGTGAGTACGTGTGCTACGTGTGACGGTTTTTTCTATAAAGGCAAAGAGGTCGCGGTTATCGGGGGCGGTGACACGGCACTCGAAGAAGCACTTTATTTGGCAAAAATTTGTAAAAAAGTTTACCTTATCCACAGACGCGACACCTTCCGCTCCGCGCCAAATACGGTTGCGCGCGTGAAGAGAACCGAAAATATCGAATTGGTTCTCAATGCGGTTCCCGAAGAGGTTTTTGGAGACGTTTCGGGTGTGACGGGTGTCCGCGTGAAAATGAACGACGGTGCTACGAGAAATATCGAAGTACCGGGTGTATTTACGTTCGTGGGCTATGACGTGAACAATCAAGTGCTTCTGCAAGAAGACGGAAACTTCCTTTGCGATATGACCCCGGCGGGTGAAGTGGTCGTGGACATTAGCATGAGAACTTCGGTAGCGGGGCTTTTTGCGGCGGGTGATATTCGTATCGCGGCTCCAAAACAGGTTGTTTGTGCTGCGGGTGACGGTGCTGTAGCGGCACTTCAAGCAATTGCATACGTGGACGAATTGCTAAGCCATTAATTTTTTCCCTGCATGCCATGGCATGTAGGGGGTAAAATCCCCTCTCTTTTCTTTTCTCTCAATCTTCTTTTGGTATCATTAGACAATTATAATTTTTCAAGGAAACAAGATGGTAAAAGTTGGCGTATTTGGTGCAAGCGGCAGGGTCGGCAAGTTATTATTGGAAGATTTGAAACAAACTCCCAATATGAGCGTAAGTACGGTGTATGTGCGCAACAGTTTGGATTTTTCTATCGATCCTTCCATTTTAGTGACGTCGGATATGAAAGCGTTTTTAAAAGGGTGTGATTTGGTGATCGATTTTTCGCTTCCCGAGGCGTGCGAAACACTTTTGGAAGCGGCTATGAAAACTCCGAAACCTTTGGTGATCGGTACGACGGGGCTTAATACCCATCAGCTCAATCTGCTTAAAGATGCAAGCGAAGTGATGCCCGTGCTGTATGCTACGAATATGTCTTTGGGCGTGGCGCTTTTAAACAAACTCGTGTATCAGGCTTCTGCGGCGCTCGAGGGGTTTGATATCGAGATTGTCGAGATGCACCACAGACACAAAAAAGATGCCCCAAGCGGTACGGCACTTACACTCAGCGAATCGGCGGCGCGCGGTCGCGGACTCGATATAGAAAAAGTGCGCGTAAGCGGTCGTGACGGCAACATAGGTGCAAGAACGAAAGATGAGATTTCGGTAATGGCACTTCGCGGCGGCGATATCGTCGGGCGTCATACGGTCGGGTTTTATAACGACGGCGAGTTTATCGAACTCAACCACACTGCAACCTCGCGCAACACCTTCTCAAAAGGTGCCATCCGTGCGGGTGCGTGGCTAGTAGACAAAGAAGCGGGGCTTTACTCCATCGCTGATTGTTTGGAGATTTGAAGTTAAGCTATTTTGCAGAACTTAGACCTTGAATCAAAACAAGGGAACTGCTCACGGAGTGATGTTTCTTCAGGATTCAGGATGATAAAACTTGCTTACTCCGTCATTCCGTGCTTGACACGGAATCTAAGTGATACCTGAAGCGAATCACATGCCATGGCATGTCGCTTTAGAGTTCACTCCCCCATTTTAAACTATCCAACCCGTATTTTTCCCGTACTTTATGCGTTTGCTCACTTAAACGTCTCATGTTTTGCTCCTCCTCAAATCCGATCAGCGAAAGCTCCCGTTTCGAATCGCGCGTAAACTGCGAACATGTGATGCTTATGCGGATAATATGAAGCCTTTTGTAGATATCGGCTTCGTGTAACAGGCGTATACAAAGCGCATCGAATTTTTTTTCGGTAAAGATTTCGCAGAGGGTGATATTTTTATGCGATTTTTGGCTCATCTCATACCCGAGGCTTAGATGAAACGTCGTGGGGATCACTTCGAGTTTGAGGATCGCAAAGCTTAGATGGCGCGCGAGGATATGGACGCGGCGGCGCAGTTCGTCTCTCTCAAAAAGGGGTGCAAAAGTGCGCGAAATGCCGATCGATTTTCTTTTATGGCATGTGTTGATCGGATCGTCGCTCAGACCCGCGACACGCTTGTAAAGCTCTTGAGCATAAGGTCCCCACGAGGCAACGGTGCCGCGTCTGCGTTTGAGCTCCCCCAGAGTGTGGATTTGCGCCGATTTGAGTTTGGCAAGCATACTTTTGCCTATTCCCGCGAAATCTTCCACTTTTATGGGCTCCAAAAACGCATCCTCTTGGTGGGGAAAGATAGTCTTGCACCCAAAAGGCTTGGCATGTGAGGTGGCGGTTTTGGCGATGTAGCGGGTGCGGGCGGCACCGATGGAGACGGGAAGATGCAGCTCTTTTTTGATCTCGTGGCGGAGGTTGTCTATAAACCACTCCACCTCCTCAGGTGCCACCCACCCCGAGAGGTCGCCGTAAAACTCATCAATACTTGCTTGTTCTATCAAAGGGACGCGAAGGGACAAAAACTTGTGGAGTCGGTGGGAGAGTTGTTGGTAAAAACTCATATTGGGCGCTTTGATGATAAGGCGGGGGCAAAGAGCGAGCGCTTGGGAGATGTTCATGGCGGTTTTAACCCCGTAACGTCTTGCCTCGTAGCTTGATGTGGTCAAAATCCCCGTGATGCGCCCACGAGAGTCTTTAAACGCTTCAAGGTCGTCGTCTTTGGCTTCGTAGGTTTTAAAAAAAGTGGGGACGAAGTTGCCGCTGTTTTGCAGATTGACGCTTTGGTGCTTGGCATGTGTGTCAAATATCTTGGTGTCGCTGCGCCCGCCGATGGCTACGGGTTTGCCCTCCAACGAAGGGTCGAGTATGCGCGCGGCGGAGACAAAAAAACAGTCGATATCTATATGGATTTTCATAAATAGTTTTCACCTTGTATGCTTTTTCAACGCTTACATTCTACTTACTTTCAAAGGGAAATTTGAAAAATATTTCATTTTGTCAAACAAGTGTTGCTATAATCGCACGCATGAAATATTTACTCCTCATAACGGTTCTTCTTTTTAGCGGATGCAGTCTGAAAAACTACGAGCACACGGAACCTAAAATCTTCGTCATCAAATCCCCGAAGTTGAAGTTTGCAGATTTGGGATACCTCCGATATAGCGACGATTCGATCGAGTTGGAGTTGTTTGTCGCGGGCAACAGTATAGAAAAAATCGCCATCAATCACCTTATTTGTACAAGCAGCGGCTGTATGAGCAAGGGCGGTTTTAATGCAGAGTATCTTCACGCTTCCTATCCGAGCGATTTGTTGCAAAATATCCTTTTGGGCAAAGAGATTTATGAGGGGCGCAACAAAGAGAACACCCCAAGCGGGTTTGAGCAGAATATTAAGAATGAGAACGTAGATATCGTTTACAGGGTTCGCGCGGGCGCGAGCTTTTTCAAAGACAGAAAAAACAACATAATTTTTAATCTCAAAGATACACAATTAAGGATAGACGATGAATAAATTCGTAGGCGCACACACGAGTGCGAGCGGCGGGGTGCAAAACGCCGTGTTGCATGCGCAAAGAATAGGCGCAAAGGCGTTTGCTCTTTTTACCAAAAACCAAAAGCGCTGGGATGCAAAGCCTTTTGATGCAGCCACGCTCGATGCGTGGTTTAGCGCACTTGAAGCAAGCGGCATTTTGCCAAAACACATTTTGCCGCACGATAGTTACCTTATAAACCTCGGGCATCCCGAGGAGGAAGCGTTGCAAAAAAGCCGTACGGCGTTTATAGACGAGATGCAGCGCTGTGAGATTCTGGGGCTTGACAGACTCAACTTTCACCCCGGAAGCCATCTGGTGAAATTCTCTGCAAAAGAGAAAAAAGATCCCGCGTTCGTGCAGGAGATAGAAGAAAAATGTCTCGACGTGATCGCGGAGTCTATCAACATAGCACTCGATAAAACAAGCGGCGTCAAAGCTGTGATAGAAAACACCGCAGGGCAGGGGAGCAACCTCGGCTACAGGTTCGAGCATCTGGCGTATATTATCGACAAAGTGGAAGACAAAAACCGCGTGGGGGTGTGTATCGATACATGCCATATGTTCACCTCGGGCTACGACATAAGAACGCGCGAAGCGTATGACGCGACGTGGGCGGAGTTTGAAAAAGTGGTCGGGTTTAAGTACCTAAGCGGGATGCATATCAACGACTCCAAACCGCCGCTTGGAAGCCGCGTGGACAGACACCATTCGCTAGGCGAAGGGGAGATCGGGCTTGATGCGTTTCGTTTTTTGATGAATGATCCGAGGATGGACGATATCCCTTTGGTGTTAGAGACTATAGATGAATCAATCTGGGATAAAGAGATAGCGCTTCTTTATTCTTTTGTGGAGTAGCGGATGCAGTTAGAGACGTTAATAGATTTTTTGGAAACCAAAGAGGTGGAGAATGCCAAGATTTTTCCCCATCTCAAATGCAGCGTCAACGAAGCGAAGATGCTTCAGTTTTTGGCACAGAGATATATGCAGGGGCAAGAGGATATCGAAGTATTGGAGCTGCTCCAAGAACTTTACGGCACGAAAAAATACGGCTATTTGGAACATTTGCAAGATGTGAAAATCCTTTTGGAACTCGGTTGGCTTAATCAGCAAAGCTTTACCCCTATCAAAATTTCCGAAGTGACCCCGCTGGAGCTTTTAAATACCGCGGTGGGTCTGGCGGCATCGTTTTTAAAACTGTTGCAAGACGGCACGCTTGAGGTGGATCTGCCGGATATCAAGCCTTATGGAGACCATCTGGAGTATTTGCAGGATCAGTTTTTCCGTATTGAGCTGTATCAAAAGATGAGTATCATCCGCCAAAACGTTCACGAGCACTCTTTGGGGATCGACCGCGTGCAAAACAAGCTCAGACTTCTTGAAAAACGGATCGCCGAGCGTGTAGCGCAGACCTCGGAGAGCTTGGTGCTTGATAAGTTTTTTAAACAAAAAAAGATGACTCCGTATGAGCAGGTGATCTTTATCGCCCTTTTACGCGAGGAGTACAGCGCCACCGACAACTCTCTGCGCGAGATGAATGCACTAATCGATCTGATCTCCCAAGACGAATACGAGAGGATCAAAAACCGCTCTTTGTTAGAAGAGGGAAGCAACCTTTTAGGGGAGGGGATTATCGACTATGAGGAGATGCTCAACCCTTTCGGAGGTATTTCGCGCTCATTTTACATCGTGGACGATGTGCTTCAAAGCATCATCCATCCGCACAAAAACAAAAAAGTGCGCCGCTTAAAACTCAACGCGCTTATGGATGAGCAGGATATTTTCGAACTGATCGAGCCTGAAACATCCCTAGAAGACGTGGTGCTCAACAAAAAAACGCAGCAAACGCTTGAAAACTTGATGCGCCAGATGGACAAAGAGGTGAACAACCGCCTTGTGGCATGGGGGATCAAGGACAAAAAAAGCGGGATCGATGCGCGCATCATCTTTTACGGCGCGGCGGGAACGGGAAAAACGATGACCGCGTACTCTTTGGCAAAATCGCTTAAACGTCAAGTGCTCTCGTTTGATTGTTCCAAAATCCTCTCGATGTATGTCGGAGAGAGCGAAAAAAACGTGCGCAAGATTTTCGATACCTTTTACGAACTCAGCAATAAAACAAAAACAGAACCTATTTTGCTCCTCAACGAGGCGGATCAGTTTTTGAGTTCCCGTTCAAGCGGTATCGGCTCAAGCGCGGATCAGATGCACAACCAGATGCAAAATATCTTTTTGGAGCAGATAGAAAACTTCAAAGGGATGCTTATCGCCACGACCAACCTGCTTGAGAACATAGACAAAGCGTTTTCAAGACGTTTTAACTACAAGATAGAGTTTAAAAAACCTGATGAAGCGCAGCGCGTGGAGCTTTGGAAAAAGATGCTTCCAAAAGGCGCGCCGTATGCGGATGACGTGAAAGTGGAGGAACTGGCAAAATACTCCCTCACGGGCGGGCAGATCAATCTGATCGTTAAAAATACGGCGTATAAAGTTGCGGTACGTGAGAACCCAGAGTTTGCGCTGAAAGATTTCATAGACGAGATCAGCCGTGAAAAAGACGCAAGTTTTGACAGCGAAAAATCGATGGGATTTTTGAGTAAATAATCTTAGGGGATTTTTGCATGGGTTAGATTCCGTGTCGAGCACGGAATGACGAAATATACGAGCTTTTGTCATCCTGAACTTGATTCAGGATCTATCTCATGGGTCACGAAAAAAATCTAATCAAGCTTTTTTAGCAAAGAAACTCTTGCAATGATGTATAATAGTTGCAAGACAATCCTAGTTTAAGGGGGATACCATGCAAGTCACGAACACACTAGGCGCACAAAGCGCGATCAATATCAATCAGCAAAAAAAAGGGATTGAGGATGAGTTAGGCAAAATTTCGAGTGCGCAAAAACCTGCCGCAGCCGACCCTGCGACGGCGATGATCGCACATGCCATGATGAGCGACGTGCTCTCAGACGGGCAAGGGGTGATGAACGCCAACGACGCCATCTCTATGATGCAGATCGCAGACAGCACCCTCTCGAACGTATCACAGATGGGCACGCGTTTGAATGAACTGAGCGTCGCATCCAACAGCGCCGCGCTGAATGAGTCGCAAAAAAATATGCTCTCTTCGGAGTTTAGTGCGACGGTTGGCGCGATGAACGATGCGATGGCGCAGACCACTTTTAACGGCAAGGCGCTCTTTGGCAGCGAGATGTCGTTTTCTTTGGGAGACGACGAGATGACTGCGCGTGTCGGAGAACTCAACACCCAAAGCCTCTCGATCGATTCGCAAGAGAGTATCGAAAATTTCGCACGCAGTTTAGAGAGCGTGAGAAACGAAGTGGGTGCCACGGCAAACTCTTTGGAGAGTTCGGTGAACTCGATGCTCACCGAGATGACCCAAAAATCTGCCGCACGCAGCCAGATGGCAGATACCGACATGGCAAAAAGCGTGAGCGATTTTGAAGCCAACGGCATCAAGCTCAATATGGCGACACTAGCGCAAGCACACCAAAACAACTTCCTAGCAACCCGCATCCAAACCCTTCTCGGGTAACTTCTGATGCTTGGCATGTGATGAACATGCCAAGCATAAGTACAATGTTCAAAAAACGTAAAAATATTTTTAAATGTACGTCAATATGCTGATGCACTTATCATATTTTAATATTTAATATAACATTTTTTGTGTATTTTTGGTCATTTTTAAACTATTTTGCATATAATGAGTGTTGAGTAAATACTTAGGAGTATCTATAATGAAAAAAATTGTAATATTTTTATTGGTCTTTTTCATAGCAAATCTTTGTCATGCAAATGAATTGCAAAATTTTGGTAAACAGATGTCATATTTTTATTTAAATCCGACAGAAAATAATTTCATAGAGTTTCAAAATAGAGCGGCAAGTTTTGAACAAGAACTAAAGTCTTCAAAAAACCGTGCCGATGTTCTTGTGGCTGTAATGGTGGCTCGGATTTTTGAAAAATACAATTGGTCTATTCAACATCTATTTTTGAAGAAACAAGCATTTGAAATACTCCATGGAAAATCCAAATTAGCAAAGTTTATAAATGATGACAGCATTGTAAATCCTACCAAACTCGATATTTGGTGGGTAAGTTATTTCGCAACCGGTGATGAAAAATATTTATATAAAATACTGTTATACGCCGGTGAAGAGTTACCTGAACAGAAAAAAAAGAATGTTTCTAAGTTGCTCATTATAGGTGCTGCTACATGGTCATTCAAATCAAATTCTCAGCAACACAAATCTGTGCGAGACTTTGCATTAAAGATGAGTAGTGATACTTCATTATCGATAAAAAAAAGAGAGTATCTATTAGAGGTAGTTGCATTTGTTGACAATGCAAACGCTCAACAAACAAAATGAGCCGATTAATGATACTGTGGGCAGTGTCTTGGCTTGTTTTAAACACTAGAGGACAAAATGAATTTACGAAAAGAAATTGAAAAATTAATATATTGGTATATACCAGCGATAATGATTACCTATTTTGTAGGAACTGTTGTTACTGCACAAGTAAAACAAATTAATGGAATAACTCCTTTATTAAGTTACGGATTTCTTGGCAGTACTTTATTACTAAATCATATGCATAGCATAGTTGTAGCTATTTGGTTGTATTTTTTGGCTAAAAAAATGAAGCAAAGGTATGTTTTATGGACTTTATTCGGATTAGTAGCTCATTTGTTTGCAGCAGTAATATATTTAGTTATTCATTTATTGGAAGAGAAAAAGATAAACATGCTGATCTCTAATAAGGATGAGGAGACCAATAGTTTATCCTAGCGGGCAATTTATTGTCTCATTTTAAGCGTTAGTACTTAATTTATGTAAAGGTAATATTAATGAAAATCATTTTTTTATTTTGTTCGTTTATCTCTTTATTATATGGAGACGACCCTTGTGATGGAGAAAGAAAAACTGAGTTAAAATTTCATATGGAATTCCCACATAATATATTTTTAGAAAAACACTATACGAATGATGGTTGTGGATATGAAAAAACTGAATTGAACTTATTTCAAAATTCACGTTTTGTAGGAGGCTCGGAGGCAGAATATGGTATTGATATATTATTTATTGGAGACATAAACGGAGATAAAAAAACAGAAGTTGTATACACCAGTCGTAAAGCTGGATATGGTATGAACGAGCATGGAATTGCTGTCATTGAGCCAACAATGAATAAACCTTTTGTCTTTGACGGTTTCACGCTTAACTTAAGAAGTTTCAATGGTGGTAATAGTAGAGATTTTATTAGTTGGGAAAGCCCATTTTTTTGTTTTACAAGTGACTTTTGTTCTCATGGCACATCCTTGGGAATACAAGTCGCTAAACAATTTAAAAATGGCTCGTTTGTATTTGATAAAGAAGGGATGAATATTTTAAAGAAAGAGTCCACGTTCCCTTGCAACACTAATGTTTTCTTGGAAGAATCTGACGCATTAATTAAATTTTCAAATAATGAGTGTGGAAAACAGACTTTAGGAGCAATCGCATATGATTTATATATACAAGACCCAATCACTTTAACTCAGGATTTGAAACATTTTCTTTTTGAGTCTAAAGAAGCAAAAAGAAAATTTCAACAGCAATTAATCAATGAATTGACTAAGTTTAATATAGCACCAGAAAGTAGTTTTAACGAGAAAGTTAGAACTGTTATAGAACAGCTTTAAGCTGATAAATCAGTAGAGCCTATATTACCCTGCAGGCAATTTATTGGTTCATCGCAACCGTTATGCTCCAAGAAAAAATTTATCTACAATTTTGATTGTGTTATAATACATACCAAAAATGAAGGAAAATCTATGATACAGCTATCAATAGAAGAACCAAAAATTGAAAAGTTTTTTAATAGCTCAAAAGATGAGATAATGAAAGCGTTGAGGTTTATTGTTGATAACGACATACATGATTTTTCTCAGATAAACAACACCGCTGAACTTAGTGAAGAACAAAAAAAAAACTTGATTCCAGAATCACTTCTTTTCATAAAGATCGTTCTATAGGTCGAGATTGGAAAGATATAAAAAGTGATTTAGAAAGATAGTTTTGACTTTAAAGCTACATCTTTCCTCTACAACACACACCCTATATTTTCCTTGGCATGTAGTTTTGAATCGACCTGAATCAGAATGTGGTCAAACCCTTTGGCATGCAGCTTTTTCTCGATCTCTTTGGTGATCTTCTCTATCGCTTCGAGGGTCAAAGAGCTATCCTCTAGCACGATATGAAACGAGATAAATTCGTGCTTGGAGCTTGGCTGGCTTAGATGCAGATCGTGAAACTCCAAAACCCTGCTATCGGCCTTGATGATCTCGTGCAGTTCCTCAAGCGTGATGCGCGAGGCGTTGATATCCATAAGCGCGTAAAAGCTTTTTTTTAGAAGCGGTGCGGTGTGTTTGAGGATATAGAGGGAAAATACGATCGTGAGTATCGAATCGATCGAGTAGATTTGAAAAAAGTAGATACAAATCCCCGCGACAACCACCCCTACCGAGATAAGCGCGTCGCTGAGCATGTGCAGATAGGCAGAGCGGATATTGGCGTCTTCGTGTCGGTGATGCTCATGCTCGTGGTCGTGGTCGTGGTCGTGGTCGTGGTGATGATGCTCCACCCCTATCTTGTGAAGCAGATAGGCACTCACGCCGTTGGCAAAAACTGCTACAAGCCCTACACTTATCATGTAAAGCGGTTCGATACTCTCAGGGTGTAAAAGCTTGCCGATGGCATGGTAGATCATCACAAACATCGCCAAAAAGAGAAAAAGGGAGTTGATGAACGCCGCCATCATCTCCGCTTTGATAAACCCGAAGGTGTAGCGGAATGTGGTTTTTCTCGTACCCAAAACAAGGGCGATGTAGGTGATGCAGATCGCCATCACGTCGGCGGTGTTATGCAGGGCATCGGCGATAAGCGCAAAGGAGTTCGCAAGGAGTCCGAAAAACACCTCCGCAACGATGATGGCAAGATTAAAGAGGATGATCCAAAATATTTTTTTTGCTTTCATAAAGGCATTGTAATTGAGTTTATGCAAAAAGTCAAAAGATTTAGAGGAGTTTGTGTTTTTGTACGAACATATTGAGTTGGTTGGCAAATTTTTGGGCATCTTTTGCGCTGAATGAAGCGGGTCCTTTGGTGATCTCTCCGGTCTCTCTGATCTTCTCCATAAGGTTGCGCATCGCTAGGTAATGTTTGATATTATCGACGCTAAAAAGCTCGCCGCGGTGGTCTATGGCATGTGCGCCTTTTGTGATGACTCTGTCGGCGAGGGGGATATCTGCGGTGATGCACAAATCGTTCGGCGCGATCATCTCTACGATCTTATTGTCCGCTTCATCCGCGCCCGCTTCGACGATGAGATACTCTACATGCCAAGAGTTGCCGAGGGTGATCTTTTTGTTGGAGATGACAACGGTTTTGAGCCGCAGTTTTTCAATAGTGCGCAGCAAGATCGGTTTGAGGAGGTTGGGGAGGGCGTCCCCGTCGATATAAAGCGTGAAGTTTTCTTGCATCTAGTCAAGAAGCGCTTTGAAGTTTTTGAGTGAGAAAAGTTTGACGTTCTCCCCTTTGAGCGCTTTGAGCTCGTTGGAGAATCCGCTTTTTGAAAAGAGGATATAGGCACTCGGATTCAGGCTTGCCGATGCCGCTTTTTCCTGAAGTTTGGTAAGTTCGCTTTTTTTCATCTTCTCTTTGGAGAGTTTGAGGGTGCCGACGAGTACTTTGCCCGATTTTGTCTTTGCAAAAAGTTCTATATCGATCTCTTTGTTCCAAAATCCGCCCGACTCTACGATAGGGTCCTCTTTGTAGGATAATTTGACGAGTTCTCTGAAAAGTTCTTCGTAGATAAAGGTGACGAACTCTTGTCTATGGTTGGCAAATTTTTCGTGAAACTCTTCAAACTCGCCCTCTTTGATCCCTTTAAATAGCGGAGAGACAAAAGCAAACCAAAAACGCACGAACGGCACTGCAAATTTGAATTTATTGGAAACGGGTACATCCTCAAAAAAGGAGCGTGATTTGGCGTTCTCTTGGGTAATGACCCCTTTTGCGCACAGCTCTTTGAGCGCTTCTTCCCCCTCATTTTGGGAAACACGCGCACGTTTAAATGCCGAATGGCTGCGGCGATCCCCCATAGCGATACCGCTGAGCACTCCATGCCAAGTAGGGTTGGCATGTGTCACGCCGGTGATATCTTTGTGGAGCGATTCGTAGTTGTCAAGGATCACTTCATCAATTAGGATCTCCAAATCTTCATCCATATCGATCTCCCAGCCGAGTCCGCCGAAGATACTAAAATATAAAACAGCCTGTTCAAGGTCATGCGGTTTGTTTTGTGCGCAAAAAGAGCGAAACTGCTCTAAGATGGATGGAGTTTTGATGGGAGAGCCTTTGGTTTTTTGAAGCAAATTATACAAAGATTTTGACGGATTTCCTAGGATGATTCTTGATTGATTAGTTCGAGTTTTTCTTTACGTGAGAGCTTTTTGATCTGTATCTCCCGTTTTGTCGCACTGCTTCTGTCGGGATATTCTTCATAACAAAGAAGTTTTACGGGACGTCTTGTCTTGGTGTATTTGGCACCTTTGTCGGAGGTATTATGCTCGTGGATGCGTTTGGCTACATCTACCGCGATTCCCGTATAGAGAGTGGCGTCGCTGCATTCTACTATATAAACAAAGTATGGCATGCTAGAGATACTCTAAAAGATGTACGCCCACAAAAATCACCCCTAAAAAAAGAAGCGACGTAATGAATGTGAGTACCGTGACGGTTTTGGGCTGGCAGTCATAGAGCGAAGCGAGATTGACGTTGGCAACGGCGAGGGGCATAAGCATCTCTATAAAAATAATCCCTTTGAGGGTAGGGCTGATATCGACAAACGAGAGCACCGCAAAGCTCACCGCGGGGACGATCAGAAATTTCATCGCCACCACCCATGCGATAAGTTTTTTACTTATAAGTCGGATTTGCGCCCCGTACATGTAGATGCCGAATAAAAAAAGCTGCATCGTCATCGAAGCGTAGGCGCCCATCATAAGGGTATTGAGGATGACGCCATCGGGTCTGTATCCCGCAACGCTAAGCGCGATTGCCACGAAAGCCGCCCAAAGGATAGGCAGTTTGACGATGTTAAGAAGTGACGTACGCACGTCAAAACTGCCGCGCGAATAGTAAAACACCCCTACAGTATAGACCACGAAAACGTTCATGAGATTGATCACCGTGGTGTAGGGGATCGACTCTTCGCCGAAGATTGCGATGCACAGCGGGATGCCAAGATTGCCCGTATTGGCGATGAGGGCGGAGACGGTGGCGATGGAGTACTCTTTTTTCTCATAAAATATCTTCTTGGCGACCACTGCACTCACTACTAAAATAAGCAGAGTGATAAAGATATAGATAGAGGGCGCGTATAAGAGGGTTAAGTCCACGGGGCGGATGAGAAGCCCCCAAAAGGTGAGAAATACCTGTAAAAAATAGACGTTGATAAGGGTGATCGTCTTGTCGTCGATCTTCTCTTTGAAGCTCATCTTTGAGAGATAGCCCATGACAATGAAAATGTAGATGCCGAAAATGGAGAATATTATAGAACTCATAGCGCAATTATATACGATATAATGGCGTATGCAAACATTAGAGACAATAGAAAATACGATTCAAAGAGAAACTGCGGTGATGGTGTTTTTCTCATCCCCTGCGTGTAGCGTGTGCCACGTGCTCAAACCTAAGCTCACCGAAGCGGTGCAGAAAGAGTTTAAACTTTTTAAATTTATAAACATAGACATATCCAAAGAGCTTGACACGGCGGCACATTACGGTGTTTTTAGCGCGCCGACGGTACTTGTGTTTTTCGACGGCAAAGAGTTTATACGCAAAACGCGCAATATGGGGATTGATGAGGTGGTGCGCGAGATACGCCGCCCCTACGAGATCATGACCTCGTAAAGATACTTACATGCCAAAGAATCTTGGCATGTGCGCTATTTCATAAATGCTATAAGTGCCGCCGTGACGGCAACGTTGAGTGATTCTACGCCGCGATTCATCGGGATTTTAAGACTCTCGTTGCAGAGCGCTTCTACCTTGGGTGAAACCCCTTCACTTTCATTTCCTAAAACATAAACGCTTTTTGTATCTTGAGATTTTTCATAGATACTTTTCTTGGCATGTGAGCTTAGAAGATAGATTTTGGCATCACCCAGCTCTCCTAAAATCTCATCGAGGGTGTCGCAAAAATAGATGGGGATTTTAAAAAGGGTTCCCGCGCTTGCTTTGATGACGAGCGGGGAGATTTTGGCAGAATTCTTTTTAGGCAAAATGATTCCGTCAATCTGTGAAGCGGCGCACGAGCGGATAATCATTCCGAGATTTTGCGGGTTTTGTACGCCGTCAAGCGCGATGAGTTTGTACGAGGGGAGTTTTTTTATCTCTTTGGCATGTGCGTAGCTTTTTGCCACGATGTCTATAGCGACCCCTTGATCCTGTTTGGCGTTTTTACTGATGCGGCTGAGGGCATTTTTATCGTGGTAGGTGATAGCAATGCCACGCTTTTTGGCGAGGTCGGTGATCTCTTTTATGGCACCGTCGGGTTTGTTGGAGTTAGCCATATGGAGTTTATGGATCTCTATCGAATCGTCTTGAAGCACTTCGATAACCACGTTGCGACCGTACAGGGTGATCAGTTTTTCAAAAAACGCTTTTTTTTCCAAATATTCTTTTGAGTCTTGCAAAGTTTTTCCTTGTTGCGTGCTTTGATACAATTGCAGTCATCCTGAACTTGATTCAGGATCTAATATAGCCTTGCGATTGTAGCACAATCTTTGGCATGTAGGTTTAGTCGTGAATATCGTAAACGATCTCGGTTTTGTTTTTGATCACTTTGATCTCGGCGACGCTGAGGTTTTCTATCTCCAACGCACGAAACGACTCAAGCGAATCGACGTTGTTTTTGGCTATTTCACGCAACACGATGCCGCGGTACGCCTTTGCCCAGTGGCTTACGCTTTTGCCGTTTTTTAAAAACTTCAAGGTCGTATAGGGCTTTTTTGTGACGTAAAATTTATCGTAATACCCCGCGCGCAGATCCAAAATCTCGCTTTCTCCCAAAAAGAGGTCAAGCTGGTAGGAGAAGCGCTCTTTGTAAAATTTGTCGGGCTCGATAGAGCCTATCGCATTTCCTTGCTTCACTTTATAGTTCGCGATAGCGTCGCCCCCTAAAATAGGACCGTAGAGATTAGAGAAGATGATGAGGTTGTGTTTGAGATACTCCTGCGCCTCTTTCGTGAGAGAGAAATAATCGAGATACTCGTATGCCACACCGTCGTAGCGCTCTATGGCATGCATGTGGGGGGAGGTGAAAATATCTTGGCGGTAGGGATCGCAGTCGGCGGGTTTTTTAAAGCCGAAAAGCTCGCAAACGGCTTGGGTATCGTCGCCTAAGACGATTTCGTTGTATGTTTGCAAAATCGATTTGCGTGCTTGGGTCGAGCCTAGCAGTTCGCTTGGCATGAGGGTTCCCCCTTGGCGTTTGCCCTCGGAGGGTGAAAAAAGTATTTTGAGCATCTTAAAAACCTTTGTGTAGTAAACAGAATAAAATTTTATCTCATTGTACCTATAAAAAATGCTATAATGGGCAAATTTTTGGTTTCGGAGAAGATGATGAAAATAGTTTTAGCTTATCTAATCGCGGCGGTTTTTTCCCTATTGTATGCGCAGGGGATCGTGGGAGTGGTCAATGACGTACAGGGAACCGTCAAGGTGAGTACGGAAGGTTCTATCAAAAAAACAAATGTTGCAAAAGGGCAGGAAATTAAAGAAAAAGATCTTATCAGCACCTCTAAAAATGCTTCGGTCGTCATTAAACTTAAAGACGACTCCACGATTATTTTGGATGAGAGCGCTACGGTGCATTTCCCTTCGCAAAAAGATGTTGCACAACAAGAGGGGAAGATATACTATAAAATCACTTCAAGAGATGCAGCTAATGCGCTCAAAGTGAAGACTCCTTTTGCGATTATCGGTATTAAAGGGACGACGTTTATCGTTAACGCCGATGCAAACAACTCTAACGTCAAGCTTCAAGAGGGGCTTATCGGGGTAGCGAGCATCAAGCAAGAGTTTGAACTTTACAGAAAAAAAGTACAGCAAGAGTTTGAAAACTTTATGAAAAAACAGCAAAGTGCGTTTGAAGAGTATAAAAATGCACAACAGCCGGGTTTTGCTCAAATCACGAAAGAGTTTGATCTTAAAGCGGGCAATACCGTTTCGTTTGACGGAAACAAAGTTCACGAAAATGCTTGGACGGAGGCAGATGAGGCCGAGTTTAAGCGTTTTGAAGCGATGATGCGATAGCTTTTTGCAGATGAAAGAAAAGTTACTCTACGCCGCTGTATTGGTTGCGATCTTGACTGCAACGCTTTTGTTGCAATTGTGCAAAGTAGACCCTTTTGAGACTTTTTCTCTCCGTTTTAACGACGTCAATTTTGCATTGCAAAAAAAAGAGCCCTCTGAGGGGGTTGTTTTTGTCGCCGTGGATGAGCCCAGCGTCAACAAATACGGCAGATGGCCTTGGTCGCGCGATAAAATCGCCAAAGGGGTTGCCAACCTCCACCAAGCCGACGTAGTTCTTTTGGATATGATTTTTTCAGAAGAGACGCAAAAAGAGGAAGACGGCGCGCTTGCGGACTCTCTAGGGGGGCTTAACGGGAGTATTTGCGGATTCTTTTTACGCCAAAACGCAACGCAAGAGATTGAGCCTGAAGCGTTTGATCTTCTCGTAGAGTCTTCACTTGATCGGCTTCAATCTGAAGTCCAAGAATACGGCAATCCCCTTTTTGTTTCGGCGCCCCATGCAGAGATGAATATTTTGCCGATCATGGAAGCATGTACCCTCTCGGGAAGTTTTTCTACATTAGCCGAACACGACCATCTTTTGCGCTCTTATCCCATTGCGGTCTATTTTCAAAACTATCTCTACCCCTCGTTGGCGATTCAAGGGTTACGTCTTAAATTCGACAAGGATATCCACAGAGTGGACGCAAGGCATGTAGAGCTTGATGGCAAAACTATAGGGCTTAACGAAAGCGGTTTTGTGAGACTGAACTTTTATGAGAGAGAGCAGTACAACATCGTTTCATTCTTGGATGTAGCCGAGGGGAAAGTTGCTCCCGAGTTTTTTCAAAATAAAATCGTTATTTTGGGGATCACGGAAGTGGGGGCGGGGGATGTTGTGAGCACCCCTATAGGTTCCATCCCCGGACCTCTGCTCCACTATACGTTTTTATCCAACTACTTAGAAGACCATCTTATCAAAGAGCCCCCGTACGTATCGCAAATTTTGATTTTTTTCATGGTGCTTCTCCCTTTTATACTTGTTTTGCTTTTGAAAAAAATTCTCTATCGCGTCGTACTCTACGGAGCGGTTTACGGGATAATCTACGGGGCTGTTCGCTATCTGTTTGTTTCGCAAATGATTTATATCGATCTGTTTTATCCTCTTTTGGCGCTGCTTTTAAGTGCGGCGGCAGTGGAAGCGATTGCGTTTAATATCCAAGAGAAAGGGGGCCGTTTTTTACGCGACGCATTCTCTAGCTACCTCTCGGCGGATCTTCTCGATCAGCTCATCAAAAATCCCGATGCGCTTACGTTGGGAGGGGAGAGTAAAGAGCTCTCGATCCTTTTTAGCGACATCCGCGGGTTTACTACTATTTCGGAGTCCATGACTCCCGTGGCTTTGATTAAAGTGCTCAATCGCTACTTTACCCCTATGACCAATTCGGTACTGAACAACGGCGGTATGCTTGATAAATATATCGGGGATGCGGTTATGGCATTTTTCAATGCTCCCGTGACCATTAAAAATCATGCCGATGCGGCATGTAAAAGTGCGTTGGAGATGATCGAAGAGTTGGATAAGCTCAATGAGAAATTCAGCCAAGAAGGTCTGCCGCCGATCCATATAGGGATCGGGATAAATACTGCCGAAGTGGTCGTTGGGAACATGGGTTCGGACACGCGCTTTAACTATACGGTCATAGGCGATGGTGTGAATCTTGCTTCAAGGGTAGAGGGGTTAACGAAAAATTACGGCGTCAATATTTTAATTACCGAATTTACCGTAGCCAAATTGGCGGGGGATTTTCTTTATAGATTGATAGAACCGGTTAAAGTAAAAGGGAAAGACGAAGCGGTTCTTTTGTACCAGCTTTTGCCAAGTACGCCCGAGAACCTTACATTGGTAAAACTTTATAACGAAACGCTCGATATTTACCGCGAAGATCGCTTGCAAGAGGCGCAAAAAAGATTTGAAGAGCTGGTAAAAACGTATAACGACAGCGTATCGGCGTATTTTGTAAACAATATACAAGAGGGACACTCCTGGGGTGTCCATAAAATGACAACAAAGTAAAAAAGGTTTTTTATGCAACGACACGCCGGCAGTTTGGGTGCAAACGAAATTTTGGAGCTTGTATTTAAGTATCTGAACAAAATTTCGTATTTAAGAAAATACGACGATATTATTAAGGTTTTGGCAGATATGGGAAGGGACTTGACGAGCTCGGATAGATGTACCGTCTGGGTCGTGAGCGAAGATCAAACCAAGTTATGGACAAAGGTAGCACACGGAGTGGAATACATAGAGATACCCGTCGAATCGGGAATCGTCGGTGCTTCGATTCTCCAGAGAGAAAATATTATTATTGAAGATGTATATAAAGACGAAAGATTTAACGCAGCGGTAGATAAAAATACGGGCTACCACACCAAAAGCATGATAGTGATCCCGATGTTTGATCAAGACGATCAGGTGATTGGCGCTTTTCAAGCGATCAACTCCCAAAATGAAAGCGGTGTTTACGATAGACGCGATATAGAGCGTTTGACGTTGGCGAGTACGTTCGCGGCAAATACGTTGGTTTCGGCAAGACTCACCGAGGAGATAGAGGAGACCCAAAAAGAGGTCGTCTTTACCATGGGTGCGATCGGGGAGAGCCGTTCAAAAGAGACGGGCAACCATGTAAAAAGGGTCGCAGAATACTCAAAGGTTTTGGCGCTTGCTTACGGATTGTCCAAAGAGGAATCGGATCTGCTTAAAGAAGCTTCTCCAATGCACGATATAGGAAAGGTAGCGATCCCCGATTCTATTTTAAATAAACCCGGTTCTTTTACGCCTGAGGAGAGAAAGGTGATGGAGACCCATGCCGAAAAGGGACATGCCATGATTAAAAACTCCACCCGACCTCTTTTGCAAGCGGCTGCGATAGTGGCGTACGAACACCACGAACGTTGGGACGGCAAAGGGTATCCGCGGGGTATTAAAGGGGAGGATATTCATATTTACGGTCGTATCACCGCTATTGCCGACGTATTTGATGCACTAGGAAGCGACAGGGTGTATAAAAAAGCGTGGGATGATGAGAGAATATTTGCCCTGTTTAGGGAAGAACAAGGAAAACAGTTTGACCCGCGACTGGTAGATCTTTTTTTTGAAAACAAAAAAACATTTTTAGAGATACGAGAAAAATTAAAAGACGAGTTTGACTATGAATGAGATAAAAGTACTGGGTGCCTACGGAACAAGAGCGAAAGGGTTCGGAACCAGCTCTTTTTTAATAAACGATGCGAATGTGATCGATGCGGGGAATATCCTTAATACTTTAGAGGAGAAAGCGGCAGATATTGAACATATTTGGCTTACCCATTCCCACCTTGACCATATAAGCGATATAGCATATGTACTGGACAACTATTTCGGGGCAAGAACGAAAACACTTCATATCCACGGATTGGCACCGACCATTAAAGCGCTGCGTAAACATTTTTTTAACGATCTGATCTGGCCCGATTTTTCGACGATAGCTATGGTGAATTCGGATGAAGCGACCGTTGCTTATGAGGAGATCGAGATAGGTACGCGCTATAAACTCGATGCAACGACATACATAGAACCGTTTGCTACCGATCACACGGTGCCAAGCTGCGGCTTTATCGTAACAAAGGGCAAAAGTGCCGTATTGATGACGGCAGATACCTACTCATTGGATGAAACGATACGCCAGCTTGAATCCAAAAGGGAGATAAATGCCGCGGTAATCGAGTGCTCGTTTCCCTCTAGTATGGAGACGCTTGCGTATGAGAGCAAACATTTGACGCCGAAGCTACTTTTTAAAAAATTGGAAGCGATCAAAAGGGATGATTTTAAACTCTATATCAACCACATCAAGCCTGCATATTTGGAAATAATGACGCGTGAAATAGAGTTATATAGGGGAAAATGGGAAGCACATATACTAAAAGATGAAGAAATTATAACTTTTTAGAAAAAACCCTTGACATTGAAAAAAGATTGCACTATAATTCTGGCTCAAATTCGATGCCGGCATAGCTCAGTTGGCTAGAGCAGCTGATTTGTAATCAGCAGGCCCGGGGTTCAAATCCTCGTGCCGG
>Ga0265295_1004070_pt1 | contig 20162 bp, 11 predicted proteins | sample Munlansysbiofilm_FD_192503 | JGI IMG/M metagenome (GOLD analysis project Ga0265295, IMG submission 192503) | Leachate microbial communities from a municipal landfill in Southern Ontario, Canada - Methane capture system biofilm | ecosystem: Engineered > Solid waste > Landfill > Unclassified ... | reverse complement strand
GACCTATTAGGTTTTCTTCCAACCTGATTGGTCTTTGGGGTAGGAGTTAATGGGTGATTTGTTGATTTGTTGAGCAGGTTGACCTATTAGGTTTTCTTCCAACCTGATAGGTCTTTGGGGTAGGTGTCAATGGGTGATTTGTTGATTTGTTGAGCAAGTTGACCTATTAGGTTTTCTTCCAACCTGATAGGTCTTTTGGTAGGTGTTAATGGGTGCTTTGTTGATTTGTTGAGCAGGTTGACCTATTAGGTTTTCTTCTAAGCTGATAGGTCTTTGGGGTAGGTGTCAATGGGTGATTTGTTGATTTGTTGAGCAAGTTGACCTATTAGGTTTTCTTCCAACCTGATTGGTCTTTGGGGTAGGTGTTAATGGGTGATTTGTTGATTTGTTGAGCAAGTTGACCTATTAGGTTTTCTTCCAACCTGATTGGTCTTTGGGGTAGGAGTTAATGGGTGATTTGTTGATTTGTTGAGCAGGTTGACCTATTAGGTTTTCTTCTAACCTGATAGGTCTTTGGGGTAGGTGTCAATGGGTGATTTGTTGATTTGTTGAGCAGGTTGACCTATTAGGTTTTCTTCCAACCTGATAGGTCTTTGGGGTAGGTGTTAATGGGTGATTTGTTGATTTGTTGAGCAAGTTGACCTATTAGGTTTTCTTCTAACCTGATAGGTCTTTGGGGTAGGTGTTAATGGGTGATTTGTTGATTTGTTGAGCAAGTTGACCTATTAGGTTTTCTTCCAACCTGATAGGTCTTTGGGGTAGGTGTTAATGGGTGATTTGTTGATTTGTTGAGCAAGTTGACCTATTAGGTTTTCTTCCAACCTGATAGGTCTTTGGGGTAGGTGTTAATGGGTGATTTGTTGATTTGTTGAGCAAGTTGACCTATTAGGTTTTCTTCCAACCTGTTATGTCTTTCGGAAGCAATTAAATTTATTTGACGATTTGACGATTTGATGATTTGATGATTTGACGATTTGAGGATTTGAGAGGTATCCTAACCCGTTTTCTTCCAACCTGTTAGTTCTTTGGAAGACAGTTTGAGAAGTTTTTTCAACCGACTTTTTATCCACACGTTAGGGATGGAGATACCTCCTGTTTCGGTGCGTGGTCCGGAAACCTCAAATCTTATCTTTGGCAAACCACCTTAAAGGGGCAGTACAGGCATTTTTTCTCATTGGAAGTTTGGGAAAATTTCACATCGGGATTGAAAATTTCAGTAATCAGGGCTGTGAGTTGTTGTTCAAACGATTCCAGGGCTGATTCCTGATCTTCTTTAAGTTGGAGCGTTTGTAACCCTGCTGCAATAGAACGGAAGCTAAAAAGTGCAGCATTGATATTGTCTGTGTTCCATGAAAAATCTTCATCTCCTTTTGCCAGATAAATGTAAAAAAGCAGTTGAAATGCTTTTTCCTTGAGTGGCTTCTCAGTATTGAACAGCTCTGCGACAGTCTTAATTCCCAATTCGGACGCTGAAACCTTACCGGTCTTATAATCAATGATAAGTGTTTTATGGTCACGACTGTCAATGCGATCGGCTTTCCCGGTAAGCTTTACTTCTGTATTGCCTTCTGCTGTAAGAATCTGAATTTTTCTGCTCAGTGATTTCTCTAATTCAAGCAACATTACCTCTGTTGTTTCACTCAGCATACTGATTTCTTTTTGCAGCGCAAGGGTTACCCACTTTTTGGCCAGGGTAGCAATCAGTAAATTACGCCCGGTAGTGATGTCACCATCCGGGAAGTGACCATTAAACGCGGTGGTTACTTCATCGGCGATGTGGCTGGCTCCGGGTTTCAACTGATCAGCGCCGATTTTTTGATTGAGCAAGGGCTGCATCAGTTTCTGCATCACGGCATGCACTACGATGCCTAAAGTGCGGTGATCAATGTGCTCTTCCGCCTGTTCGGGTTCATTGAGCCGGAGTACATAGCTGAAATAAAACTTCAGACTACAATTGAGGTAGCTCGTAAGCGAGGTAGGCGAAAAACCTTTTCTGGCTAATTCACTCAGCTGTTGTAAGATTAGCTCATCTTTTTCAATTTCAATTTTCGAAACCGGATTAAGCTGAGCAGATAGGGATGGTGTGGTTTCGGTTATGCGGACTCTGGATGAGTATTCAGGCATTTCGATCTGAAGCTGAGTGAGGAAACGGCTGCGTTCGCCTCCGCCAAGCCGCGTAGCTTCGCTGTTATAAATGAGCCATGCATTCCGGCTACGCATTAGCAGACGGTAGAAATGATAGGCGTAAATGGCCTGCTGATCGCGATGGGTGGGCAAGCCGAAATGCATACGAATGTCAAATGGAATGTAGCTGAGGTGAGATTTGGCCGCTGGTAATACCCCCTCGTTGGCCGAAAGCAGGATAACATTGTCGAAATCAAGGGTGCGTGTTTCAAGCAACCCCATAATTTGTATGCCTTGCAGGGGTTCTCCGTAAAAAGCAACAGGCATCTGGCGGGCTGCTTCTGCAAACAACAATTGAAGCGTGGAAAACTGATTGATGTAAGAATTTGTAGCTGAAAATTGCTGCAAGCGGTTTAGGATGCGCGAAAGGTTAAACAGCACTTCCATATCGGCCTGTCTTTCCCCTTTGTTGGCGGTTATGCCGGATTTAACTTGTGCAATACATTGCTGCAGTAACGATACCAGTGTCTGAGCATCCTTACAGTTACCTGCAATCAGGGTTATTTCTTCCTTAAAGGATGTCGTGGAAAATGATTTCAGCTTTAGGTCGTTCAATGCATAATAGGGACGCTTGCTTTGCACAATCTGATCGATGAGGGCCAGGCGATGTTCTTCACTTACCAGGTAAACGGCAAAAGGATGCTGCAGCACATGGAGCAGATCCTTAAAATAATACCTGAATTCGCGGTTGTCCTGGTCGGGGGTTGCATTTACATGCAGTTGAATGATGTTATTAAATAGCTGATAAAGGGGCGACTGGGTGAGTGGGTAACCCATGGTTATGTTAAAGGCGCCTGCTTCAATGGGAATGCTGTTTAATAAGGGAAGCAGCAAGTTTTCATCGGCAAGCACTATGGCTATGTTGCCTCTTGTAATTTCATCCTCCGCCATGAGCTGTTTGATGAGATGTCCGGCCATATTTGCCTGACCGGTCAGTCCGGGCAAACCGGAAAGTACGATTTCATGCGCTTCCTCTTTAAAACGATCACTGACTGGTCCGAAATCACCCAGATCTTTATCTTTGCGATAACTGCGGAGGAAAGTGCCGGCTTCCTGCAAGTCACTATCCATAAACCAGGCATCTGCATCCCACATAAGGGTCGCCTTTCTTATGGTAGTCAATGTTTTAATAAAGCTGAGTTGAGCCGGGGTAAGGGCATTGAAACCAGCAAAAATAATGTGATCCCACTCCTGAATATCCACAGGCTTAACCCCTTCGGCAAGCATACGTGTGGTCATCCCGTGGGTGCCTAGTTTCCTGGTTAACAGTTCCTGCCGGAATATCTTATAATAGAGGCTCATGGCACTGAAAAACTCCAGATAATTCTTCTCGAAAGAAGTGAGGGGCTCATTTTCAGCATTCCATAATGAGATGGCTTTGCTTTCACTGAGAAAGCTGAATAGCTGATCCGGGTCAACCAGATAGTGGTCAACTTCTTCGAAATCGTGCAGCAATCCCGAGGCTCGCCCATAAAAATCGTCAAAACTAAGTGCCTGTTCCCTTTCAATTTGTTGATGCGCTGAATAAATGGCCGTCATCAGATCGAGTGGATCGGGGGTGACCAATCCACAAAGTTGAGCAGTAAAATCTTCTATAGGTAATATTGCCGGTGCCCAAACCGGCTTTTCATTTTGCGGAACCAGGTAACGTTTTAAAAACAAACCGGCACGCCGGTTGGGCAATACCACGCAAAGCCTGTTTCCGGAGAGTGGATAATTGGTACGAATGTGATTGGCCAGTTTTTCAAGAAATGCCTGTTTCATGTTGTTTGTATGCTAAAAATTTACATTTTGAATGACCTGATGTGCCCGCTCCAGAGCATCAGGTTTACCTGCATCAATCCAATAGTCAGCATTATCGGGAAAGCCCATAATGGTGTGGCGCTCAGCCAGCGATAAATAGGTTTGTATGATAGAAAATTTATTTTCCAGTGGAAAATTCTTCAATAATTCCGGTGAGATGATGTGTATGCCGCTGAAGGCCAATGCGGTGTGGGTGTCTGCCGAAAAATGAATAATTGTTTCGCCCGTCTTTATGTTTTTCCATCCGCAAAGCTTCAACTGAGGATCAAAAAGCAGGTAACGCTGGGTAGGGCGCTGCCTGACTGCCAGTGTGGCCAAAGCGTGCGCTTTCAGATGGTAGTTATACATCTCCAAAAGGTTAATACTGCTAATAATATCACAATTATAAACGATAAAAGACTGATTATCATCAAAAAACCAGGCTGCCTTTTTCAGGGCGCCTCCGGTATCAAGCAGCTTTTCACTTTCGTCAGAAAATTCAATTTTGCAACCAAAATTGTTGTTTTTAGTCAGGTATTGTTTGATGAGTTCGCTTTTATGATGAACGTTGATGATGATTTCATCAAATCCTGCATGCTTAAGTTTTAGTAGCGCAAATTGCAACAGGGTGTAATCTCCGACCGGTATCAGTGCTTTGGGCAGCGTATCGGTGAGCGGTCTGAGCCGGGTACCTAATCCGGCAGCGAGTATCATGGCTTTCATGTTGTTATCTGATCTGGATTTTTTTGATCGCGATAATGGTTGCGGTAAATCACTTTTTTAAATTCCCTGAAGATGATGAGCTCTGATAAAATGGATGAGTGGGAGATCTCAGGGTGTTGATTCCAGGCTTCCATAATGGCAGATTCAGGAATATCGATGTGATACAGTAGGGAAGCGAGCCTGTTGTTGTCTGATGCAAGCATAGCGTTCAGATACAATTGGACCTGATTAAAAACCTGAGGATAAGCCATTTCCATTGGTTCAGGAAAGTTAATTTCCATGCCAAACATGCCAAAATCCCTGGCTATCTGAGCAACTGTTTGTTGTATCAGACTTTCTTTGGCATCAAAAGGGTTAAGGTTAAGGAGTGGCTCCATATTTCAATCCTTTGCTTTACGTGGTTTACACACCTGTTTTTCTTTTTTAACCAGGGCGCCACATTTCTTGCATTCAAACTCGGGTGATTTGGTATTGCTTTCTCCTTTTTTGCCTTTCTCACACATTGTTTTGCTCATAAGCGCTGTTTTAAATTTATTTCACCCATTTTTCGCTCATCAGGTGGATGGGTTCAATACTGAGGTTGTACTTTTTATTCAGGTGTTGCGAAAGCTGAATGGCACAATACACCGAGCGATGCTGGCCTCCAGTGCAGCCGAAACTCACCGTGAGGCTGGTAAATCCCCGACTCATGTAATTTTCTACTGCCTGATCTACCAGGGTATATACCCCTGATAAAAAAGTTGCCGGTGCAGCCTGTGCAGCCAGAAATTGACTGACAGACTCATCTTTGCCGGTAAGGGTTCTGTACGCTTCGAGCCTGCCGGGATTGGGTAAGGCACGACAATCGAAAACAAAACCACCTCCGTGTTCTCCGCTGTCTTCGGGTATGCCCTCTCTAAAGGAAAAGCTCTGAATCTTTACTTTTAGTTCGGGTTTGGTAAGGGCGGCCAGTGGTTCGCTTCCGGCCATTTTAAGCAGCAGGGAATCCAGCTCAGGAAGGGCAACAGGCGGATGATGGTGCTTTAATAACTTTTCCAGATTTTTCAAGGCATAGGGTATGCTTTGTAAAAAAAGCTTTTTGCGTTGATAAAAGCCCCGGTAACCATAGGCACCAAGTGCCTGTAGTATTCTGATCAGCACAAATCCATAAAAGCGTTCCGTGAAATTTTTTGTATCGGTAGGAATGATCTTTTCCAGCTCCCTGAGATAAAGTGCAAGCAGTTCTTCACGAAACGCATCAGACAAATTGGCTTTGGCATCATACAAAAGCGAAGCCAGGTCATAATGCAAAGGACCTTTTCGGGCGCCCTGAAAATCAATAAAGTAAGGTGTCCCATCTACTATCATTACATTTCTTGACTGAAAGTCGCGAAGCAGAATGGTTTCAGCCGGTGATTCCAACAGAAATGCCATCAGGGTGTTAAAATCATCTTCCAGTGCCTGCTCATCGAAACTAACCCCCGACAATTTGGCAAAATAGTATTTAAAATAATTCAAATCCCAGGCCATACTTTGCCTGTCGAAAGCATGGCGGGGGTAACAAATATTAAAGTCAAAGGTAGAAGCATTGCCAGTTTGTAACAATGGCAACTGTTTAACCACTTCCCGGTAAAGTGTGCAAATCCTGTCGGAGAAACCTTCAGTTGAGAGCAGCCTAAAAAGGGTGGTGTCGCCCAGATCGGTTTGAAGGTAAACGTTATTTATGCTGTCGTCAATATATACCAGAGGAACATTTAATTCCTGGGTTGAAAAATGTTTACTTAGCGTAAAAAAGGCCTGGTTTTCCTTTTTATCAGCATTGTAAGTGCCTATGGCTGAAGCGTTAACCCCGGAAAGCCGATAGTATATCCGATCGGAGCCTGAGGGAGCCAATGGAACACAGGTTAAAACCTCTTGCCCGCTCCATTGTTTAAATAAGTGTTTGAGTGCTTCAGTATGTGGCTGCATAAAAGTATTTTACTAATTTCGTCATCCTAAGAATGGCAAATTTAACCATTTATTAATGAAAAATGGCTCAGGCATAGTCTTTGCAGTCAATAATTTTATTCCTGATGACCAATTAACACAATCTTTAATTAACGTTTTTGCTTTATGGAAGTTAATGTTTCGCGCAAACAAATTATTTTTGCTCCTGATTCATCTCGCGTAATTGCCAGGTTTTTACACCTAAGCGATGAAAGATCTACAATTCTGGTGCAGAAAGTATTGGACATGTCGAAAGAAGAAATGAGTACGACACAAAGCCAGTTACTGCGAGGATATGCCAGACGGCATCGGAATATTTCCCGTACGCTGTCAAAGAATTTTGCTAAGATTCAGCCTGTCATTAAAGATATGGGCATCGATCCCGATTCCCTCTCTACCCAGCAGCAATCACTTATTGGTGCTTACTTTACCATGGAATACTCTATTGAATCGGCTGCTTTTTTTAACCCTTCCATAGTAGTTAGTCCTGACCAAACGGAATTGCGTTCAGATGAAAAGCGGGTAATCATCAGTTTCAGGGCAACTGGTGAAGGTCACATTTCATCCATTGTATTCCGGGCTGGTGTGTTGGATAAAAACAACGATTTGATACTTGAGCCTAGCGGGAAAATGCTGGCTGAAGCCGACAAAATAAAGCGGCATGTGTATAGTAAGGAATCATTTAAGCAAAAGCTCCAGGAAATGCATGAAGATAAGCCTATGATCTCACCCGGTTTTGTCCTTGACAAAGTGGGTGACAAATTTACCTACGGAGAATTGATGAAAAACATTGCTATTGCACGTGATACAGAAGGAACGACCGAAGAGGAGATTACCCTCCTCAATCATATGATATGGCTTGCTTCCTCGCATTATGAAGTGAATTTTTCTATTGATTCTGCCATTTCCGAAAGGGTGATTTTTCCTATTTCAGCCACTGAGCAAAGAGGCATTGAGGATGCCCGATTTGTACAATTTATTGATGATGACGGGGAATGTATTTATTATGCTACCTATACGGCATATGATGGCATTGCCATATTGCCGAAACTCATACAAACACGTGATTTTTATAATTTTAAAATCATGCCTATCAACGGTGAAATTGCTCAAAATAAAGGTATGGCCTTGTTTCCCCGAAAAATCAAGGGTAAATATGCCATGTTGTGTCGCATTGATGGCGTAAATAATTATATCGCCTATTCGGATAAGATAAATATCTGGAGAGAGGCAAAAATAATACAGAAGCCGCGCTATCCCTGGGAGCTGGTTCAAGTTGGAAATTCCGGTTCTCCTATCGAAACGGATGAAGGATGGCTGGTTATTACCCATGCTGTCGGGCCAATGCGAGAATACACCTTGTCGGCCAGCCTTTACGACCTGGATAATCCGGAAATAGAAATCGGGCGGCTCAGCACTCCGCTTATTGAACCCAATGAAAAGGAACGGGAAGGTTATGTACCCAATGTGGTCTATTCCTGTGGATCAATTATTCACAATGGTGAAGTGGTAATACCTTATGCCATGTCAGATTATGCTTCCACATACGCTACAGTCAATCTCAAGGAATTGTTAACGGTATTGAAAGCTGGTAAATAGATTTTGCACCTCTCTTCTTTTTGCAGCCAAAGTAAACGTTTGATTTTGCAATGGGAACTGAATATATTTGCCCGCATCCGGTTACTTTTTTGATTGAACTCCTATTAACACTAAACCCTACAATGCTTTCTTCTCATGCTTATTGAACTCAAACAAAATAATTTTCGTTTTACTGCTGAGCCTTCTCTGGTAATTCCTTTGTTTCGTAATTTACCCGGGGCTGAATATCTCAGGATAATAAAGGGAATTATGGAATTATCGGAAAAGGAGGTGGATGAAGTTTTTGCCGTGGTAGTGCGTTCTCTGCCTGGACGTTATCGAAATATTACCAGTTTATTTGAAACGCATTTTGAAAACATAAGTTCATTCATCAAAGAGGCAGGAGCTGATCTGGAATCTTTGAGTGATTCACGCAAAAGTTTACTGGGCGCTGCTTTTACCTATGATTTCCCGGTGGAAGCCGCCGGTCTCTTCAGCCCTTCTGTGGTCTTTCATCCTGATCAGACAGAATTAAATTCGGGCGAAAGAAGGTTGATTTTTATGCTTCGTGCAATAGGTCCGGGGCACAAGTCATCCTTGGTTTTCCGAAGCGGGGTGATTGACCGCAACAACCAGTTCACTCCTGAACCATGCGGTAAATTATTGTCATCAGGAGATGTGGTTTTCCCGGAAACATTTAGTAAAGAGCGGTTTGTAAAAAAAATGCATTGCCTCAATGGGAAATATGAAGATCGGTTATATGACCGTTTATCCATGCGCTTGCAGGAAACTTTCACGGCCAGCCAACTTAAAGCCGAATTAGAAGAATTGGCGGACACTCATCAGATTCCTCAGGGCTTTTTTACTGAAGTTGAACAGGCATTAGAAACCAGTTTTGAGCTCGATTTTTCGATAGATGTCGGTTTGGATGAGAAAATAATTTATCCTTTTGCAGAGACGGAGAAAAAAGGCTATAAAAATCCTGTGTTGGTCAGGTTAGACAGTCCGATAGACGATCCTTGTTATGTGGCTACCTGTATTGCAGATAGTGGAAGTGGATTGCGTTATAAACTCTTTACCACCAGTGATTTTTATTACTTCGAATTTTCAAATTTATTCCTGGATGATGAGCAGATCAGCCATCTTGCTATTTTCCCTGTAAAATTCAATGGTAAATACGCCTTACTTGGCAGTAAACACAATGGTATTTACCTGGCATTTTCCTCCGATCTGAATCATTGGGGGGATTTTGTCTGCATTTATGAAGCACGTTATGCCTGGGAGCTGGTAAAATTATCCCATAGCGGAGCCCCTTTACTTACGCCTGAAGGCTGGCTGGTAATAACTCAGGGTACCGGCCCCGCTGGCAAAACAACGCTTTCTGCACTGCTACTGGACAGTGAGAACCCGGCCAAAATGATTGCCGCGCTTAATGAGCCGCTTTTAACTTCCACCCACGGCGATGGATTACTGCAGTTTGGCCAGGTGAGCGGAGGGGCAATACTTCATAACAATACGCTTATTATACCTTTCAGCATTACGCGTTTCAATTCTACCTATGCCGAGATTTCTTTGGAAGTCTTAATGAACCATATGGTTGCTTTACCTGATTTGCAACAGAAATAGGGTGCCTGATTTTATTTGTGGCAAAACGATGATCCTGAACATTTTGATTTGCCGGGTGTTATCAGGGTAACATCTGATAGCCATTTGTTTTGTCATCTATCGGGCCTATGGCTCATAAATTAATGACCTTATAAATACTACATATCAGTTGCCACTAACTTTTTATCCTTTTCGTTAGATATTATTTCGGAAGTATATCATTTGTGTTTTTTAAATTGATGAGTATGATATAGTTTTCGATCACAGTTTTGTTTGCATTACTGTGCTTTATTTTCGGACGATGGGTGTTGAATTGCTAATGGTAACCAGTTCACTTAATACCGAAATTTATGAAAGCAAAACCATATGAATCAAATCCGCCTGTACAAGCAAAAAAAGCTGTAGGCACTACTACACCCGGATCTGGTCAATATTCCGCCGGCAAGGTTCAGCCCCGCAAAAGTGGGCCCAAACCCGTAATTAAACCTGATGAGGAGGTGCTGTTTATAACATCTTATCCTCCGCGTGAATGCGGTATTGCTACTTATTCACAGGATATGATTGAGGCACTTATGGGGAAATTCAGCCATACTTTCAACATCACTGTATGTGCATTGGAGTCAGATGAAAACACTTTTGATTATCCCAAAGAAGTAAAATATAGGTTAAAAACATCTGAGGATGAGGATTACCTAAGAATCGCTGAAATCATTAACAATGACAGTGCCGTAAGTCTCGTGTTTTTCCAACATGAATTTGGCTTTTTTGATGGGCATGAAACTGCTTTTCTGCAACTGCTCAGAAACCTTAATAAGCCCGTAGCTGTTGCATTCCATACTGTTTTGCCCAATCCGGGTGAGTATCATCTTAATCTGGTTCAACGAATAGCAGCCAAGTCACAATCCATTGTGGTTATGACACAAAGCTCTGCTAAACTGCTCACTGAATCTTATGATGTGGATGCGTCAAAAATTGTGGAGATTCCGCATGGTACCCACCTTGTGCCTCACATTAAACGCAGGATTTTAAAAACAAAGTATAAGCTTATAGGCCGGAAGGTGGTATCCACTTTTGGACTCCTGAGCTCGGGTAAGGGAATTGAAACTACCATACAGGCGTTGGTTGATGTGGTTGAGCATATACCGGAAGTCATTTTCCTGGTATTGGGTAAAACCCATCCCGAAGTAGTTAAAAAAGAGGGTGAAAAGTACAGGGAGTCATTGGAGGATATGGTGAATAAGTATGGGCTGAAAAATAATGTGAGATTTGTAAACCGATATCTTTCGCTGGCAGATTTGCTTGAATATCTTCAGTTAACAGATATCTATCTGTTCACCAGCCTGAATCCCAACCAGGCGGTGAGTGGTACCTTTGTGTATGCCATGAGCTGTGCGTGTCCCATCATTTCAACTCCCATTCCGCATGCAGTGGAATTGTTGGATGAGAAAACCGGTCGGATCATAGATTTCCACGACCATAAAAAGCTTGCCAAATATATTAATCAGCTCTTACTCAATGAACCCCGAAGGCGCAGCATGAGCATCAATACGTTGCACAAATCCGTAGCCACCGCCTGGGAAAATTCAGCCATTAAGCATGCCCTGATGTTCGATCGTTTGCTGGGGGATAAGGTTGAAATGCATTATGACCTGCCGGCAATAAAGTTGGATCATTTGAAAAAGATGACGACTGATACAGGAATGATTCAGTTCTCGAAGCTGAACAATCCCGACATTAAAAGTGGTTACACCCTGGATGACAATGCACGGGCTATGGTGGCGGCATGTATGCATTACGAATTGCAGGGTAAGGAGGAAGTAATGGATTTGATAGGTAAATATCTTTCATTTATTGAATTCTGCCAGCAACCCGCCGGCAATTTTCTGAATTATGTAGATAAGGACCTTCGGTTTACGGAACAAAACAATGAAGTAAATCTGGAGGATTCCAATGGTCGGGCTATATGGTCGCTTGGTTATCTGATTTCTTTGTCAAAGATTTTGCCTGAGGAAATGATTGAGCGCGCCGATGCCGTGCTTCAACGTGCTATGGCACCCATGGCTTCTATGTATTCCCCCCGGGCAATGGCTTTTTCGATAAAAGGATTGTTCTATTATTTGAGTTCCCGAAAATCACCTGGCGCAAGGGGTATGGTGCGCATTATGGCTAAACGACTGGCCGATCTTTATCAGTCTGAAGCCTCAGGAAACTGGAAATGGTTCGAAGGATACATGACCTATGCGAACAGCATACTTCCCGAAGCCATGTTGTATGCTTCGCTGCTTACCAAAAATCCGGAATACCGGAAAATTGCCATTGAATCTTTCGATTTTTTGCTGAAAAAGATATTTAATGAACGGGGTATTGAAGTGATCTCCAACCGAGACTGGCTAACCAGAGGAAAAGTGCCTGCAAGATACGGAGAGCAACCCATTGACGTGGCTTATACCATCATAACCCTGGGCCGCTTTTATGATGTTACCCAAAATGAAGAATATTTTACGAAGATGGTTACTGCTTTCAATTGGTTTCTGGGTTTAAACCGCCTTGAGCACATCGTGTACAATCCCAAAACGGGAGGCTGTTATGACGGACTGGAAGAAACACATGTAAACCTGAATCAGGGGGCGGAGTCGCTGGTGAGCTATCTGATGGCACGTATGATGATGGAAAACTACCGTGATCAGATTTTCTGATGACAAATTGTGATAACAGCATATCTCCGTTAAAAACCCTGACTTATATCGGTAATTTTAAACGGTGATTGTTTTTATATGTATATTTGTAGCTTAAGTAAGCCAATTATTAAAACTACATATTATGGAAAAAGATCAATCAAACGAAATTCTGAAGAATGCCATATTGATGGAGAAACGGGGTAAAGCTTTTTATGAAACCGTAGCCGCTCAAACCCAGCATGAAGAGGTGAAAAAGATATTCTCAATGATGGCAGAAGAGGAGCAGGGACATATTGAGTTTCTCTCCAAACAATTTTCAAGCTATAACCGGGAAAAGAAGTTTGCTTCCCTTGAGCTTACCGCTGAACCGGGCGTGGCTGAGTTAATTCTGTCACCCGAAGTAAAGCAGCAGATTTCTGCTGCCGGATTTGAGGCTGCCGCCATTTCCGCTGCCATCGACATGGAAACCAAGGCTATTGACGTGTACTCGAAACGCGCTTTGGAGGCTACCGATCCCAACGAAAAAGAACTGTACCACTGGCTTGCTGATTGGGAAAAAGGGCATCACAAAATCCTACATGAGTTAAACGAGGATCTGAAACAGTCCATCTGGTTCGACAATCATTTCTGGCCTTTCTGATCACTTAGAAAAATGCTGATCATTATCCCTCATCATCTTATAAATGGTGAGGGATACATTTTTACAGGGATCGCCACATATTCAGGGCAGCTTCCAGGCCACCCGCGAACAGAAAGGCTCCAAAACTGCCGTAACTCCCGGAGTATAAAGCACCTGTTATTATTATTGCAATGAATAAAACTTTTTCTAACCCTACACAACGCATCACAGCTTTTTTGTCGTGTTTCAGTCTTAAGGTCGGAGTAATGCCATAATGGTGCATCAGGTAATCATCCGAGCGCTGGTCAGCGTCTGTCTCAGTCCATCCCTGTATGATTGCGCTGGGTAAGCCAATTTTGAAAAGATATAACCAACCGCATTTTCGACCTTGAAGATAGTGACCGAATTCATGTCTGAAGGTGCGCACTACCTCCGAATGGCTATAAGCGAGGTTAATTTTTCCCAGCGGCCGTTCATCTTCGGCTTCAGCAAAAAGGAAATTTCCAAGAGATATGCCCCGGGCAAAATATAGTTTACCGCTTATCATCAGGGTGTCTTCAAACCGGTCGCAACTTCTTATTGAACCCATAACATTAAGCAGCATCGCATAGCAGTGACCCATCAAAGTTTGAGGTTGCTGCCAGAATTGTCTGCTTATAACATGTAATATGCTCTTATGAAGTGATTTATCCTGTTCGATATAAAAGCCAATGCTCACTATTTTTATGGACTGTTTCATCGAGAACCAATTGCCCGAAACCAGCGCCAGGACGAGGGCTGAAAGGATGCCGGTGAGTGAAAAGAATAGCCAGATCGCTATGAGACTAAGGCATAAGCCGGGCAGTACTATGTACAAAAAAGTGAACAACAAGCCAACCAATATACCGGTAAACAGGGGTAGAATAAGCAACTTGCCCGGATGCTCTGCCCCCTGTTTGTTTGACCCGTTCCTTAAAAATACAGAGGTATAGATAAGTACAAAACTTATCAGTATTACTTCCCAGGATGATTTGGCAAGCTCATACCTGAAAATATTAAACCACCCATAGAGTTCTCCATCCAAGATAACCAGCATATTCTCCTACTTTACTTTCAGGGTGGTGTGATCGGCGTATGAATAATAGAATCCATTATACATCGCAATAGCCCCAACAGATCCCCAGGTAAAATCACCCGGATTAATCACCCTCACCATATAATAAAAGTGGAGTGGTCCGGTGCTTTTTATACTGGCGAAAATATTAACCCGGTCATCCCTGAAATCGAGGTGATCAGGCTGCGATTGTTCTTTAGCCCAGTTGAGATCACGTTCGGTAGTCAGCCGGGTATTTTCTGCTTCAAAGCAGGCTGGCAGCAAATCGGTAACGATAATGTTATCTATCAGGCTGTTGTCGGTGGTGTTAAGGGTGATTTTAACCACAAGCAGATCGTTGGTTTTTATGTTGTTTGTATTTACAGGCTGACCATCGCGGGTAAGCAACTGACGCCTGACTCTCAGGATTTGATCTTCCTGACGGTTTAATCCTGATTTAGGTATGCCTTCTGACTGGATAAGGTAATACAAGGATCCTTTCCCTTTGGCAGTTAATTTTAAGTCTGTACTTCGGGTTTTAAAGTTTGTATCTTTTCCTTTAAATTCTGCGAGCGGCTTATTGTCGGCAGTTACAGCCACGGTGACATTTCCGGGCGTTATTCTGGCCGACATCTTGCCAAAAGCCAACAGGGTAAAAACATTTTCCTGGGTTGACATCCATTTGCCGCGGTTAACCATTTCAGATAATTGTTTAGCCAGCAACGGAATTTTTGGGTCATCGGGATTGGCCGAAATAAGGGTGTAAAGTGAAATGGCATGATCCCGTATTGGGGAACTGTAACTCCCGCCGGTCATACGCTGAGCTTCCCCATCAGATTTTGTTTCGTGTCTGGATATCTTTTGTGCGCTGTTGGCATCGCCTATCAGATAGTAAGCGGATGCAAGCATAAAGCGGCTGTCGGCAGTGAGGTCGTCCAGGCGGGCTTTATAGTAATTCATGGTAGGAATATGCTGTTTTCCATGAAGCGCAAGCACGTAAAGTGAATAAAATATTTCGCGTTGCGGAAAGTTTCTTGTCTGCCACCTGTCGTCTTCCATAAAAAAGTACGCTGTTGTAGGTTTCTGCTTAACCATGGTGGTGAGGTAGCGGCTGATATTTTCACTTACTGTTTTGTTTATGGTATAACCGGCCTTGTCGGCCTCATAAAAGAAATGACCTGCGTAGGCAGTATTCCACCAACTTATGTCTCCTCCGGAAGGCCACATTACCAGGCCACCGTTATATTGCTGTAATGAAGCAATTTTGCGCAATGCTTCCTGCACATTTGCGGTGGGATCAAGTTTTAAGGGTGATGATTTTTGCTTGAGCAACTTCGATAAATCTTCATAATAAAGTTGTGGGAAAGCTTTGGAAATGACCTGTTCCAGGCATCCATAAGGATAATTTATCAATTCGCTGAGGTTTTGTGCATATTCCCCCATGGGGTTGGAAGTAAGCAGGCCTTCAGTTTCTATAGTCCCCGGCATAAGTTCAGCGGCACTGCTGAAGGTGAGCTGTTCGTTATCACGGATGATGCCTCCCTTGGTTACCATCTGGGGTAAATTGGCCGGCCTTACCGGCACTTCTGCCGTCCAGGTAAATTTTTCACTGCCTGCGGTTACCTGCAGGGTGAGCTTTGCCATACCGGTTTGCTTGCTTGCCGTTAATATAAAGGGAAGCTGAAGTTCCTTTCCTGCTGGCAGTTTGATTTTACCGTTTGAAGGCTGAGTGGTAGCAAGGGGCCCGCTGACCAGGGATTTGGCTTCAGCAGTGATGGGCTGTTTGGTTGTATTTGTAAAAGTAGCCATTACCTCTACTTTGTCACCCGGAGATAAAAATCGGGGAAGTGAAGTGCTGATAACCACAGGATCGGCAATGGTCATGCTTTTAGAAGCGCCCCCATATTTATTTTTGCTATAGGAAACCGCCATTATTCGGGCTGTACCTGAAAATTCAGGGATTCGCACCGTGTATTTAACCATTCCAGCGGCATCAGCTTTTAGAGGCCCACTCCAAAAAGAGAGTAGTTTTATCCTTTTGCCGGCCAGAGGATTTAGTCGTTTGCCCATGTCAAATCCGCGGTCACCCCCTGTGGAAGAGGGTGCACCCAGTTCCGGGAAAAGTGCATCAAACAGATCAAAAGCTTCTACTTCGAGCGCCCGTTTTCTGAAAAACCATTCGTAAGGGTCAGGGCTGTTGTATCCTTTTACCTGTAAAATGCCTTCATCCACCACGGCAATGGTAACTTCAGCTCCGGGTTCCGTCTTTATGGTTATGGTTTGAGCGACTTTTGAACGCGATTCAGCAGAGGCCGTTATGCTTAAAGGCATCTTTCTGTTGGGATCATTAAAGCCAATATTCGCATAACCATGGGCTACGGTGAGTGGCAGGGAGGTATTGTTGATGTTACGGATAAGAGTTGCACTTACATAAATATTGGGCAGATATTCTTCTTTGATTTTGAGGTTAAGTGTTGCACCGGCACTGCCTGCCTGCATGGTGAAATATTCCATTACTTTATCCCGTTCAAGGGTTATCAGCAATTCGCCCTCAAAAGGTGTCTTAAAAAGAATCCTTGCAGTTTCGCCGGGCACATACTGGCTTTTGTCCATTTCGATGCCTATTTCCCCTTCGCGGTTTATATTGTAAGAAGCGAATGATCCACTCTCACCATAGTAAGCATAAAAATTTTGCTTCACATAATTTTTACTGTCAGTCAGGCTCACCCTTATTTCATAACTGCCATCATTGGGGGGCGTATAATCCAGTGCGAATCCATTGGCTTTAATGGTTACCAGTCTGGAAAAAACGGAAGTTTCCTTTCGTTGCGATACATATTGGACCTGACCATATTTTTTCTCCATCACGGTTTGGTAATCGATTCTTACCACCTCCACTCTTGCTTTTGTTTCCAATGCTTTACCTTCACTGTTGAGTGAAACCAGTTGAATGCCAATCGGCCTTCGCTGGCTAAGCCAGGTGGGGATTTCCTTTATGCCGATAAAAGCGGATTGTGTGTTGATTTTGGCTTCAGTGTAGCGATTTACTGGTCGACCGGTTTCATCAAAAACGGTTGTAAACAGTCGAGCGTTCAGCAGGCCAATATTGCTGAACGAAGGCAACTGAAACACTTGTTTAAGTTTGCCGTCCGCTCCGGTGGTACCCTCCATTATTTGTTGATCAAAGGTGATTTCGCCAGGGGTGGTTATATTGAAATTGTATGCTTCAAATCTGGGGTGGTTAAAGTTAGCGCGGCTGATGCGTAATTCCGATTCAACCTTGCGGCCGGAAGCCGGTGGCCCGAATAAATTCGTGGCTTCGATCTCTGTTTCCAGCATTTCGCCTTCTGCATATATCGGTTTGTTGGTCTTTACTTCAACTTTGATTCGGTCGGGCATAAATTCTTCCACCGAAATCCGCCAGGACGAAAGCAATACGTCAGTGGCAGACTGAACTTCAATAATATAGGTTCCGGTAAGGGCGGTTACAGGTACCGGAAATGAGAAAGCGGCTGCACCATAGCCATTCAGCGTGGCCCGGCGTTTGAGAAAATCGCGGCCATCAGGAGAAATTACCCTGAATTTAATGGGAATCTCACCCGGTATTTCCCAGTTAAATGAGCGCATAAGGGCATTGCAATTTACAGTATCACCAGGTCTGAAAAGATTGCGATCACCATATAAATACACATCATAATTTAGCCCGGCCGTATATTTTCCTCCTACATCAAATCGTGAAGTCTCTACTTTCGACTGGTTGAAAATTAATGCATTATAATCATTGTCCAGGTGAGCGGTAATCAAGGAGACCGTAAAACCCGGTGCATTGGTTTTCATATTGCTGAAGCGCGCAATGCCATCGCTATTTGTCGTTGTTTCGTAAACCTGTTGATTGCTGCTGCTTATAAATTTTACACGTACATTATTTAAGGGTTTTGCGGTGGCAATAGAGCGCACGGCAACAAAAATTTCGTCGGTACCTTTGTGGGCAATCAGGCCAATATCGGAGGCGGCCACCAACTGCACATCATTCAGCCATTGCTTGTCAACCGCTTCTACTTTTATGGCATACAGGCCTTTGCGGGACGAGGATAACTGAAGTTCATCGGCATTCAGATGCAGCAGCTTGTCTGTGCCAGAGCGTTGCAGTGAGCGGGTCTCTATGGTTAGTGTGCTGATGATGTTTCCGTAATCTTCCGAAAGGCTGTAATTGTAGTTTTCGTAATAATCTCCATCCTGCTCATACCAGTCCCAATTTTTCCCATTGCGCAAAAAATGCTGAATGTTATTGTCGTAAACCTTGAAAATAGTGATTTTTATTTTTGAGATATTGATTATCTTGAGTGCAATATTGCTTTTACCTTTGGGTGTGAGGTACATGGCATTGTCCTCGCTAAAGGCAATAAAAGGTTTCATGGCACCGAAATTCACGGTTTGCAGGTAATCTTCACCAAGTGAAGGCCCGAATATACCTTGCAATTTGCCTGACACGGTAAGCTGATAAATCTGATCTTCTGCAAATTCTCCTTTCAGTTTAAAACCGCTGCTCAGATAGGAAATTTCAAAAGGCGTGGCCGGCTCTGTGGTAATCATGCTTTTTAAAGACTGAGCCTGCTTTACCGGTTGCGAGGTAAAGACATAGATGGCTCCTTCGCCTTCCTCAAATTCAGTGGTAATTTCTGATATTGTCATTTCATTGCGGGCAGGTACCTCAATTTCCATGGTAATGTCCTCGGGTAAGGCACGGTCAGACCCCGGGACCTTCATCCCTTTGTGAAGTGTTATGCGTATAGTTCCATTTTTGATTTTCTTGTCCGATGCGGGAAGGCTAAATTCCATTTCAGTGCCATTTGCCGGTGTGAGTAAGGTAAAATCTACCGGTTTGTTGTTCATGGCAATTTCCACGTCTTTTTTCAGGGTTGTAATATTCACAACGTTGGAAAACTGAATATTTACCCTGATCTGCACAATCTCCATATGATCGGGATCGAGCGCCCAAAAGGCACGACTTGAGATGATGTTGAGATAGGGCGTATGGAAGGTAAGCTGTTTATCGCTTAAGCGGTATTTGTTTCCTGTGAATTTAAGTAAATCTGGTAACAGGGCAGCGGTGTAATCAGTATTCGGTTTAAAGGAGGAAGCCGGGGAGAACACCAACTGATGGTGTGAATTCCACATAAACCGACCTGCGATCTCCGGATTAAAACGGAGATACTTCTCTTGGCTCCATTGACCAATGATAGAATCTGGTGCAATGTCGTGATTGAAATTAAATTCCAGGTTTTGAACCGGATCTATTTGCTGATCGAAATTGGTGGATTCCACCCTGAGCTGATCACTTTGGGTATTACAACTTAAAAGCAAGGTCAGCAGAAAGCTTGCAAAAATAAAATTTGCTGTCCGGAATAAACGCATAGCACAGTTTTTAAAAGTTAACTTTTGGAATTGATGGTTTGTCGGTTTGTTGTTTTGGACGACGATTGCTTCAATGTTTACCTGTTAATCGTCAAATGTTTTTAACAAGCTTCCCCAGTCTTATCTGAACATCTTCACCCGTCGCCTCATCAATCTTTACATTGGGCTAATTTACGAAGTTTTTATTCCTACACAAATGGTTTTAAACGGTTTTTATAGCAGGTTAGTTCAATTCTTTTGAAAGAGGGGCGTTTCGGGAGGGTTCGGATATGAAAAAACCGGCAATTTGCCGGTTTTTTCAAAGAGTGGTTTCACTATCTATACTTTTCTGAACTCACTAAAGTATTTGTAGAACCAGGGAATGGTTTCAATACCCTTGTAAAAGTTAAACAGCGGATAATTCTCGTTGGGCGAGTGAATGGCATCTGATTCGAGGCCAAAACCCATCAACATAGATTTTATGCCCAGTACTTTTTCAAAAGTGGAGATAATGGGAATGCTTCCACCACTGCGTACTGGTACCGGTTTTTTACCAAAGGTG
>Ga0265295_1004068_pt1 | contig 20163 bp, 14 predicted proteins | sample Munlansysbiofilm_FD_192503 | JGI IMG/M metagenome (GOLD analysis project Ga0265295, IMG submission 192503) | Leachate microbial communities from a municipal landfill in Southern Ontario, Canada - Methane capture system biofilm | ecosystem: Engineered > Solid waste > Landfill > Unclassified ... | reverse complement strand
CAGCAGAAACAGGGTGTCTCGATCAACTTGGCGGAACTTATCGCTCATGAATTTTCACCTTCGCAGGAATTTTAAATGCCCGGAGAGTTTAACATTTTACGTTCGGAAAGTCCGACAAACTGCTAGGGCGCAACTGAGTCCGCGTTTGTGCCAGACTGAGCTCAGGCGGCCGCCGAGAGTGATAATGTCGACGATAAGTAGCGGCCACAGCATAATAAATAGACTACCGACCCATTGACTCCACAACCACTCGCAGATTCCGTTACCGTTGAAATCTTTCAGGTGCAACATGAGGCAGATGCTGAAAATTATCCAAATCGTGCCACTGCCTATCCAGATCCAGCGTTTGAGGCTTTTGCGCTCTTCGGCCATGGTGGTGATGCGCCATGATAAATATAGGTGCATCAATGAGCACAGGCCGATAAAAACGATTCTAAACATAGTGGTGTGTCACCCGTAGCTTTTTCAGTCTGGTTTAGTTGTCGAGGTGGTTAATGTGACTGCTCTTGCGCTCACAAGCGGGCAGCTCGCTCTCAGGTATGGCTTTGCTGTACAGATATCCCTGGCCGTAGTCGCAGCCGAGTTGCTTAACCAGTGTGGCAATTTCTGGGCTATCTATAACCTCAGCCACCACTTTCATGCCTGAGCTATGCGCAAAACGCACAATTGAGGCGACCAGCTCCCTGGTGCTTTCACTCTGGCCTAGCTCCTGTACCAGTGAACCGTCAATCTTAACAATATCGGCATTCATCTTGGTTAGATAGGAAAAATTGGCGTATCCAGTACCAAAATCATCAATTGAGATGCGACAGCCCAGCTCTTTTAGCTCTTTCAGCGCCGCTAACGCATAATCGTAGTTGTGAATATTTTCTGTCTCAACTACTTCAATGACCATACGATCAAAAACATCAAAGCGTTTTGCTGTCTCCAGCAGGTATTGAAACGTCTCTTTGCGCAGCAGGTCATCGACATTGAAGTTGATAGAGAAGGAGCAGCTGCGGTTGCTGAACGCGGCGCATGCCTGTTGAATCATAGCATGGGTCATAAATACATAGTATGGCGTCTGCTGTAGTAGCGACAAAAAGGCGCCGGGAGCAATGATGCTGCCATCCTCTTTTTGCAGGCGCATTAAACATTCGTATTTGACCACGTTGCCGCTAGCCATTTCGACGATGGGTTGAAAAAAGGCTACGATGCGCTCATCGTTCAAGGCACAGCGTACCTCCTCAATCCAGATCATCTTCTCCTGATACTCCTTGAGATTGGCCGTGTCGGGATCGTAGAAATTAAATTGTAGGTTGTTGTGTTTCGCGCCCTTGTGGGCAATATCGGCACAGGTTAGCAGGTTCTTGTCGGCACATGCCAGCCCCACAGTTATTGCTAGGGGTATCGGAGTAGTTTTCTCTGCATCAGCATAAAATGGCAAGCTGGGGAAGCTCTTAACCAGAGCTGAGAAGCGCTGTGGTGACAGAGCTGCTTCTGTGCCGAGCACTGCAAAAAAGTCGGCATTAAGGCGATATAGTTTGATCTCGTTCTCAGCGAATTCGCGTGACAGAATTTCACTCATGTGGATCAGAGCTCTATCGCCGACTTGCAAGCCGTACAGTTTGTTGATGCCATGAAAATCGTTGTAGTCGATAAGAGCTAAGCAGGCAGCGCCATCAAGATATTCCAGATCTTTTATGAGTTTCAGGCGGCTACCAAGGGCGGTAAGGGAGTCCGTTGCAAAAGCCAGATTGAGCTGCTCCTGTTTTTTCAGTAGTTCTGAGATGTCTACACGCGCAGCGATATACTCGCGAATTGTGCCATCGCTTTCGGTAATAGGCATTATAACCTGCTGGGTGTAAAACTCGTGACCATCTTTGGCCAGGTTTTTTGTGGCTCCGCGCCATACCTTGCCAGCCTGAATGGTCTCCCACAGCACCTTAAAAACTTTACGTGGTGTACCGGGGTGGCGGAACAGGTTGTGCGGCTTGCCTATCATCTCATCTAAACTGTAGCCGCTGGTGCGTTGGAAGGTCTCGTTAGCGTAAGTAATTACCCCATCGAGATCGCTTTTAGAGACTAAACAGGAGAGATCCAGGAGTTTTTTGTACTGCTCTAATTCGTGCACCTCCTCTAGGCGTTGATGCTCTAAGCGCCTGATGCGCCGATTTATGCCCAGCACAATAGCCAGTGAGACGAGGAAGTTAAGCAGTAGCAGCCAACCGCCGGTGACCGATTTGTCGTGCCGTTCCTTAAGGATGCGTGCATCTATGGCGGCAAAGCCTTTGGTTAAATCGCTGCGATAAAATCCCGTGCCGACAATCCATCCCCAGGGTTTATAGCTGTCAACGTAGGCGATTTTTTCCTCTACACTGCTGTTTTTGCTTGGATTTTGAAACTGGTAAGAGAGAAATCCCTTGCCTGAATTGTCGATCAGGGCCGAGAGTTCCCTTAGTATGTGGGCGCTATCGGCGTCATAGGGCAGTGAACTCATATCTTCGTTGTATGGTGGATCATTTATAGCAAATAGCAGGGGCTGGCTCTTGGGGCCGACGACGAAATAGTAACCGTAGTTATTTTCTCCAAAACGGCTCTGCGCCAGATAGTGGAAGAGATCTTTCTGGAGTTGGCGTTCTAGGCAGTGCTTGGGGGTGGCTAGAGCCACGGTTGCGTCTAGAGCCGGAACTTTAAGCGCGACAATGATAAAGTCGTCAATCTCTTGGGCAATGGCTACAGCGTGTTCAGATTTTGATGCCTGTTCAACTAAAGTGGTCAGGGCTTGAGTGCTGTTTATTCTCGCTGTGTCTGCGCTGATAGTTGAAGAGTTCTCCAGCACTAGCGCCCCACTGTTGTCGATTAGACCGCACCAGACGGCATGGCGATCTTTGCACCACATGCTAAAGCACTGTTCGAGTAGTTGCTGGGGTGTGGTGCTGGCGCTGAGTGCGGAAGATTGTGCCAGGGCTTCCAGTCTGGTCAAAAGATCAGAGCGATAATTGTCTATAGCATCTTCACGAAAATGGTCGATCAGATTGATGACGTTGTTGACATTGTCGCGAATGTACTCTTTTTGTCTCTCAACATATATCGTACGTTCTTTGTTGATGTTTTCATCGCGATTTTTCAGTGGCAGATAGATGAGCACATAGCCAATGCAGAGCGAAAAAAAACACGAGATCAGCACAACCGAAATAATATTTATTGTTGTAGTGCGTAGACGAGACATAATAACTTGTGCATTCCTGATGAACTCTAAATAGTTGAATTGAGGTGCCATCTATGGCGGTCAACTAATGAAGAACTTAGTTTAATGTTAAATTTAGACTGATTAGCTCGCAAACTCAACTATTTTCGTCAAGAATAGGTAAATTCACTGGTTGCTGTTAGGAATGTATAGCTGTGCGCATAGAACTTTGCTATAACCACCAGTGCGTCGTGCACAGGGGTAAAAGAGCCGCCGCGTAAACATTAGTATAGCAGCGTCTATGAATTTATAGGAGGAGGTATATATGGTTTTAGCATCAGATTTAAAACGTGGCGTGGTGTTTCAGTTGGATGGAGCACCCTGTTTAGTGTTGGATATTAGCGTGCAGTCCCCAACGGCACGTGGTGGTAATACTTTGATAAAGACCAAGTATCGTAACCTGTTGACCAGCCAGGTGCTGAGCAAGGGCTTCAAGTCTGGTGATAAGCTTGATGAGGCTGATTATGGTCGCCGCAAGGGACAGTTTCTCTATGCCGCTGCCGATGGTGGGGTGTTTATGGATATGGAGAGCTATGAGCAGTTTGAGGTAACTGGTGATCTGTTTGAGGATGTGCGCGGCTACCTAATTGACGGTTTGGAGCTGACACTGGGGATATTTAATGATCTGTTGGTTACTATCGAGTTGCCGATGACGGTAGAGTTGAGTGTGACAGAAACAGCTCCAGCTATCAAAAATGCCACCGCTACTGCGCAAACTAAAGAGGCGGTACTGGAGACTGGGCTGTCGATTCAGGTGCCGGGTTATCTGGAGAGTGGCGAGCGGATTAAGGTCGATACTCGTGACGGGCGGTTTATCTCACGTGCTTGATGTCGCCAGCTGCCCATAAGTTGTAAAATAAAAAACGCCCAGAGTTGTTGTAGCCTCTGGGCGTTTTTTATTTTTATGTGTTGGTTAACTGTGGCGCTTGGGGATGAAAGGTTTGCTGCTCTTTTTTCGCGACGGTGCCGAAGGTTTACTGCGCTCAGCACGCGGTGCACTTTTCTTCCCGCTGTAGGGTTTTTTCTCTCGCGGGGCGCTATTTTCTGCTAACTCTTGCAGCTTAATATCGTGTTGACGCAATTTGATGCCCTGCAGTTGCTTGATCTCTTGTGCGCTAAGTGACTCAGCCAGATCAACGGTGCAGTGCTCAGTGAACAGGTTTATGCGTCCGATCGTGCGGATGTTGATGCGTCCCTCGTTGGTAAAGGCGCCGACAATATCGCGTGGGGTAATATTGTGCCGCCGCCCTACAGCCAGACGGTAGCGCTTCATCGGCTGATTGTCTTCTCTTCTGCCGCCGCGCTCTTTAGATCTGTTGCTAGAGCTTGAACCGCGCTCTTTGCGATCGTCAATTGATGGCATCTGCAGGTTGGCGAGCTTAGGAAATAGAGTGTTTTTTTCCTGTATTTGGTAGGCCAGCGCAGCGGCAATGTCGGTGATGTCGAGCGCTTCCTGGCGTGCCAGATCCTGTACTATCTCGCGTAGCGGCTCCAGCTGTTGATTGGCTAGGGTGGCTAACAATTTCTTGGTGAAATTCTCTATGCGTCTTGCCCCAATTTGCTCGCCACTAGGGATTTGCATGAGCGGTATTTGGCGCTTGGTAGCGCGCTCAATAGTTTTTAGCAGTCGGCGCTCGGGTGGGCAGACAAATAGGATGGCTTTGCCAGTACGTCCGGCACGGCCGGTACGCCCGATGCGGTGAATGTAGGCTTCGGTGTCAAAAGGGATGTCGTAATTGAATACGTGGCTGATCCTGTCCACATCTAATCCGCGCGCCGCAACGTCGGTAGCGACAATTATGTCGAGTTGCCCCTGCTTCAGGCGCTCGATAGTGCGCTCACGTATTTGTTGACTCAAATCGCCGTTGAGCGCCGCAACCGCGTGCCCCTTTGCTTCCAGACGCTCGGCTATTTCGACGGTGGCTGTTTTGGTGCGCACAAAGATGATAGTGCCATTGTAGTCATCGGCCTCCAGAATACGGCTGAGTACGTCGAACTTCTGGTTGCTGCGCATCATCAGATAAGATTGCTCAATCTGTTCCACTGTGGAGGTGCGCGAGGCGATCTGCACCTCTTGGGCATCACCTAAATATTTTTGTGCCACACGGCGAATGGCCGGAGGCATTGTGGCGGAAAATAGAGCGCATTGACATTTTGGCGGTGTAGCGCCGAGGATGGTCTCCACATCGTCGATAAAGCCCATACGCAACATCTCGTCTGCTTCGTCTAAAACTACAGCTTTTATGCGCTCGAGCTTGAGGCTACCACGTTTCATGTGGTCCATGATGCGCCCTGGGGTGCCTACGATAACCTGTACCCCGTTGTGCAGCGCTTTTAACTGCTGATACATGGGTTGGCCGCCGTATACCGCCAGCACTTTAACTTCACTTAGATATTTGGCAAAATCGTTGATGGCTTCAGCCACCTGTATGGCGAGCTCGCGCGTGGGCGCCAGCACTAAAAGTTGCGGGTATTTTTGGCTAGCGTCTATCTGTGTCAAGAGCGGCAGGGCAAATGCTGCGGTTTTTCCCGTGCCGGTCTGAGCTGTGCCCAGCAGGTTGTTTCCGGCCAATAACAGTGGAATGCACTGCTCCTGGATGGGGGATGGTTGTTTGTAGTTGAGGTCGTGAAGCGCTTTGAGCAGATTCTCTTCAATGCCTAGGGCGCTGAACTCTGGGGATAACATCATGGGGTATAGCCTTACTTTTGTTGGGTGTGGTGCTGGGGCGATTACTGGACCGCTTAATTTATACTTGAAATAGCCGTGTAGTATGACTGATGTCGCAACTAGAAGGCAAGTTAATATTTTAGCTCTTGTCTTATCGACGAAAAACAACGATAAATAAACCAGTTAGTTTGGTTTGTTGATGGTATTTATCGGCCATTTGCTGTTGTGTTGGTGCTGGAGTCATAGTAGATTTTAGTTTAGGTAAAAATAATATTTAGTATTGTTAAAGATGTTGGCTTGCATTTTAACTATGTTAACGAGGGGGGATACATGAACATTCACGAGTATCAGGCAAAGGAAATACTCGCTGCCTTTGATATTCCGGTGCCGCGGGGACGTGTCGCGGTAACGGCGGATCAGGTGGAACGCAAGGCAAAAATGCTGGGCGGCCGCTGTGTGGTCAAAGCGCAGATATATGCCGGTGGCCGGGGTAAAGCTGGTGGCGTTAAGGTGGCTTATCATCCAGAGCAGGCGCACGAGATTGCCAAAGAGATGTTTGCTAAGCGATTGGTGACGCCGCAAACCGGGCCCGAAGGTCTTAAGGTGCGGCGCATTCTGGTGGAGGAGACCATTGAAGTTGGGCGCGAATATTATCTGTCTATCGCTCTGGATCGGCAGAGCTCGCGCTATTGCGTTATCGCCTCGGCTGAGGGTGGAGTAAATATCGAGGAAGTGGCGATTAACACTCCGGAAAAAATTCATAAATTGTTGATTGATCCCTACACCGGTCTGCGTGCCTATCAGGCGCGTAAACTGGCTCATCTGCTCGGTTTTGAGGGCAGTGTTGCCGAAGACTGCGTGCAGTTGATACTCAATATGTATCGCTGCTGTTTAGATAAGGACTGCTCGCAGATTGAGATCAATCCTCTGGTGGTTACTAAAGCTGGCTGGCTGCTGGCGCTGGATGCAAAAATTAATTTCGATGATAACGCCCTGTTTCGCCATTGGGAATATCACGAGATGCAGGACTACTCGCAGATGGAATCACTCGAAATCAGTGCTGCTAAATTCGATCTGGCCTATATCAAGCTTGATGGCAATATAGGTTGTATGGTCAACGGTGCTGGTTTAGCTATGGCAACATTGGATGTATTATCGGAAAAAGGTGGTGAGCCTGCTAACTTCCTAGACGTTGGGGGCGGTGCTACGCGCGAAAAAGTGGCTGAGGCTTTCCGAATTATTCTTCAGGATAAGGATGTCAAAGCGGTATTTGTCAACATCTTCGGCGGTATTATGCGCTGCGATGTCATTGCGCATGGCATTATCGAAGCCGCCAGTGGTAGCAACTGTAATCTGCCCATCGTAGTCAGGATGGATGGCTCCATGGTTGAAGAGGGCAAGACCCTGCTGAACAACTCTGGACTGCATGTGCAGTGTTCCGATTTTCTCGGTGATGGTGCAGAACGCATTGTGGCGATGTTGAAAGAAGAAACCGATAGCGCAGAGTAGAGCGAGACCAGGAGAATATCTATATGTCTATTTTGATAGATTCAAAGACGAAAGTCATTGTGCAGGGGATGACCGGTAAAACTGGTCTGTTCCATACCAAGGAGTGCCGCGAGTACGGTACTAATATTGTGGCTGGGGTTACTCCGGGTAAAGGCGGTATCCACGTAGAGGGGATTCCGGTGTTCGATACCATGGAGGAGGCGGTGCGCCTTACCGGTGGTAATGTGTCGATGGTGTTTGTGCCACCACCGGGCGCAGCTGATGCGATTCTCGAAGCCTGTGCCGCCGGTATTGAACTGGTGGTCTGTATCACTGAAGGTGTTCCGGTAAAGGATATGGTGTTGGCACGCAAAGTTGTTGCCGATAGCAAGACGTTGTTGATCGGGCCTAACTGTCCCGGTTTAATTACTCCGGGAGAGTGTAAGATCGGGATTATGCCCGGCTATATCCATAAACCGGGGAAAATCGGGGTAATCTCCCGCAGTGGCACCCTGACCTATGAAGCAGTGAAGCAGTTGACCGATGTCGGGCTGGGTCAGTCCAGCTGTGTCGGTATTGGTGGTGACCCGATTATCGGCATGAAGTTTATCGATGTGCTGCAACTTTTCAATGAAGACCCAGATACCGAAGGGGTATTGATGATCGGTGAAATCGGCGGTAATGCTGAAGAGGAGGCCGCAGCTTGGGTTAAGGAGAATATGACCAAACCGGTAGCTGCCTTCATCGCCGGGGTTACTGCTCCTCCGGGTAAGCGCATGGGCCATGCTGGAGCTATTATCAGCGGGGGCAAAGGACGCGCAGAGGATAAGATCGCCGCCCTGAGTGACTGTGGTGTAACCGTGGCCACCAGCCCTACAGGGATGGGGCAGGCAATGTTGAAAGCGTTGGGGCGGGATTAACCGCTACTTTAAGCAAAGTTTATCCGTCAATCTTCTCTGGGCGGACTCTGTTTGATATTGTATAAGGATGCGCCGGATTGACTATTGATCCGGCGCATCTGTTTGTTGGTGACATGCACGCTGGCGGTCGTGTCGGCGTAGCTACCCTGGTTAACCAGTTAGCCTGCTGTGTACAAATTTATTGCTGGCATTTCTCGGCAAAATACGGTGTGATACGCGCCATGTTTTTATATTCCCCTAAATATATGTACGACTGGAGTCAGTCGTGAACCTGTTTCGTCAACTGTGGCCGTGGGTATACCCCTATCGGCGCAAGGTCTTGTTGGGCATACTGTGGATCATTGCCACCAATATCCTGTTGCTTGCCATTCCGCAAATGCTGCGTCTGGGTATTGCCGCTATTGAAGATAAACAGTGGCACGATGTGGTGTTCTATGCGGGGATGATCGCTATATTGACCTTGGCTGGCGGCGCTATTCGAGTGTTGTCGCGCCTATGTTTTTTACATACCGGGCGGCGTGTTGAAGTCGATCTGCGCCAAGCTATGTTTGAACGCCTGCTCTATCAACCTGCCCCATTTTTTAACAATCACCGCATCGGTGATCTGGTGTCGCGCTTTACCAACGATCTGATTAATGTGCGCATGGTGGCCGGTTTTGGTCTGGTGTCGATCGCCAATGCCGTGGTGGTATATGTTATATCGTTAGGATTGATGGTGTGGATGTCACCATCCCTCACCTTTGCCGCGCTGCTGCCGTTTCCTATTATGTTGCTGGCGACAAAATGGATAAGCCGCCATCTGCTGCACTACTCCGCGCTGGTGCAACAACGCCTAGGAGAGCTGAGTGTTGTGGTGGAGGAGACCCTGCGCGGCCAGTCCAGCCTGCGCAGCAGTGGTTTTCAACAGGCTCACTGCGACAAATTTGCCCAAATTAATAGCAGCTATCTCGCATCGTCGCTGGCTCTGGCGCGCATGCGGGCACTGATTATGCCGGTGATGAGTATCGTGACTCCGTTTGGCATCTTAATGGTGCTCTACTTTGGCGGGCAGCAGGTTGTTGCCGGTACTCTAGAGCTCGGCGATATGGTTGCCTTTAACGCTTATCTCGTACAATTGACCATGCCAACTATCCTGCTGGGGTGGATTATAACCTTGGTGCAGCGCGCCGCAGTAGGTATGGAGCGGATCAATTTACTCCTGGAGTTAAGCAAGCCCAGCCAGCTGTTATCGGCGCCTGAACCAGCGCAGAAGGCACCGCATATTGAGCTGCGTAATTTGAGTTTTGCCTACGCTAAGATGGCTCCTGATAATAGTGGTAAAGCCAGTGTTGCTCCGCAGGTGTTGCATAGGGTGTCGTTGGATATTGCTGCCGGATCTATGGTGGGTATTGTCGGGACGGTGGCCAGCGGCAAAAGTACCCTGTTGCATGTATTAACTGGGCGTTATCCTCTGGCGCGTGGACAGGTATTTATCGATGGTGAGGATTTGAGTACGCGCTGCGTGCAACAGCATAGCCAGATGCTGGCCGCGGTACTGCAAGAGGGGAAATTGTTCAGTGGCTCGCTGTTGGATAACTTCCGTTTTGCTGCGCCGCAGCTGTCGACACAGCAGGTTGCTAAAATAGCTGATACCGTAGTCTTTAGCGCTGAGATCGAGCAGTTCCCCGACAAATTTGCCACTCTACTTGGCGAGGGTGGTTTAACGCTGTCTGGTGGGCAACGCCAGCGGGTCGGGGTGGCGCGCGCCTTAGCCCGCAATCGCCCACTCTGGCTGCTTGATGATCCGTTCAGCCACCTGGATTCACACACTGCTTCACAGCTGTGGTGCAATTTGCGTCAGGAGCTGCGCGGGAAAACCGTGGTACTGGCCTCCAGCCGAGTGTCAATTTTACAGGATGTAGATCATATTGTGGTGCTAGATAAAGGTGAGATTGTCGAGCAGGGCAGTTACGCGCAACTGTTGCAGTTGGATGGCGAATATGCCCGTCTGCTGCGTCGCGAACAACTTCATCATCAGATGGAGGTGTTATGAGACAGCTACGCAGTGATGAAATAAGTGGTCGCCATTTCGATCTGGCAATTCTGCGCCGTTTTCTGCCACGTATTCGCCCCTATTGGAAAAGAGGGGTTGCCAGTTTAGCCTTGCTGCCGCTGGTTTCGCTGGTGCGTGTTGTGCCGCCGTTATTGATCAAGCTAGCTATTGATAACAGTATAATTCCCGGTAAATTAGACGAGTTGTGGTCAATATCGGCGCTCCTGGTAGGCTTGCTGCTAGTTGAGGGGCTATTGGTCTTTGGCCAGTCGCTGCTAGTGCAGGTGGTTGGCCAGCATATAATGGCCGATTTACGCCGCGATAGTTTTGCCAAGCTGATGCGCCTGCCGCGCAGTTGGTACGATTGGCAACCCTCGGGGCGTCTGCTCACCCGAGTGACTACCGATGTTGAGAATGTCGGCGAGCTATTCGGTTCGGGGATTATCTCTGCCATTGGGGATATCGTCACCCTGCTGTTGATTTTTGTCATTATGCTGAGTATCAACTGGCAATTGGCGCTGATCTCCTTTGCGGTAGTGCCAGTTTTGGTGGCAATCATCTATTTTATTCGCCGCCCGATGCGTACGGTCAGCCGTCAACTGCGTGCTCGGCAAGCGGGGTTGAATGGTTTTATCTCCGAACGTCTCAGCGGTATTGCTGAGGTACAGATATTTGGTCAGGAGCAGCGGAGTGCTACAGAGTTTGAGCAGCTGCAACAGCAGTATCGGCATAGTTCATTAAATTGGGTAAGTTTGGAAGCGGTATTCTATGCCAGTGTTCACATCTGTGGCAGCTTGGCTGTAGCGGCTATTTTGTGGCAGGGTGGCAGTGCGGTAATGCACAATGTTACTACCTTTGGCACTCTGGTGGCCTTTATTGAGTATTCGCGTAAATTCTTTATGCCGTTGACCGAACTAGCCTCAAAGTTTTCGGTATTGCAGACCAGTAACTCGGCCTTGGAACGGATTTTTGATCTTCTCGATCAACAAGAGGAGCCGCAGGGCGATCTCGATGTGCCTTTATCCCCAGGCAGTATTGAGTTTAAACAGGTGCATTTTTCCTATGTGTCGCAAGATCCCAATGGCGCGGCGACGGCGGTGCTCAATGGTTTCGATTTATCCATAGCGCCGGGACAGTGTGTGGCTCTGGTCGGAGAGACCGGTAGTGGTAAAACTACGTTGACGCAACTGTTGCTGGGCTTTTACCAGCCCAGCTCTGGCCAAATTCTGTTCAATGGCACTGATGTTACGCACTTAAATCGGGAGCAGCTGCGCCAGCAGGTGGGTTGGGTATCGCAGGAGCCTTTTTTGTTCTCCGGCTCGGTGCGTGACAACCTCGATCCTGAGCACAGAGTTGCCGATGAGTATCTAATGGAGCAGCTACGTCAAACTGGTGGTCAGGCTGTGGTTGAGCGTCTTGGTGGCCTAGATAGCTATCTGGATGAGCATGGCAAAAATCTCTCTAGTGGTGAGCGTCAACTGCTGTGTTTAACGCGGGCGCAGATGAAAAATCCGCAGGTGGTAATTCTCGATGAAGCCACCAGCCACCTCGATGGCGATAGTGAGGAGCTGATCTATAACGGCATGCGTGCTGTAGCTGGTGGGCGCACTACTCTGATGATTGTGCATCACTTGCGTTTGGCGGTTGAGGCCGATCTGATCGCGGTGCTGCATAATGGTAAAGTGTGCGAGCAGGGGACTCATCAACAGTTGTTGGCTCAGCAGGGGCGTTACGCACGTTTGTGGCAAATTCAGCAGTTGGAATACAACCGTAGTGTTGCCTCTGAGGTAGATGGCAGCACGGGGCAGGAGCAGTGAGCTAATGGCGCGACATAAAAAAATCCGTTCTACCGCACCGGTAGCTGGTCAAGAGGGGTTGATTGTCAGCCATTTTGGTGTCGAAGTTCTGGTGCGTTTTGCCGGTGGAGCAGGCGGCTCTAGTGAAGAGCGCATGGTCAAGGTCAAGCGCAACTCAGGACATGTAGTTGGCGATCAGGTGCGGGTGTGTGGCGAGGTGTTACAACGCCTAGAGCGGCGTAACTGTCTGCGTCGTCGTGACGCTATGGATAAAGAGCGCATCATTGTCGCCAACCTCGATCTGCTCGGCATTGTTGTCGCTCCTAAACCGCAAACCCCAGCTGGTTTCTTGGAACGAGCGGTGGTGGCTGCCCGCGCGAACAACATTGAACCCTGTCTAATTGTCAACAAGTGTGATCTAGCGCTGGCGGAGAGCTTGCGTCAACAACTGAGCGCCGATTTTCCCGCTATCACACGCCTGTTCACCCTTAGTGCCCATAGCGGTGTTGGTCTGGATGCGTTGCGCGCATATATCGCTGAGTGTGGGCGGGCAGCTTTTATCGGCGTGTCGGGAGCGGGTAAAAGCTCGATCATGAACGTTCTTGCCCCGCAGGCTAAGTTAGAAATCGGTGCATTAAATGACGATGATCATGGCTGCCACACCACCAGCTTCTCTACTTTGATCTCTCTGCCCAGCGGTGGCGAATTGGTAGATACTCCCGGCTTTCGCGATTTTGCTCCGGTAGATATCAGCAGCGAAGAGATTGCCATGTGGTTTCCGGGCTTAATGACAATTATGCAACAGCGTCCATGCCGTTTTCGCAACTGTCGCCATCGTCAAGAGCCTGGCTGCTCGGTAAAACAGGCGGTAACTGAAGGGCAGCTCAGCGCTGAGCGCTACCAGCTGTATCTGAACACTCTGGCCGATTTGGAAGGGTTGGAGCAGGCCGGAGCAGAGCGGCGCAAACCCTTTTAATTGCAACCAATTGCCTTGGCCGACAATGCCATGCCCGCTTTGCTATCTCTTCTTTTCCAACACCAACACGTAGGGTGCGCTGCGGCGATTAGCCGGTTGCAGGCGCAGCACATCCCATATTTTACTATCCAAGGCGCAGCACAGCTCTTCAATAGCGGCACACTCATCTAATGCTCCACCGTGGCCGGTATATAGCACAAGTGCCATGCGGCCGCCGACAGCTAATAATTGTGTTGCTTGGCGCACCGCGCTACAGCTGGTGGTAGTGGCTGTAGTTGTCGCGTGGTCCGCACCGGGTAGATAACCAAAATTGGCGATTATCCCCTTCACTTGCCGTTCGCTATCCCCATAAAGTACCTGTTCCAGCTGGCTGTGGCAGCCGTGGTAGAGAGAGACCCCTTGGGGCGAGATACTCTGGCCATTCTCCAATGTATGAACAATAAAACCCTCTGCGCTAAGACGTTCACTGGTGCTGTCTATGGCTTGCTGTTGTACATCAAAAGCCAGCACGCGTCCGCTATTGTTAGCCTCAACCTGCTGAGCCAGCCACAGGGTGTCGTGGCCGCGCCCAGCAGTTAGATCGATGACGAAATCGCCGGATTGCAGCACCGCGACTAAAAGTTGGTGTGCCCATTCGGACATATTCGTTATGTCGTTCAAGTAAGTTTTCATAAATTATTCCCTTAACTCATTGAAAAGATAGCGTGCAATATTGCCATTCTAGCTTTTTAGCGCTACAGTGCCGATATGAAAACATCTACTATACAAGAAAATAGTTCCAGTGCTATCTCAACTGACCAGTTGGATAAATACTCCTCAGCACTGACGTTGTCTGATATGGAGATCTTTATCTATCCTGAGCTGCTTTACAGTTTAGTACTGGCCAATATTATGTCACCGGTGGTGTGGCGCTGGCGCGATGACCCGTGGTTTGCTGGGTTGGAAAAGATGAATCCGTATCGCCGGGTGTTGCGTTTAAAGCAGTACATCATGGAGAACTACGATTTTAATCTTGATCTGGACTCCTGGGGGCTAACCTCTAAAGATACTGAGTTGGAGCGCTTTAGCGGGATGATGGAGCCCGAGACCATTGCTGCGAGCAATGCCCTCTTTGGCTATACTGGTGATCAGTACTATTTTGATATGGATATCCGCCGTCACTTTGGGTTGGATAAATATGCTGGCGATATTATCCCCTATTGGAAAACTGAAACAGTTGAGGCGATGGATGCTTTCTGTTATCGAGCCGGTTATGCGCGTGGCGCAGGGGAGTGCGTGTCGCTGTCGACGCTGTACGCAGCTGCTCTGTTTGTAGTGGCGCAGATTCCGCTAGAAGATATATTTTTGATGGCGACGCCGTTGCACTCGCAGAATTTTATCGATCTTAAAGGTGGGGTGATCACCAATAATCGGCGTATTGTCACTAAAAATATGTGGTTTAATGGCACCGAGCTGTCGGCGCGCGCACAACGGGCGCTACGCAATGAGCAGGTGACTATGGTGGCGCACTGCAGCGGCAATATTCATTCAGTCTATCCGCAGGTGAGTATTGATGCTAGTGCCTATGAGCGTTTTAGCTCTAAATTGACCAATTATCTGCATGCTGATTTGAGTCGAGAGCTACTGGGGAACTTTTTGCGTGAGCACAGTGAGCTGCAAAAATGTTTTCAATTGCAATTAGAGCATCATGGACGGCAGCGCTGGGTGGCGCTGGAAAAAGTATATAGTTACGAACAGGGCAGTGCCTTTCGCGTAAGCAACAACACGCGGGACAAATTACTTGCTTCTATTGATGCCTTTGATTTACATTTTGAGCCGCTTGATGGGCGCATCTCCTTGATCTCATTTGAAGAGTTTTTTCAGCGTTATCCTCAACTGGATGATCCCGATGAGATCGCACGTCGGCTGAAGGCAGAATTTTCCTGTCAGCATCAGAATGCGCCGCAATTAATCGCTCAACTGCGCGAATTTTTGACTATTAAACCTCGGCTGCCACAATATCAGCACAAGCAGATGCAGCATATAGAGCCCATAGTTTTGCGCGCGGATATGGCGCGCGAGGAGATGATCGCAGCACTGGCAGCACAGCGTCAGGTTAATCCTACGGTTGATCTGGCTTTTTATGCCGCTCGAGATATGCAGTATTGCGATTGGCGGCCTTTTATAAAAGCTGCAATGGAGCGTAGTCCGGTGGTGGTTGAGGCAACCAAAGATTATGCAGATGCGGAGTTGTTGACGCTGTTTGCCGATATGTGCAACGAATCAATCTACTCGGCTGGGCGCTTGGCGCAACCGGATGAAGTGTGGAATTTCCAGCGCGGCGATGGTGTTGAACGCGCATTTTGTTTAGCCAATATCTGGAAAAAACGCCATCCTGAGGCGCTGCTATCTATTGATGTAACACCGCATGCGGTGCAGCTTACTATCGCAGGCAATACGCTGGAATGGCCTAGCAGTAAAGGGTTGGTACATCAGAGTACTTGTTAACTACGGTACCTGTGAAAACATAAGGATTCTTGACGCAGCGTACTTTTTTAGTTATGTTGTTAAGAAAGATGACTGGACAGGTTATAATTAGCCTGTACCTAGTTGGTGATGCTAGATCTATTAAATCCGACACGGAGACAAGGCTGAATTTATGGACAGAATTTATCTCGATAACAACGCGACTACCATCGTTGACCCGCAGGTGCGTGAGGCCATGGATCCGTTTTACTGCCAGATGTATGGTAACCCCAACTCGCTGCACTCTTTCGGTATTGAGGTGCGTCCGCATCTGCATCGGGCGATGGAGCAGTTGTATACCGGCATTGGCGCTGGCGATGATGACGATATTATCGTCAACTCCTGCGCGACCGAGGGCAACAATACTGTTATCACTGGGATGTATTTCAGCCTGCTCAAGGATACACGCAAGAAGCGGGTAGTTACTACACAACTGGAACATCCATGTATTCGCGAAGCCTGTCGTTTTTTGGAGCGCCAAGGGGTGAAAGTTACCTATCTTGCTCCGGATAGACAGGGGATGATCACCGCGCAGATGGTTAAAGAGGCTATCAGTGATAAGACTGCGCTGGTTTCGGTGATGTGGGCCAACAACGAGACCGGTATTGTGCTGCCGATTAAAGAGATAGCTCAGGTGTGCAAAGAGGCTGGTGTCTACTGCCACACTGATGCGGTGCAAGCTATCGGTAAAGTTCCAGTGAATTTGCAGGAGGTTCCGGTAGATTATCTGACCTTTAGTGCGCATAAATTCCATGGACCCAAAGGGGTAGGAGGTCTGTTTGTGCGCAAGGGGGCGATGCTCCCGCCACTGTTGCACGGTGGTGAGCAGATGGGTGGTCATCGCGCTGGAACCGTTGATGTCGCTGGGTTGGTAGGCATGGGTAAAGCGATGGAGATCGCTGTAGATAGTTTAGAGTTTGAGAATACCGAGGTGCGCCGCCTGCGCGATAAACTCGAAGACGCTTTATTGCAAATTGATGATGTGATGTCGGTTGGTCAGCGCTCGCTGCGGACACCTAATACTCTGTATGTGAGTGTGCGTGGCGTTGAGGGTGAAGCCTTTATCTGGGATCTAAATCAGAATGGTATTGCCGCTTCAACCGGTAGTGCTTGTGCTTCCGAATCTCTGGAAGCCAGCCCGATTCTCATGGCAATTGGTGCAGATAAAGAGTTAGCCCACACCGGGGTACGTTTAAGCCTGTCGCGGTTTACTACCGAGCAGGAGATTGATAGAACCATCGAAGTGATCAAACATGCGGTAGTGCGGTTGCGCCAGATGTCGACCGCGTACTAACTTTTCTGGCCAATATTGGTTGGTCTCTTTGGTCTAGCATATAGAGTCAATTCGCCATCAAGCTGTGATGCGAATGATTAATAGGAGTAAAAGTATGGCTAAAAATGATCTTATTGGTGGTTCATTGTGGGAGCAGTATTCAGAAAAAGTTTCTGAACGGATGAATAACCCACGCCACTTTGGCGAGTTGACAGAAGATGATGCTAAGGCGATGAACGGTCGGCTGATTATTGCCAACGAGGGTGCGGAATCCTGTGGTGATACCGTGCGCCTGTTCTGGATTGTCGGCAATGATGACGAGGTGATTAAAGCGGCCAAGTTTAAATCTTTCGGCTGTGGTACTGCTATCGCCTCCACCGACATGATGGCTGAGATGTGCATCGGTAAAACCGTGGAAGAGGCGACAAAAATTACTAATCTCGATGTTGAGCGCGCTCTGCGTGACACCGAAGATCAGGCGGCGGTTCCGCCGCAAAAGATGCACTGTAGTGTCATGGCCTACGAAGTGATTAAACAGGCGACAGCTATCTATCGTAACGTCGATGTCGCAACCTTGCAGGAAAAAGATATCGTGTGCGAGTGCGCACGAGTCTCTCTGCAGATGGTAGAAGATGCTATTCGTATCAACAATCTTACTACCATTGAGGAGATCACCGCCTACACCAAGGCTGGAGCGTTCTGTAAATCATGTATTGAGCCTGGCGGCCATGAAAAGCGCTCCATATATTTAGTGGATATTTTAGCACGTGTGCGTGCTGAGATGGAGCGCGCCGAGAATCCCGAAGGCGTAGCGGAAGATGATTTTGCAGCTTTCTCAATCGTTAAACAGATCAAGCTGATTGAGGCGGCACTAGATCAATATGTGCGCCCGGCTCTGGCTGGTGACGGTGGCGGTTTGGAGTTAGATGATGTACGCTTAGCTGATGATGGCTTGATTTACGTGCACATTAAATATCAGGGTTCGTGCAAAGGTTGCGCAGGAAGCACCGCTGGAACCCGGAGCTTCGTACAGAAAAGTTTGCAAGGAACGGTAAGCGACAAACTGCGCGTGGTTGTCGAGTAGAGTTGGGAGATATAGCTGTTGGGTGAATTATCAACAGATGGGGAGAGTAAGAGATCATGGCACTGTTATCAATACTGCACTATCCGGATCCACTTTTGAGTAAAAAGTCTGCACCCATCACCGAATTTGATGACGAGTTGCGCACGCTGGCAAAAAGCATGGTAGAGACTATGTATGCTGCTCCTGGAGTTGGCCTCGCGGCACCGCAGGTGGGTATTTTGCGGCGCATCGTGGTAATTGACTGCGGCAGCAAAGAGCAGCCGCAGCTGATCGTCGCCGTCAATCCCGAGATTGTCGAGCGCGATGGTGAATCATGTGAGGAAGAGGGCTGCCTGTCAGTACCGGAGTATTATGCCAGTGTTAAACGCAGTGCTTGGGTGCATGCACGCTGGAACAATCTTGATGGTGAAAGCGTGGAATTAAAGACCGATGGCCTGCTGGCAATCTGTTTTCAGCATGAGATTGACCATCTCGATGGCAAGCTGTTTGTTGATCGCCTGTCGTCATTGAAAAAAGGGATGTTCCGTAAAAAATATAAAAAAATTATTGAGCACCAACAGGAGAAGCTGTGATTGCAACTCAAGATATTCGCACCGTTTTTATGGGAACTCCGGAATTTGCGCTGGCAACTTTTCAAGGGTTAATCGACGAAGGGTTGAATATTGTCGGGGTGTATACCCAGCCTGATCGTCCTAAAGGTCGTGGTAAAAAATTGGCGGCATCCCCAGTAAAAGAGCTGGCATTGCAACACAATATCCCCGTTTTTCAACCCAATAGGCTGAGGAACGAAGCCGCTGTAGCCGAATTGGCCGAGTTGCAACCCGATCTAATCGTGGTGGTTGCTTATGGGCAGATCTTGCCGCAGGCGGTGCTGGATATGCCTAAATATGGCTGCATCAATGTCCACGCTTCGTTGTTGCCGCGCCATCGCGGTGCGGCTCCGATAAATCAGGCGATAATCTGTGGCGATAAAACCGCAGGTGTTACTACTATGATGATGGATATTGGTCTGGATACCGGAGCGATGCTGGTGAAACGTGAGGTTGCTATCTCGGCCAACGAGACGGCAGGTCAACTCCACGATCGGCTGGCGCTGCTTGGTAGCGAAGCCATGGCAGAAACTTTAGCGCGGCTATGTGCTGGCACCTTACGCCCAATGCCGCAGGACGACAGTTTAAGCACCTATGCGCCGATGATGAAAAAAGAGGATGGCTGTATCGATTGGAGCCAAGATAGCCTCAGTATTCACAATCTGGTGCGTGGGCTGGATCCATGGCCAGCTGCCTATACTCTGCTTGATGGCGAAACCTTGAAAATTGCCGACACCCATGTTTGTGCCGGCAGTGGCCCTGCGGGCACTATCCTTAAGGCCGACAGCAATGGTGTAGTTGTTGCCTGTGGTCAAGGTGCATTGAACATAGGTGAGCTACAGCTGCCAGGTAAAAAACGTTTGCCAGCGGCCGATTTCGTGCGCGGGCGAGCGCTGACTGTGGGCACTAAACTTGGCTAGCGGCTAATTTATCTCATCGCCTTCCTTCCTAATTCACTAAAATTGCTCAACTAATATCTGCCAGAAATTATCTAACACGCGGTGCTAAAGGTTATCTTTAGCACCGCGTGTTGGTTTTGCTTACAGCGGCGGCAATGTTTCCGTAAAAACTCGCTGCGCTCAGACAGTTTACGGGCAACCTTCTCGGTGACATTCATTATGTTCGGCGGCACCAAAGGGAGGGACAGGTAGCCACCAACTCTTGGTAAAAGCCAATACATCTGCACATTAACAGCTACCACGATAGCAACAAAGCAGCACCGTCCGCTGCCCTTAAAAGGGTAGCGGTACGCAAATATCGTTAAGTGCATCTTAACTTTTTACAGAATGAAATAGAGAGATGCCGTCCGCAGGACGACCCTAAAGCCATTTTTGCTTACTTTTTGGGGCTTAGCAAAAAGTACGTCGCCTGCCGGGGCGAAACCCGGCGGTATTGATTGTGAAGTTGGTTTTAGAAGTTATGCTTGAGTAATGTGATCAATTTTCATCAGGCGGATAATAACACTCAGCGGCTAAAGTAACCCGGTGTCGCGCCACCGGACTGCGCCATCCTTTTAGAGTCATCCAAAAGGATGCAAAACATGACCCACAAGTTGTCTTGCCCTTCGGATACCCTCACTCCACTCGCTTACCCCGAGAAGCC
>Ga0265295_1004067_pt1 | contig 20168 bp, 14 predicted proteins | sample Munlansysbiofilm_FD_192503 | JGI IMG/M metagenome (GOLD analysis project Ga0265295, IMG submission 192503) | Leachate microbial communities from a municipal landfill in Southern Ontario, Canada - Methane capture system biofilm | ecosystem: Engineered > Solid waste > Landfill > Unclassified ... | reverse complement strand
AAATCCCAATCTTGAAGATTGGATAGTTTTCCGAACGGGCGGTGAATGCTCTGAAGAGTTCCGAAAGTGAAAGGGTTACAAAGGCGAAGGTTTCAGACAAAACCCGCGCTTCAGCTGTGGCAGTTTTCAATGCGCCACCGCCCAACCAAAATGCAATCAAGGTTGTCGCAGTAATCGCGATCGTCTGAACAATAATACCTTGGAACATCGAGCGGTTGATGATCGGCTCTTTCGCCGGTCTGGGCGGATAATCCATAATATCCGGGTCACCCTTTTCCGAGCCCAAAGCCAAAGCCGGGGCACCGTCGGTAACCAAATTGAGCCAAAGCAACTGAATCGGTGCCAAAGGAGTATTCCAGCCGAACAAAATTGCCAGGAAGATAATCATGATTTCTGCGATATTGCAGGAAACCAAATAGTAAACGAACTTACGGATGTTACTGTAAATAACACGACCCTGCTCGACAGCAGAAACAATAGAAGCGTAATTATCGTCAGTCAAAACCATTTCCGCGGTCTCTTTGGCAACGTCGGTGCCGGTGATGCCCATCGCGATGCCGATATCAGCACGTTTGATTGCCGGAGCGTCGTTGACACCGTCGCCGGTCATGGCAACAATTTCGCCATTATCGCGCAAGGCATCAACAATTTTCATCTTATGTTCCGGGCTTACCCGTGCATACACATCGGTAATTTTGACAATCTCGCGCATTTCTTCATCGCTGACTTTGTCAATGTCTGCACCGGTTAAAACTTGGTGGCCGGGCTGCAGCAAACCGATATCCTCAGCAATTGCCTTGGCTGTGTTGGGGAAGTCGCCGGTAATCATTACCGAACGGATTCCGGCATGCTGTGCTTCTTTTAAAGCCGGTTTCACTTCCGGTCGGGATGGGTCAATCATACCGATTAAGCCAACAAAGACTAAATCTTGTTCAAGAATTGCCGGATCCATTTCAGCAGGCATTTCGGGAACCGGACGATAAGCCACCGCCAAAACACGCAGTGCCTGACTGGTCATGTTTTCATTGGCAGTCAAAACTTCTTGGCGCATTGCTTCGGTGAACTCGATTGGGTCATTTTCCATGTTGGACTGGTATTTACACAGTTCCAAAACCACATCCGGTGCACCTTTTATCGCAATCGTGTACCAATTAGTTTTCTCATCGGTGTAATATGGGGAAATATCTCCGTGTCCCGGGTTGATAATGCTGTGAACCGTGACCATGCGTTTGCGAACGGAATCGAAGGGAATTTCCTGATGTCGCGGATAATTCTTATTGAGTGCATGTGCAGCAGCTCCGGCTTTGAGCGCAGCCACCAGAATCGAGCCTTCGGTCGGGTCACCAACCATGCGGTAGGTTGCCTTTCCTTCGCTCTCTCCGGTTGCTTCCAGCTGAGCATCATTGTTTAAGGTGCCAACCCAAAGTGCTGTTCGGGCAGCCGGGAAATTCACTAATTCGACTGTTTCTCCGTCAACACTAAATTCGCCCACCGGGTCATAACCAATTCCGCTGATATCCACAAACTTGCCATCCACCCAGAGCTTGGTTACCGTCATTTGGTTTTGGGTCAGGGTGCCGGTTTTATCGGTACAAATTGTCGTAACCGAGCCGAGCGTCTCGACTGAAGAAAGGCGGCGAATCAGTGCATGGCGGTTGACCATCTCGCGCATACCACCTGCTAAACTAATCGTAACAACCGCCGGCAGACCTTCAGGAACAGCAGCAATTGCCAGCGAGACCGCAACCATGAAGAGCGCTAAAACTTCATCCCAAAACTGTCCCGTGCCAAACGGAACCACATCCGGAGGCAGCAAAAGCCGGGCAACCCCAATTACGAAGACCAGGGAGGTAATAATCATTGCGGCAATGCTGAGCGTTTTCCCTAATTCATCCAGGCTTTTTTGCAAGGGTGTTTGCTCTGTTTCAACAGATTGGAGCATTGTTGCAATCATGCCCAGTTGCGTATTCATACCGGTGCTGACCACAACGCCCTTGCCGCGACCATAGCTGACGGTCGTGCCCGAGAAGGCGGTATTTTCGCGATCGCCTAAGGGGATATCAGCTTGCAAATTGCTTTCCGCGTTTTTCTTCGCCGGAACCGATTCACCTGTCAAAGATGCTTCTTCAATGCTCAGGTTTACCGCTTCCAAAAGGCGAATATCGGCGGGCACAAAATTGCCGGCTTCGATAAAAACCACATCGCCGGGAACCAGCTCGCGCGATGGCACCATAATGCGATGCCCGTTGCGCAAAACCTGAGCTTCAGGCGCTGCCATTTTGCGTAATGCAGCCAAGGAAGCCTCAGCCCGCGATTCCTGGACAATGCCCATGATGGCGTTGAAAACGACAATCAGCAAAATCGCACCGGCTTCAACCCAGTCGCCCAAAACGGCGGAAATCACGGCTGCGCCGATTAGAAGCCAAATCACAAAACTGTTAATTTGCTCCCAAAGCTTTTGCAAAAAAGTACGTCCCGGTTGCTCGGTCAGTTCGTTCAGACCAAACTTCGCTTGCCTAAGTTGAACTTCTTCATCGCTCAAGCCTGTTTCAATGGGAACGTCCAGATTGTCAAGCACTTCTTCGGGTTTGAGGGTGTGCCATGAAAGGTTTAAAGACCTCTCGGCATCTGTAGGTACTTCAGATGGTTCATTCGTCATAAAATTAACTCCTCATATGAATAAAAGACTGCGTAATTATAGTAGATAAATAATTTTTTACCTAAGATTATATAGGGCAATTTCAAAAAACGGGGAGCAGAGCCAAGGAGTTCACCGAAATATGCAGACTATAGCCTAAAAAATGCCAATTGTTAGGGGCTGTCTTTTACCAAACCGTTCAACAAATCTTCGCGAACGCGTTCGAAGAGAATCAGTCGGCCGTCAGAGATAAAATCGCGATTGACCTGTTTCAGCTCCAAACTGCCGGTGCTGCTACCCAGCTCTTCCCCATTCAAAATTCTGCTGACCGCATTTTCGGCACTTAAATAAATATCACTTCCCAAAACTCCCATAAGGCGGTTTGCACCTTCCAAACCGGCCTGTCCCTCAACACCGATCACAGCAATATTTTTGCTGCTTAAATAGGTCATCAGATCAAGCGAGGAAATTTCAGGTTGGACATAAATAGAGTTTACTGCCAGCTCTAAAAGCGAATCCACAGCAGCTTGCCAATTGGCGGAATCGGCTGGGTTTGAAACTTGTGCGGTAAAGGGATAGTAGTTAACCGGCATATAACGGGCGCTGCACAAACCACAATGATAACGCGCACCGGTAATGAAGGAGTCGCGCGTTCTGTTACCCAAATCGTCCTCATTCATGGTGATAGCGCCAACACGATAGTCTTCCGTATTAAGTGCCAAAGCATAACCGGCCAAAAAAGCACGCTGTTCGGGCGTTCCAACTTCGCTTGTTAGGACATGCAAATTCAAGAGCGAAGGGTTCAAACCGCTCACATCCACTGCCACAATCGGCAAACTGGTTAATGCTTGGGCGACAGCCTCAATCTGCCCGGCTTCAGCAGTCGTCAGCAAGACTTTTACCGAAGGGGTAATCTGATCGGCTGTCAAAATTTCGTATTCTTCAAAAGTCCTGCCGTTTGATTGTGCAAAATTGCGAATTCGCCCAGAAAGTGTGGCATTGTGCGGGGAGGCAGCACCGGACCAAAAGACAATGTCGCTACTAACCAGATTCACAACTGCAGGGATTGCGGTCGGCTCTTCAATGGGAAGCGTCGGTTCTTCAGGCACAAACTCGGTAGGAAGAACATCAACCGTGGGAGTTTCTTCCACGATTTGATTTGAATTACAAGCAGTGAGAAATAATGCCAAGGCAAGAAAGACAAGGATGAGCGAGCGTTTTGTTTTTTCCATAGGATTATTTTATCTTAAGCTCCGAATCTGTCGATTTTCTTTGTAGAGTTGTATGCCTTTCAAATCTCCGTAGCCAAGGAAAAAGAGGAAATTCCATGCCAATATGTTTTGCGAAATCTGTAAACTGAATGCTGCAGTATGGTTCCAGGTTCTATATATTTTTCCCATTTTTTCTATAAAAATTTCTCAAATCTATCGTACAATTAGGAAGATGAAACTGGCAATCCAAATACCGGCGTTTAATGAAGCGGAGCATATTTCAATTGTTCTGGATGAAATTCCACGTCAGCTTTCCGGCGTTGATGAAATCATTGTGGTTGTCATCGACGACGGCTCCAGCGACAAGACTGCCCAAATCGCTTTGGAGCATGGTGCTGATTATGTTCTTCGGCATCGCAAAAACAGAGGTCTTTCAAAAGCTTTTATTGACGGCATGGAATTTTGCCTTGCTTTGGGGGCGGATGTCATCGTCAACACCGACGCCGATAACCAATATCCCTGCTCTGAAATTGAAAAACTGATTCAACCAATCCTTGAAAATAGAGCAGACTTAGTGATTGGCAACCGTCAAACACTTGAAAATAAAAATTTCTCGCCCCTGAAGCGAGTGATGGAATATCTGGGCAGTTCGGTGATTCGCCGTGTTACCAATACGAATGCGCCGGATACGGTCAGCGGATTTCGCGCTTTTTCCCGTTATGCTGCCTTGCGAATGCAAGTTTATAACACTTATTCCTATACTCTTGAAACTTTAATTCAAGCCGGTAAAGGGAATATGGAAATTGTAAACGTACCAATCGAAACCAATCCGGCGGTCCGGGTTTCGCGTTTGCACAAAGGCATGCTGAATTTCATTTGGAGGCAAGGTGGGGCAATAACGCGCTCTTATGTGCTCTACCAACCTTTGCGCACTTTTCTTTCCGCCGGTGGACTGCTTTTGTTGGCAGGCCTTATACTCTTATTGCGTTTCTTCATTTATTATGTTTTCATGCATGAAGGGCGCTTTATCCAATCAGTCTCAATCGGTGGTGCGCTTGCGGTTTCCGGTATTATGTTAATTATGTTTGGCTTTTTGGGTGATGCCATTCGTGCCAATCGGCAAATTGCTGAAACGGAGATGGTTTCCAGGCGAGATAATGTCAAAATAAGCGAACCGGAAACGCTCAAAGAATTCCAGGGACATCCTGTTTTTTCCAAATTCAATCCATTCAAATAATTGGCATTTTTCTTTGCTTCGTTGAATTGGTATTACTATTTAAAAAGACGGTCAGTGCCTTAAATTAAACATGGCGTAGCGTATTTTAAGGTTCAAACTCTCTGCCTTATGCTATACTTTTAGCCAGTAAACCAGCCAATTTAGAGGAAAAATGGAATTTCGCTGGTACTGTGTTCTGCTATAGAGGAAGCTGAAGTAAACCGTGTCTTTTGTTCATCTGCATGTCCATTCGTCGTATTCGGTCCTGGACGGGCTTTCGAGCCCAAAGGATTTAGTCAAAACCGCCAAAGAATTGGGCATGTCTGCGCTTGCCTTGACGGATCACGGCACAATGTTTGGCACACTCGATTTCTTCAACGCCGCAAAAGCCGAGGGAATTAAGCCCATCATCGGTCTTGAAACCTACATTGCGCCGCGTTCAATGCATGACAAAGATGCTAGTCTCGACAAAAAGGCTTACCATCAGCTCTTAATCGCAAAAAATATGACCGGCTACAAAAACCTGCTCAAAATTGCTTCAGCTTCGCAATTGGAAGGTTTTTATTACAAGCCGCGTATCGACAGAGCCTTTTTGGCAAACCATGCCGAAGGGCTGATTGGCACAACTTCTTGTTTAGCTGGCGAAATTCCGCGTGCTTTGGCTGATAATGACCTGGCAAGAGCCGAAGCCAGTTTGCAATGGTATAACGAAGTCTTTGGTCCGGGCAATTTTTTCATTGAAATACAGGATCATAATATTCCTGAGCTCTATAGGGTCAATCGCTTGCTTATAGAGTTTTCTAAAAAAACCAACACCCCGCTGGTGGCAACCAACGATGTCCATTATGCCCGTAAGGAAGACGCATTTTTGCAAGACACCTTGCTCTGCATTCAAACCGGTGCCAATCTCAACGACACCAACCGCATGCGCATGTCGGACGACAGTTATTATTTGCGCAGTCCCGAGGAAATGCAATCGCTTTTTTCCCAAATCCCGGAAGCCATCAGCAATACGGTCCTAATTGCCGACCAATGCGAGCTCGATTTAACCCGCAGCGGCTATCACCTCCCCCAATTCCCGGTTCCGGAGGAACAAACTGCAGAATCTTATCTTTTGGATCTCTGCCAAAAAGGCTTGCAGGCAAACATCCCCGACCGGGCAGATAGTAAAGAGGTTCAGGAACGCCTGAAGTACGAACTGGGCGTGATCAACCAAATGGGCTTTGCGGAATACTTTTTAATCGTTTGGGATTTATGCCGTTTTTCACGAGAGCACAACATTTGGTTCAATGTGCGTGGTTCGGGAAATGGCTCACTCGTGGCTTACGCGCTCGATATTACTTCGGTTGAACCCTTGAGCTACCACTTGCTCTTTGAGCGCTTTCTCAACCCTGACAGAATAACCATGCCCGATATTGACCTCGACTTTCAAGACGACCGTCGGGCAGAAGTGATGGAATATTGTAATCAGAAATATGGTGCCGATAAAGTTGCTCAAATTATAACTTTTGGCACTTTGGCAGCACGCGGAGCAGTTCGTGACGTCGGACGGGTGATGAATATCTCCCTACCTGAGGTTGACAAAGTCGCTAAAGCTGTGCCGGGACCGCTGCAAGGGAAAAACGTTCCACTGGCACAAGCTTTGAAGAACACTCCGGAATTGAAAGCCCTTTACGATTCCAGCGAACAATACAAACGATTGATTGACGTTGCCAGCCGGATGGAGGGCTCGATTCGCAACGTCGGCACTCATGCGGCGGGGGTGATTATCAGCGATTTGCCGCTGACCGAATATCTACCTCTCCATCGCCCGACTAGTCAGAGTGATGATCTGCCAATTAAATCAGTGGCACAATACGATATGGGCGGCGTTAATGATCTGGGCTTGCTCAAAGTTGACTTTTTGGGCTTGACCATGCTAACCATTATGGCGAAAGCTTGCGAATATATCGAAGAACGCCAGAATGTCAAACTGAATTTGAGTAGTATTCCGATAGATGATCCGGGTGTTTACCAATTCATCGGCGAAGGGCATACCTCGGGCTTATTCCAGCTTGAAGGCGGTGGCATGACGCGCTATTTGGTGCAGATGCAACCCAAAACCGTCCAGCATGTAATTGCCATGGTGGCGCTCTATCGTCCGGGACCAATGGAAATTATCCCGCAATATATTGATAATCTGAAGGGTGTCAAAAAAGTCAGTTACCAGCACGAAAAACTGGTTCCAATCCTGGAAGAGACCTACGGACACACCGTTTATCAAGAGCAAATCATGCAGGCGGCTGTTCAGTTGGCCGGCTATACGCCGGGTGAATCTGACGAACTGCGCTCTGCGGTTTCGAAGAAAAATGCCTCAAAGGTCAAAAAACAGCGCTCAAAGTTTGTTAAGGGTTGTGTCAAAAACGGCATTGACGAAAAAACCGCCAACGAAATTTTTGACCATTGGGAAGCTTTTGCGAGTTATGGTTTTAATAAAAGCCATGCCACTAACTATGGCATTATGGCTGTCAAAACCGCCTATCTAAAATATCGCTACCCGGTCGAATATATGACCGCCCTGCTCTCAGCCTGGAAGAACGATAACGAAAAATGCGCTTCTTATATAGCTGAATGCCGTGAAATGGGGATTGAAGTTTTGCCTCCGGACGTAGGCAGCAGTGGTTATGATTTCACAATTGAAGATCGTCCAGATGGAAAAGCTGCCATCCGTTTTGGTTTGGGTGCGGTCAAGAACGTTGGCCAGGCACCTGTTGAAGAAATTATGCGGGGCAGGCTTGATAATCTCACAAAAACCAGCCAGCCATTTAAGAGCCTGAACGATTTTATTCAACGGGTTGACCTGCGCAAAGTGAGCAAACGCCCTCTGGAATGTTTGATTAAGGTCGGTGCGCTGGACCAACTGGGTGACCGTGGAGCAATGTTGGCTTCGCTTGATCAAATGGTCAACATTTCGACCAGCCATTTCAAAGCGAAAGAAATGGGCCAGATGGATCTCTTTGGCAATACCATGGCCGAAGAAACACCACTGCTTAATTTGCAATCCACAACGCTTACCGGCAAAAATGAGCAGCTCGAATGGGAAAAAGAACTCTTAGGACTGTACATCTCCGATCATCCGCTAAATGCGCTTTTGAAACAGGTTGAAGATAAGATCAGTCACACTTCCGCCGCCTTGATGGAAGGCAAAGATAAGGACAAAGTTGTGGTCGGCGGCTTGGTCAATCGTATGAGACCAACGCGAACGCGTAAGGGCGAAATGATGGCATTTGTTACACTTACCGATGCTTTTGGCGACATGGATTTGGTTTTGTTCGCCAAACCCTGGGAAAAATATTCAAGTTTGGTTGATACTGGCGCAGTTTTGCTGGTTGAAGGCAAACTGCAACATCGTGATACTTCCGTTTCGGTCTTAGTGGATAAGGTCAGTTTGGTTGAGGGTGGTGCGGAGCATGCTGATGAAAATCTTGTTCAATCGAGCCCTTATTATGAACAAACGATTGAGCGAAATTTGCCCGAGATACGCTTGTTGGCGCGTTACGCCTATCCGCCGCTTCAAACCGAGGGTGTGAGCGAAACCCCATTTGTGGAATTAAATGAAGGGGAATTGATTCCTGTTGAGTTAGATGAAGATGACGACCTCGATTCACCACCCTGGCTTAGGGAACCAGACTTTGGCGAGCCAGAGCCTTTTCTGGTGAAAGAACGGCCGGCAGAATATCAATTTGAAGCACATTCTCCGGGAAAACCGGCTGTGGCTGTCATGGAAGTTCCGGCTGAAAATCCTGTTGTAGCGGAGCCGGAAGAAGAAGCGGATAGTTTCGCATTCATTGACGAGGAAGAAGAAAGCCGCTTACCCAGTAAATGCCTTATCCTAACCCTTCAGCCTTGCAATTCGCCTGAAAAGAACAAACGCCGCTTGCTTCAATATCATGGCTTGCTCAGTTCACACCCCGGAAAAGATCTTTTCGCCTTCCGATTGAAAGGTCCCAAAGGCTGGCAGGTTGTCAGCTTCCCCAACTATCCAATTGAAATTAGCGATGCCATCCTACGTCAGCTGGAAGAAGAACTCGGCAAAGAAAACGTGGTCTGCCAACCTTATGGCCCAGATATGCAGTTTTAGAATTTTTTCATATGTCAAAAATGGGAAACTCAGGTGTAGTCCCGAACCTAATAATTATCATCCGGGTTTAGTTTTTTCCACCAAGCGTTGATAAAGCTTTTCATCTTTCGTAGCAATTAAATTGCCCCAGGCTTTTTCACTCTCCAAATTATGCGGATAGGAAAAATATCCACGCCATGCGTGCTGTTCACCATATTTGACAATTGGTTTCCATTCCGAAACAATCAGCCGATAGCCTTTTTCTTCCAAATAATCTGCCAGAACTTTGAAGGAATAGCCCAATGGCAGTGTCTTTGCGTCCTCAAATTCACACAAAATTGTGCCCGGAGCAACTTTTTCCCAGGGGAGTCCTTGCAAAACCATATAATCAAAGCCTTCGGTATCGATTTTTAAGTAATCAATTTTCGTCACGGACATTTCGTTACAAAATTTTTCAAGCGTCGTGATGGCAACGGTTGCGGTCGACTTGTGGCTGGGAAGAAAGGCAGAGAGTCCGCTAATCCCATCCGATTCTTCGGAAGTGTAGAAAGAGGCATCTTCGATAATTTCGTTTGAAACCGCGTGGCAATCAAAATGTACCTTGGGATATCCTGAGACATTCTCAAGAAGTTTAGCCCGGTTTTTGGGATCAGGCTCAAAAGCGAAAACTTCCCATCCGGCTTTGGCAAAGGGTTCAAGTGAAAAACCATGATGAGCTCCGACATCCAGCATAACACCAACAGGGATAAGCTCATGCAAAGCTTCGAAAATGAGCTGGTTTTCGTCAGTCGTTGCACTTGGAAAAAGCTTGTGCCTGACCAAACGCATCAGCCCGGAAAAGCCTTTTTCATTCAAAACCTTCAATCCTGTTTTTAACTTCTTCTGAAATCCCACGTTTCCTTCTTTCTTCTTTTCTTATCCGGAAAGTCTGCGTCGCCGCAGCCATATCCAAAGGGGTTGCACAAGCTTACGTATCCAATATTTTATTGTAAAAGCAGAAATCTTTTTGCCGCCATCGCGATAATGCACGCGTAACATTTCAGGCCAGCAGCGGTCATCTTCGGCGATCGACTTTGCCCCTTCATGCAAGCGAAAAGCCGCCCACAATTCGGGCACATAAAGCAAAGGTGCATGGCTTGCTAAACGCGTCCAAAGGTCATAATCCATCGCGAAATAAAAACTGTCGTCAAGCGGTCCCACTTTTTTCCATAAATCGGCACGGAAAAAAGCTGATTGCTGCGGAATATGGACGTAACCGCGGCGCAATTTCTTGAGGTCAGTTTGCGCTGCCGGGAAATCGCCAATCACCTTGCCCTCAGCATCAATCCAATGACAATTAGCGTAGACCATCCCCACTTCAGGATGAGCTTTCAATTGCCGAACCGCGGCACTGACTGCCCCGGGATAGAGGATGTCGTCCGAATTGAGCCAGGCTAATATCTCGCCTGTTGCCTTGGCAAATCCCTGATTGATTGCGTCGGTTTGGCCTCTGTCTTTTTGAGATTGCCAATAAGCCAGACGATCAGCATGTTTTTCAATGATTTCTTTACTGTCATCCTCCGAACCACCGTCAATGATGATGTATTCAATATTCGGATAATCTTGCTCGAGAACGGAAAGCATGGTTTCTTCCAAAAATTTTGCCTGATTATAAGAAGGCGTGATAATGCTGACCTTTGGAAATTCTTCTTCGCTCATTCTTCTTTCCTTGAATAGCCTTCCTTGCGACTTTTATCAAATACTTCGCGGATATTTTTTACACCCAGCAAGGAAAGCAGGGCAAACAGCATACGCCTGAGCGTCTTAAACGGAGGGAATGGCTGATAGCGCAACATTTGACCGTAAGCTTTTAAGCCTTCTTTGTGTTTTCCGGCTTCAACCAAATAAAAGGCGTTCAAGTGATGCGCTCCTGCCCAAATCTGCTTGAAGTTTTCAGCGCTCAATGGATAAAAGCGTGGATCTTCGCAAAGCCATTTTGCTAGTCTGAAAGCCTCCGGGCCAAATTTTTCTGCAGCAGCCATGTTTTTGGCATCTTGATGCATCCGTGCCCTTGCCCAAACTTTGTTTGGAACATATTGCGGTTCAGCGATTGCCGCCATTTTGAGCCAGAGCTGAACATCCAACAGATAATTGTAGCTAAGGTCAAGATAACCGGCTTCTTCCAAAACTGCTCGGCGCATAAATACGCCGGGTTGGCCGATAATCTTGAAAGTCATCAGATCTTTCAACTTCCAGTCGCCATAATGCATCAGGTTGAAGGGTTCCGCGTTTTCATCGATCGATTCAACATCGCTAAAGACAAAACTCGCCTCAGGAAAACGTTGAAAAGCCTCAACCGCTTCTTGAATAGCATTGGGGGTATAGACATCATCCGAATTCAGCCAAGCGACAATTTCACCGCTTGCCTTTCCAAAGCCCTTGTTGATGCCATCGGCTTGCCCACGGTCTGGCTCTGAGACCCAACCGGAGAGCCGGTCTTCATATTTTTTAATAATTTCAAGACTGTTATCGCTTGACCCGCCATCAATTAGCCAATATTCAAGGTTAGGGTAGTTTTGATTGAGAACAGAGAGAATTGTCTGTTCCAAAAACGCTCCCTGGTTAAACGAAGGCGTGATGATGGATACTTTGGGTTGTTCTGCCATACTCTTATTTTCCACACCATTAGTATAAACTGATTTGGACTTACTCTTTATTTTGCTTCATTCCTCTTTAGGAAACAAGCTTTGATAATCAACCTTTTCAAAAATTTCGAGTTTACCGCCAACGGTAGCGTCCAGAATTTTGCGGCCGTCTTCCTCAAAGGCTTTTCGAGCCAGGTGATAGCCAAGTTCGGAAGTCTCCAGATCGGGCAACTGCCAACGGAAGCCTTTGCCAAAATAGGCGGCTGAAAAATGATTGGGGTCGTCACCCTCGGACTGCACGGTTGTGTTTGGCGCGCCCTTGGTAGCAAAGCTGTGATCGACACCAATCAAAATCACTTCACTAAAACCAAGGTGATAAGCCAGCTGTAAACAGACGTTGGTTACGGTTGCACCTTCCCAAACTCTGCCGCGGACGTCCTTTGAGAACTTTGGAGAAGTGTAAGAAGTGTACAAAAAATGCATCCAGGGGTCCATTGAGAGCCATTTGCGTGCTCTCCAGGAAAAGAACTTAGGGATTTGCAATTCGGAAAATTCTTTTACCGATTGTTCGACCACCAAATCGTTCACACAAACCAAAATATCGGGCGTGAATTTAAGTTCATCGGCAGCCAGAAAAATGCGGTTCATCCCAATACAAAAATCACCCTTTAATTTTGAAAGGTCTGTATTTTTCAAAGAAGGCCCGTTCCCGACCACAAAACAACGTTCGCCTTTGTGGCTGTCTTTTAGCGCGGCTAATTTACGTTTGGATTCCCGCCGCCAGGGGTGAAAAGTCGCTGCCGGCAATTCAGGCAGACGGCGTAGACCGTCATAGGTGAGCCGGGCAAAGTCCATGAAACGATCTTTGAATGAATCAGCCATCTCAAATTCCTATTCTGTGCTCAAACGGCAAGTTGCGCCGCCATCGACAACCAAAGCCTGACCGGTGATGAAACTTGAAGCAGAATTGTCGCCCATAAAATAGATAACCGAGGCAATTTCTTCCGGCTTTCCAACCCGTCCATTGACGGTTTTAGCTGCCAAAGCGGCAAGTTGTTCTTCTTCCGAAAGCTCATTTTCGAATCCACGGTGAAAACCAGCCCGCAACATGGGGGTATCAACCGCACCCGGTAAAACAGCGTTTACTCTAATGTTATCCGGCGCAAATTCAATCGCCATGGCACGCGTCAGCGCAAGCAAACCGCCTTTGCTGGATGCATAAGCGGCAATATTTACCGAGGTCGCGACCGCATGAACGGAAGAAACATTGACAATCGCTCCGCCGCCCTCGGCTTTGATCAAGGGATATGCCAGTTTGCTGCCCAAAAAGACCGAACGTAAATTCGATGCCATCACGTCGTCCCACTCTTGCGTACTGGTTTCGAGCAAAGGTTTGGTCACCTGATAAGCGGCATTGTTCACCAAAACATCAAGAGTTGGGGTGAAGGTTTTTACCTCTTTATAGAGTTTTTCAAGATTTTCGGGAATGGAAATATCGGCTTCGATATAAAGTCCATCGGGAGGAAATTCATCATAATGCGGCTGACGGTCAACGCCGATAACCCTGAAGCCACGTTGATTAAAGTAGGCAACCGTTGCCCGGCCAACACCACCAGCCGCACCGGTTACCAAAACGGTTTTCGTTTTCTCAGTCATTTTACATTCCCTTCGTTAGCAAACTATGCCTTCTTTTCAAGCGCTTTGAGGCTTTCAACATCTCCAACCGAAATATCTAAGCCAATTAAAAGGTTGCGAATCGAATTCCAGTGAATCCGTTCCCAAAAGAAGGGGCTGCTGTTTGTGTTATGTGGCGAGAGCAAGACATTATCCATCTGCTTGAGCGGACTCTCATCAGGAAGCGGTTCGATTTCGAAAACGTCCAAAGCCGCACCGCGCAAACGGCCTTTCTGTAAGGCTTCAATCAAAGCTATTTCGTCAACAACCGGCCCGCGGCAACTGTTTATCAAGACTGCACTTGGCTTAACAAGCTTGAGCGTTTCCTGGTTGATCAGATGCCGGGAAGTGAGATTGAGCGAAACGTTCAGACTAATATAATCGGAACGTTCCAACAAATCTTCCAGGCTGGTCATTTCGATACCCATTTCGATAATGAAATCCGGTTCAATCTCAAGGATGTCGTTCGCCAAAATGGTCATGCCAAAAGCCCGTGCTCGGCGAATAACAGCTTTGCCAATGTTGCCTACCCCAACCACACCCAATGTCGATTCCATCAGTGTGTGTCCTGAGATTTTTTTCCATTCTCCGGATTTCATTGCCTTGTCCATCCAGGGAACATTGCGGGCAAAGCTGAGCATAGCCGCCATAACGCTTTCGGAAACAGGCACTGTGAAGGCATTCGGTGTGCGCCCAATCATGACGCCATACTTCTCACAAGCTTCGGGGTCAATCGCATCAACGCCGGTGCCCCATTTTGAAATGACTTTCAATTTTGGAGCGTTTGCAGCAATCACTTCTGGCGTATAACGGTCGTCGCCACAAATCGTACCCTCATATTGACCGGCAAATTGGAGCAATTCATTCACTTCCAATCTTTCGTTTACTTTGGGAATAACGACATTCAAGCCAAAAGATTCTAAAATAGGGGTAAAACGATCCATCGAAGGAATCATATAAGGTGCAGTAACTAAGACAGTTTTCATTTTGGGCTCTCTATTGATTTTTGATTAAACTTTCAGCGATAACGAAATCGAGCTCTTCGTCAATATCGGTTGCTTCACGGGCATCCATCTCAAACATTATCGGGCGCTCTCCCAAACGATTGCGTCGGCTAACCAGTGTTTCCCGCGTAAACAGATACATACAAGAGTTTTCTTCATAGATGGGGGGTAAATCCTGGGTGCGCAAAAGAATCGCCGGATTGTGATTGACCGCCCTGCCAAGCGCATCCCACAAACGTGTTTGCCAACGGGTAACGCTGAAGAGTGAATCATATTCCGGCCAGGAGGAGCGCAATTTCTGAATTGCCTTTGAAACAGTCCCTGCTTTGAGCAAAGGATTGGTGGAATGTGTCTGCAAATACAAATCCGCTTCAACTTGAGCGGTGTCATGCAGCAAAATTTCGTTCGTTGGGGTGGTATCCAAACGCAAATTCTCCGGACGAAGCAAAACTTTGACCTGAGGATAGCTTTGAGCCAAACCTTCCATGACCGGCTTAGAATCAGTGTCCACCACCACCTGGCTAATCTCAGGAACACTCAAAAGCGTTTCGATAATATAGGCATAGAGTGGTTTGCCGTTCATCAGCCGGTAGTTTTTGCCGGGAACCCGCTTTGAATCATGCCGCATCGGCACCAAAGCAACAATTTTATCCAAACTCATAAATCCTCCTGATACATGAAATTACCGCCTCGCAGGATGCCATCGCTAATCACCTGCATTGTTTTTGAATGCTCTGGTAATAAAGCAACAGGGCTAAAATCTTTCAGCTTCACATATCCTGCCCAGATACCGTCCGGCTCTAAAAAGGCTTCAAAGCTTAGTGCGGAGCGGTAGAGCTGATAATACAAAAAGCGAAGGGCGTTGATTTTGAACTTTTCGGGAACTTCTACCAAATCGACATTGAGCAAATTTTCAAGTTGTTCCTGATAAGCCGGAATGGACCGGGGGAACCAAACCACATCCGAAGCGGTATAGCGCGCTTTTCCGGCTGAGAGCACCCCTGCCCCCAGAATGGAAGCCTCCATGCCGATGGTTGAGTTGTAAATCAATACGAACTTTGACATGCGAATCAGGTCGTAAGAATTGATATATTCTTTCGGCGGTACAAAACGAATGTTTGGGATGCGCTCAATTTGGCGCTTTTCCGCCCATTGCGCCACTGATTCTTCGCTGGCTTTGCCTTCCCGTGCCTCATCAGGGTGAGCACGAATCACAAAGAGCGTTTCAGGTTGCTTTTTTGCCGTTTCGACAATCAAATCCAGCCAAACAAACATGTCATCAAAAAGCACGTTGGCATGTGGCTGACTGGTGTCGAAAATTACGTTTGTAAAAACCGGAACCACTTGCTTGAATTTTTTAGCATAGGCTAAAAACTCAGGGCTTAGCTCACTCATTTCAGGCCAAAATTGCACGCCTGCCATATAAAAATCGCCTTTAAAACGAGCATTGAGATAGGCATTTAGTTTTTCATTCTGACTTTCGCTTAGTTGAAAATCGTGCGGAATGTCCAAATCGTATGCGGTGGCATCGCCTTCGGTAAAATAAGCAGTGCTTGGCAGCATGCCAACTTCATGGCTAAAAACCTTAATTCCACGGCGACGAGCCAGCCAGCGAGCCACTGCTTCGGGATATTGCAAACCGTTGAAAACCACGACCGCTTGAGGCTGTTGTTCATCCAAAAGAACTTCAAACTGTTGCGCTAAAGACCAGGCTGAACGAAGGTAGTTTTTGAATAATTTGCGCGTGTATTCGTCATCGGTCAAATGATGACGGCGCATAATCCAACGGATAGAAGGCAAAGATAATTCACCTAATGGAATTGAACGATATTCAAAAACCATTAGCTGATCCAAATCGAGATTTTGGATTTCTTCCTCAAATGTCGAATCGGTCTGGTAATTAAAAGGACTCACATTGCTATCAGCAAACAAGGCTTCCGACTGCCGAATACAGCTTTGGCAAGGTGGTTTTGCATCCGGGTTATTTCGGTCGGTTCCATGGATGCAAGGCATCAAACCTTCCTGACAGACAAAATGGACGACTGGAACGCCCTGCAAAGCGAGTGACCAGGCAGTCACAACAGCAAAACCGGCGTTCAGGCTTACCCCGTCCAACCGGGTTGATGCATCGAAGAAGATGACCGGCTTTTGACTTTCTTCCGGCTTGTTCTCGTTTATCCGAGCAGCCATCGCCCGAAAAGAAGCCCGGATTTTCCGTCGTTCGGCTTGCTCTTCGAATTTTTCGATTAGCCGCTCGAAAACATTTGGTTTACTCATTTTAGTGACTGACTCTCCTTAATTTTTTCAAGGAAGATTGCTCACTGTCATAAACTTTTTTCTCGCCATCGCCCAGCGATTTTTCGGTTACGCGGATATATTTCACCAGCGTTAGCATGCCTTGCGGTTCAACCGAAGCGCTTTGGTCCGAGCCCCACATCGCACGATCGAGCGTGATATGACGTTCAACCAGGCTTGCGCCAAGGGCAGAAGCCACAACGGTCGGCACCAAACCAACCTCATGTCCCGAATAACCGATTGGGCAACTAAATTCCTCGCGCAAGGTTGTTACCATCCGCAAGTTCAGCTCTTCCGGAGGGCAGGGATAGGTGGTTGTGGTATGGCAAAGCACCAGATTGTCTTCGCCCAAAATTTCAACTGCTTCGCGAATCTGCTCCATGGTTGACATACCGGTGGATAGGATAATGGGCTTGCCGGTCGCTTTGTGAGCACGCAGCAATTGGTGATCGGTCAGCAAGGCTGAGGCAATTTTGTGAGTTGGCGGATTGAATTTTTCCATAAACTCAAGCGAAGGAATATCCCATGATGAAGCAAACCAGTCGATGCCCAATTCTTTGGCATAACGGTCAATTTCTGTATATTCTTCTTCGCCAAATTCAACCTTATAGCGATAATCCAAATAGCTAATATAACCCCAGGGGGTATCGCGCATCTGGCTCTGCTGTTCTATGGGAACACAAATTTCAGGTGTTCGTTTTTGAAATTTAACAGCGTCGATGCCGGCTTTTTTGGCTGCCAACATCAGGCTTTTGGCAACTTCCAAATCTCCGTTGTGGTTAATTCCAATTTCGCCGATAATATAAGTCGGTTCGCCATCACCGATAATTCTGTTCCCTATTTTTACTGTTTTCCTCATAATTATCCTCTATTGGGCTAAATAACTGCCAATCAAATGCATGTCGCATTGCTCGGTACACTTGATGCCGGGTTTCAGATCGAAATGGTCTTTTCGGAAATCGGCGTAAGCTTTGCCATTCCAAATATCGTACAGGCTATCTTTTCTGGCATCGCCCAAAATAATTTCGTTGTTAAAATCTTCAACGCATTGAGCGCATTCACCGTTAGATTTAATCGTCATCGAAGACCAGGGGAATTGACAAAATTCTTGCCAGTGGATTGATTCTGTACTTTGCTTATTATCCTCATACCACATCTGATCCTGGCTTTTAAGGTAGACATAAACATCCATACCTTTGAAGGCATCCACCAATTTTTCATATTCTTCCCTTTGCCAGGGTTTGTTGAGATTGATCATGGTGATTACGATGGTCGTCTTATAATTCCGCTTCGCTTTGAGGTCCAGAAGCGTCAAGATATTGCGATAGGCTTCGCTGAAATTAGAAGCATCTCCGCGAACGCTTTTATGGCGCAGGTCGTCAACACTTTCAATCGAATATTTGACATAACCCAGTCCGTTTTCAAAAGTCTCGATTGTTCGATCCATGTTGATATTCGCCGGGTTGCAAGAGAAATAGGATTCCAAGCCACGTTCCGTCATCCATTTTACGTATTGGGGAATGTTTTTATCCAAAAGTGGATCGCCATAACCGTGCAAAACGATTACACGCGGGATAACATAGAGGAAATAATGGTTTTCGCTCATTCCGTTGCGGGGAACGCCATAATAATTCTCCGCAAAATCTTCCCATCGGACAAGTTGCTCTGCGCTGAATGGCTGAAGCTGGTCGATGATTGATTTGAACAATTCCGGCTTCATCGTTTCAACGGGTCGGGTCATCATGGTTGTGCGTGGGCACATTTCACAGCGCATGTTGCAGGCATTTGTGGTTTCGATGTTGTAAGCTACCGGATATGGGCTTCGATAAGACTCAAGTTTAGCTTCCAACTCCTCTCGTGAGAATCTTTCCCCAGCCTTTAATCGTCGCTTTAAATCGCCAACTTTCATATAAAATTCAATATCAATCATTGCCTTACTCCTTTTTCTTTACTCTTTAGAGCGAGCGCACTTCCGCAAGTATTTTTTCACAAATTTCCCGAATCGCACCGTCGCCACCCGGATGGTCTAAAACCAAATCGGCCTGTCTTCGCACCATCGGGTGCGCATCGGACGGGCAACAAAAATAGCCAACATAAGGGATGACTACAAGGTCATTTAAGTCGTTTCCGATGTAAATAATTTCGTCCGGATTGAGGTGACGCTCTTGAATCAGGCTTTGAATAGCCTGCTCCTTATCCATCACTGCCTGAAAAACTTCGAGCCCCAATTTTTTTGCCCGGGCAGCCACAACAGAGCTGACTTCGCGAGACATTATCAGTGCTTGCGTCTCGGATTGACGCCTAAGCATATCCAAGCCATAGCCATCCGAGCGGCTTGAGCGCACACTTTCAACACCGTTCATATCCGTATAAACCTTGTCGTCGGTCATGGTGCCGTCAAAATCCATAACCAAAAAGCTCACTTTATCCGGAAAAGCGCGTCTTCTTTTAAGCGGGTCGACCGCCTTAATTCGTGGGTCAGACATCAATTGAGCGGAAGTTTTGAAGTCTTCCAGCGTATCAATGTCAACCGTATAGAGCGGGTCAATTTGGATTGGCAGAATTATCTCACCGGTCAAACTGTGTTTTTCTAAAATTGTGCTGCTGCGAATTGCATCAATATGCCCGGTTTGCCAATAAGTTTCCGGCAAAGCCTGGCGCGGCGTGTTGTAAGCTTCTTTGATTCCTTCAACTTCGAGGATTGGTTTAAGGGAACCATCCGTCCTTAGTTGCCACATTTTGTATGGATTCTGCCCGGCAGGGACTACCCCGCGAACACAATCGGCCTCAGGTTGAGCAATCAGCTTTCGGATTGCTTCATCAAGCAAGCCAGTCGGTCTGACCGGCGAAGTTGGGCGAAGCTGAATAACGATATCAGCTTGATATCCTTCAATTTCTTTTAGCCAGGTTAAAGCATGTTCAAAAACCGGAAAATCGGTTGTATCGTCTTGGGCGAATTCGGCAGGCCGCATAAAAGGTGTTTCGGCGCCCCATTCTCGCGATATGGCGGCAATTTCTTCATCGTCGGTTGAAACAATAACGCGGCTGACCATTTCTGCTTGTAAAGCGGCAACGATGCTATACGCAATCAGCGGTGCTCCGGCAAAATCGCGCAGGTTTTTACGCGGAACGCCCTTTGAACCGCCTCTGGCAGGGATGATAGCTAAAACTTCGGTTTTTCTTACCATGCCGTCCACCCTCCGTCGACCACCAAGTTGCTGCCGGTCATATAGCTGCTGGCATCGCTGCACAAAAAGAGCATTGCACCGCTCATTTCGTCAAGATCTGCCATTCGTCCCAAAATGGTTCTGGCACTGTAATTTTGCACAAAAACCTCGTCATGATTATCGTAAACGCCACCGGGAGTTAATGCGTTTACGCGAATATTTTTCCCAGCATAATAAGCT
>Ga0265295_1004066_pt1 | contig 20170 bp, 14 predicted proteins | sample Munlansysbiofilm_FD_192503 | JGI IMG/M metagenome (GOLD analysis project Ga0265295, IMG submission 192503) | Leachate microbial communities from a municipal landfill in Southern Ontario, Canada - Methane capture system biofilm | ecosystem: Engineered > Solid waste > Landfill > Unclassified ... | reverse complement strand
GAATTCGCCTGCCCCCATGGCGCAATAACTAAAACCTCAACAAGCACCGTTCCGCATATCGACTTTGATAAGTGCATAGGTTGTATGGAGTGCGTTTACCAATGCCCTGGACTTGCCATTTTCGGATACCACTATGCCAAAGATTGGCTATTTATGCCTATTGAGTACGAAGCATCTGAGGGTAACGAGGTTTTTCTTGTAAATAATAACGGCGAAAAAGTTGGCGAGGGAGTTATCGAAAAAATACTTCGCAAACCCAACAAAACCAATATTGCGCGGGTTAAAAGCAAAGACCTTAGCAAAGACGAATTGCTTAAAGTTAGAGGTTTTGTAGTAAAAGAGAACTACCCTACCCCTTTGCAAATAAAACCTGTAGAGGCTAAAACTGAAGACAAAACCTACGTTTGCCATTGCGATGATGTTACGCTCGATGAGGTTATTGAAGCCATTGGCGACCGCAAATTTATTTCTGTTGATGAGGTAAAACACACCACTCGCCTAGGAATGGGGGCCTGCCGAGGAAAGCGATGCATTAAAAGGCTAAAAACTGCACTTATACCCATGGGGATACAAATTGTTGGTGATGCAACACCCCGTGGACCACTTAGCAACCAGGTGAACATGGGCGAACTTTACCCAAAAGAGGTTTCTGAAACCTACATCACAGGAATTAATGGGAAAGTAAAAAGGGTTGAAAAAATATCAACGCTTATTGCTGGCGGAGGCATTGGCGGAAGCGCGCTTTTCCGATACATGTCTGAGGCTGGATTCAATCCAGTTATGACAAACTACGGACGCGGTGCAAGCTGGCGCAACATTGCAGGAGGAAGAACCGCTTTCTCCATTCCTGAAATAGCGCAGATAGCAACAAAGAACCACCAGATATTTAAGGAATTACAAGCAATTAGCAATATTGACTATCGTCCCATAAATTACGTTGGATTCGCGCATGATGAAGCTACCTACAAAGCGCTTGAAGCATCCAAAGCATGGAGCGTAGCACGTATGGTTGAGCGAAAAGATTTTCAAAAAGAGATATCGCCCTACTTTAGCAATACCATTGACACATATAGCGCCGCACTTATTACAGACAACTGCTGGCAAGCCACCCCGGGTAAGGTTGTTGATTTACTACGTAAAATAGGGCTTGAAAATGGAGGGTCAATTAAAGAGGATTGCAAACTAATAAGCGTTCATCGTGATGGCAAAGGCTATGTTGCCTTGGTTCAGGACCACGACAAGAGCTATATTGAGTACCATGCCGATAATTTTGTTAACGCCCTTGGTCCAAATGGAAATAAATTCTCGCAGCAGCTGGGCATTAATACCGGCACGTACCCTGTTAAACACCAGGCATTTATTACCCGAAGATTACCATGGATGGGCATTAATAACACCCCACTACCAATGCTAATTGACCGCCGAAATTACAAAGGGTTTGCCGCAGTTTACGGTCAGCAGCTTGCCGAAACAGGTCAAATTATTGGCTGTGCATCACCTGGTGTTGATGCAATGGAAACCGATAAAAACCTGAAACTAAACTCTCAAGATTTTCTCGAAATTGCATCGGAAATATTTACCAACTGGATTCCTGAACTCAGCTCGGTAAGTTTTCAGGCCATTTGGGCTGGCTACTATGTTGAACCTCGCATGTTTATTGACCCTGAACACGGTCTGTTTACAGGGCTTATGGGTCATGGCTTTATGCTTAGCATGGACCTTGCACGTATGTACGTTGATGCAATGCTAGGAAAACCTGTTCCGGAATACTTTAAACGGCTAAGTATTGCTGGTGATGGCATACCCGAAAAAGCGTTTAAGTAGTCTTTGCAAGACATAATAATCTGGAGCTTTATTGCTGAAAATAAGCAGGTTAGAAAATACAGTAAATATAAAATGGGAAGCGGCATGCCGCTTCCCATTTCTACTAAAACCAGAGGACTAATCTCCAGTTCAAAACTTAAACTTAAACCAAAAGTTTGTTCGCCTTACTTAGCCTGCTTATACCTACGGGCTACCTCATCCCAATTAACTACTTTCCAAAAGTTCTCGATATACTCCGGACGCCTATTCTGATACTTAAGATAATATGCGTGTTCCCAAACATCTAGCCCAAAAATTGGGGTACCCTTAACATCGGCAACATCCATTAATGGGTTATCCTGATTTGGCGTTGAAGAAATTACAAGTTCGTCACCCTTTTTTACTAACCATGCCCAACCCGAACCAAAGCGAGTAGCCGCTGCAGCCGAAAACTTCTCTTTAAAAGCATCAAACGAACCAAAATGTTTTGATATGGCATCGGCAAGCTCTCCGGTCGGAGTTCCTCCAGCATTTGGCCCCATCACACTCCAAAATAAATTGTGGTTATAAAAGCCTCCCCCATTGTTGCGTACGGCAATAGAATGCTTCGATACATCTTTTAAAATATCCTCAATTGACATGGAGTCCAAAGGAGTGCCCTCAATGGCTTTGTTTAAATTATTAGTGTAACCACCATGGTGCTTTGTGTAGTGAATCTCCATGGTTTTTGCATCAATATAAGGCTCTAAGGCGCTGTAATTATATGGTAAATCAATAAGTTTGAACGACATAATAATAAATTTAAAGGTTAATAATTCCATTTAGACTCATTCTAAATAAACAACACGGTAAAAGAATAATTGTTCAATAGTTCGCAAGTAGAAACGTGAAATTTGCCAACCTACTCAGCAAAACTACGAGACAAACAAAAATATAACCCTGACTAACAAAACATTAACACGAAAGTGAAAAACTTGTTTATAACTATACTCCATCCTCAAGGGCATATCAAAGTTAATATCACTTAATTTGTGCTAATATTTGGTTCATATTGATTAAAAGGGAATCCTGTGAAAATCAGGAACTATCCCCGTAGCTGTAAGTTCTGCTAAAGCTTTATTAACAGGCCACTGTTAGCCAAACGGTTAATGGGAAGGCGATAAAGTTGGAACAAGTCAGAAGACCTGCCGAATATAACTAACGTAGCTTTCGGGAGAAAAGCAAAGGAGTAATACATCCCCCTTTGCAGTATTTTACCAACCCCGCAAGTTACCATTTATTTAAATCTTTAAAATCAATAAAAATGAATGGTAAACTGTGTATCAACAGCATTGTAAAGCGCAACGGAGAGATTGCCGATTTCAACATCCAAAAAGTAGAACATGCCATATTCAAGGCAATGCGAGCCGTTGGCTCGCCAAACAGGAAACGAGCCAAGGAGTTAAGTCTAATGGTGCTTAACCAGCTAACGGAACAACTTGAGCATAACTCGCCAACGGTTGAGCAGGTTCAGGATACCGTTGAGCAAACCCTGTTTAAAGAAGAAACATTCGAGGTTGTTAAAGCATTTCTCCTTTACCGCCGACAAAGAGAACAATCGCGAAATACAAAAGAGCTGCTGAACAATATTGAAGCAATGGATAACTACCTTGGCATGGACGATTGGCGGGTAAAGGAAAGTGCAAACTCAGCATACTCACTACAAGGACTAAATCAGCATATATCTACGCTAATTACATCTCAGTACTGGCTAAATAAACTATATCCCGATAATATTGCAGAGGAGCATAAAAAAGGGTACCTGCACATTCACGATTTAGGCTTTTTGAGCGTTTACTGCGTTGGGTGGGATTTAAAAGACCTTCTTCTTTCGGGTTTTAAAGGTGTACTGGGCAAAGCCGAAAGCAAACCAGCCAAACACCTACGAACGGCATTGGGACAAATTGTAAACTTTTTTTACACCATGCAGGGCGAAGCCGCCGGCGCACAAGCATTCTCGAACTTCGACACGTTTCTGGCACCCTATATTCGGTACGATAACCTCAACTACGAGCAGGTAAAACAGTGTATGCAAGAATTCCTATTCAACATAAACATACCTACTCGCGTTGGGTTCCAAACACCATTTACTAATATTACTATGGATTTGGATATTCCAAGTTTCCTGAAAAATGAACCCGTGGTTTGGGGCGGCGAATATAAAGAAGAGGTGTATGGCGACTTTCAGGCAGAAGTTACCATGCTAAACAAGGCATTTGCCGAGGTTATGATTCAGGGCGATGCCAACGGAAGCCTATTCTCTTTCCCAATACCCACATACAACATTACAAAAGAATTTGATTGGGAAAACCCTGAATACGAAGGGATATGGGAAATGACTGCAAAATATGGGATACCATACTTCTCGAACTTTGTAAACTCGGATATGAGCCCCGATGATGTACGCAGCATGTGCTGCCGATTACGCCTAGATAAGCGAGAGCTAAACAAGCGCGGCGGAGGGCTATTCGCATCGAACCCACTAACGGGATCTGTGGGTGTGGTTACCATTAACCTCCCCAAATTAGGTTACGAAGCCAACTCTGAAGAGAACTTCTTTCAAAGACTTAAAAACCTTATGGTTTTAGCCAAAGAAAGTCTCGAAATAAAACGAAAAACCATTGAACACTACACCGAAAAAGGGCTGTATCCGTACTCAAAATTTTACCTTCGTCAAGTTCGTAAACGTTTTAACTGTTTCTGGAAAAATCATTTCTCAACCATAGGCATAAATGGGATGAATGAATGCTGCCTCAATTTTCTGGGCGAAAATATATCGCATCCCGATAGCAGAGCATTTGCACTAAAAACAATGGATTTTATGCGAAGCGTTCTGGAAGATTTTCAGGAAGAAACAGGCAATATTTACAATTTAGAGGCTACTCCTGCCGAAAGCACAGCGTACAGATTTGCTCAAATTGACACCGTTCAATATCCTGACATAATAACGGCGAACCATGATGCATTCCAAAAAGGAGCAGCACCCTACTATACAAACTCAAGCCACCTGCCCGTAAATTTCTCCGATGATATTTTTGAAGTTTTAACGCTGCAAGATGAGCTGCAAACAAAATACACAGGAGGAACTGTGCTTCATCTTTTTACAGGAGAGAACAACATGCCCGCTGCTGCTGCAAAAAATATTATTCGGAAAATTGCTCACAATTTCCACCTTCCGTACCTAACCATATCGCCCACATTTAGTATTTGCCCCTCGCACGGGTACGTGCCAGGCGAGCACTTTACCTGTCCGAAATGCAACTCAGACTGCGAGGTATATAGCCGTATTGTGGGCTACATGCGACCAGTAAAACAATGGAACAACGGAAAACAGCAGGAGTTTAAAGACAGAAAACTATTTGCAAGCTATAATGATGGTTCTAAACCCTTAGGGGCATCGAAACCAGAACTTGTTAGTTCTGTGGCTGCAACTAGCCCTCTCTAATTTTTAATAGGAATGCCCAAATTAGCTTACGTAAGCTAATTTGGGTAATCCCTATACATTAAAAAAAACTAAAAACTCATGCGCATTGGAGGTTTCGTTAAGCAAAGTTTTATAGACTGGGAGGGCAAAATTACATCCGTAATTTTTACTAAGGGTTGTAATTTTAGATGCGGGTTTTGCCATAACCCATCGCTCGTTTTGCCAAAACTCATTGAGCAAACCCCAGACATTGAGGTAGCTGCAATTACTGAGCACCTGAGAAAAAGAAAACAGTGGCTCGATGGTGTGGTTATAACGGGTGGCGAACCCACACTTCATAACGATTTAAGTACATTTATTAAAACAATTAAGGAGCTGGGATATCCTGTAAAACTCGATACCAACGGCTCAAACCCAACCTTGCTAAAAAAATTAATTGCAGATAATAGTGTTGACTATGTTGCAATGGATATTAAAACAACGCTAAAGCAATATGAGTACAGCAAAATATGTGGTTGCGATAACCCGAATTTGGTAAATTGCGTAAAGGAGTCGGTTGAAATACTAAGAGAAAGTGGAATTGACTACCAGCTGAGAACAACCGAAATACCTGAATACCATTCGGCTGACACCATAGCTGCACTGAAAAAAAAATTTAGTTACTGCAACTATAAGCTACAGCCTTTTAGAGATGGTAACACAATTGAAAGAATGGGGTGACAGTAACTAATTAGCAAAAACTCTGCGGTAATAATCTTAGCCTGTTTTACGTGATGAAGGTTTACCAAAGTTATCAACCTTAACAACCTCGCGTCTTCGGTTATACACTTCAATACCAAAGAAAAAATAATGCTCGTCCCAAAACTCAACGTACCAATTATCTTCAAGTGAGTTTATGCGTTCGAGAAGTATTTTCATCTTCCCAAAAAAAGGTCTAGTATATGTTTTTTGTTCTGCCAAAATTTGTCAATAAAAATTAAAGATATACAAAAACAAAAACGCATGCAAATACATACATTTACATCTGTTTAAAAAACCTAACGTTCGTCAACAAAAACTGTTCACTCACAACAATAAATTATCATTACCTATAGAGTAAAACCAACGCTAATCAACAAACAGCAACTTTTTAAAATCGGTGACTTTTTCAGCCTTATTGGCATCTGAACTAGCCAATAATTCAACAACGGCTTTTTTACCAAACTCGCCTATATTAACAGAGAATTCGTTAACATACAGTTCAATGTGTTTTTGCATAACCTCAACCTCCATAGCCTGCGCATTATTTCGCACAAAATCGAACGATGCCTTAGGATTTTCTAGGGCAAACTCAACGCTTGTTTTAACCAGCTGGTTTACCATTAGTTTTATGGTCTGAGGTAAAGATCGCTTTATAGCTATACCACCCAGAGGGATTGGTAGTTTAGTTTGGGTTTCCCAGAAATCACCTAAATCGGATATTTTCCTGAGCCCTTTTTTCATGTAGGTAAACCGGTTCTCGTGAATAATAACCCCCACATCAACCTCGTTATCAAGTATCGCCTCCTCAATATCAGAGAAAAGAAATACTCGCTTTTTTTTAACTTCGGGGTATGCCAACGAGAACAGCAAATTTGCTGTAGTATGCGTACCCGGAACTGCTACTGTAGCGTACTGAATTTCATCGGGATAAATTTTTCTTTTAGAGATTACCAACGGGCCGACTCCTCTGCCAAGAGCGGCACCTGCGCTGAGTAGCTGATATTTTTCGGATATTAAAGGGTACAGAGCGAAACTAATTTTCACAATATCTACGTCGCCACTAAGCGCCATAGTATTAAGTTCCTGAATATCGGCTAAGGTTTTGGCGAAATTAAAACCACCCGAAGTAATTCGGTTATTTACTAGCGCATCGAAAATAAACGTATCGTTAGGACAGGTTGAAAAGGCAATGGAAAGGTTCATATTTCTATAATTTATTTCAAAATTTTCATGCCAATAAACTATAAATTCTGGAGAACCGCCTCGACCTGGGTCGACAAGTTACTAATAGCCAGCGGTATGCTCCAAGAGCCTCTATTTCGGGGTTCAACTCTATTGGATATTGCCCTTAAACAAACAAATGGTTTTTTAGCTTGTAAGCACGAGTAAAAAATGGCAGCTCCCTCCATGGTTTCAATATCTGGATTGTATAATTTACGCCACTTTTCAATTAAAGGAACAGAACCAGATGCAGTGCTAACGGTAATGGCTTTAACTTTTTTTAGACGTAATGCACCTTCTTTTAAAAAGGTGGTGTCTGTTGTGCTTTTCAACCATCCATCGGTGTAAGGAAACTGATTGGGGTTAGCAAGCGATTGCTGCGCTAACGTTTTGAAGTGACCGTTATCATCAACCCCGTAATCGGCGAAAATATCGTGGGTAACAAGGGTAACATCACCAATAGCTAGTTCCTGATTATACGCCCCTGCGATACCAATATTCACAACAAGCTGAATGCTATTTTTTTCGAGTGCTCTGCCCAAATGATATGCGGTAGGCGCAACACCAACACCCGTAACCAAGGCAGAAAGAGTGAATCCATTGTGAGTACGAATTGGAATTACCTCGCCCTCATTAACTGCTACACCTTTAGCTAAAGGTGCAATTTCAAAACTTGTTGCTGCAACAATTAAAATCATAGCGCAAAGTTAGCTAAACCCATTAAACTATTCGCACTTTGCTTAACCCCAATGCAACCTACTGGTAATCGGGATCGGTACGTTTTTGCTTTAACCTAAGAAATAAATCTACAACATCGTACTTAAAGGTAAGGGCTACCCCAAGCGAACTGTTTCTGTGGGTTTCGTTAAAATAATCGTCTTTCCCAATGTCTACAATACCTAAGTCGTACCTCAAATCGAGACAAATCAACCCGTACTTGGTATCGTATGCTGCACCACCACCAATGGAAAGCCCCCAGTCAATAACGGTGTAATGATCAGTGTTAACGTGAGTTACGTCAAACCCCTGACCATCAATGGGAATACTCTTGGCATTAATCCTAACATTATTGTACATACCACCAGTTGCATAAACTCGAGACAACCCCAACACTTTAAACGACAACTTAGCTAGAAGCGGGATACTTAGATAGTTAACCCGTTGCTTTGAATACTCATCGGACATACCTTTGGAAGTTAAAACCAGCTCGGTTTCAAACGAAAGCATGTTGGTAAGCCCAATCTCACCAACTGCACCAATCTGAAAGCCTGTTTTTGATGAAGCATTTACAGCATAATTATCCATATTGGTAATACGAGAGAAGTTAGTACCAATTTTGGGCCCTACGTATGCAAATCCAACCTCCTGACCAGCTATAGTAAAAAGTTGTGCGTTACTAACGCCCCAAATAGTAATAAAAATTGTTAGGAAAAATAATCGTTTCATAGCAGTGAAATTAAAATTACATTTTAGTTTTTGTTCCCAAAAAAGGTTTTTAGGTTTTCAAGAGGCCTCAACAATCTACTTCCCCTTAAAGATAAATACAAAAATAGTTTTTCTCTTTTAACCCCAAATGGTTTGAGCCTGTTAATTCTTCATTCTTTGATGAAATTTTACTTACTATACACTAAACAACAAATATTACCTTTTAAAAATAAGGAAAAACGACATTATCTCCTATAAAAAAAAGGGCATACCCTACGAAACAAAATCAACCAAAAAGTAAAAAATTATTGTAATACATCAAAAAGAACTATTTTTGCCCTTTAAATTTGGACACAGGCTAAAAAACTACAACTATGAAAGCATTTATTTTTCCCGGACAGGGAGCCCAGTTTGTTGGGATGGGCAAAGATTTATACGAAAGCTCAGCGTTAGCCAAAGAGCTTTTTGAGAAAGCGAACGCTATACTTGGTTTTAGTATAACTGATATGATGTTTAACGGAACGGATGAAGATTTAAGGCAAACGAAGGTTACCCAACCCGCCATTTTTCTTCACTCGGTAATCCTTGCCAAAATGCTAGGCGATGAATTTAACCCCCAAATGGTAGCAGGACACTCGTTAGGCGAATTTTCGGCCCTTGTTGCAAGCGAAGCCCTATCTTTTGAAGATGGGCTAACCCTTGTTTATAAAAGAGCCCTAGCCATGCAAAAGGCCTGCGAAAAAGAGCCATCGACCATGGCGGCTATACTAGGACTCGAAGACGAGGTTGTTGAAAAAACTTGCAGCGAAATAGATGATATTGTTGTTCCTGCAAACTACAACAGCCCTGGGCAGCTAGTAATTTCGGGAAGCATTTCGGGTGTTAATTTAGCGTGCGAAAAGTTGAAAGAGGCTGGTGCAAAAAGAGCGCTACCCCTAAAAGTTGGCGGGGCTTTTCATAGCCCGCTCATGGAACCTGCAAGGGTTGAACTTGCCCAAGCCATTGAGGCAACCCCTTTCAATAAACCCATCTGCCCAATATATCAAAACGCTGATGCTAGGCCTTATACCAATCCCGAGCAAATTAAACAAAATTTAATTGCTCAGCTAACCTCTCCAGTGCGCTGGACACAAACCATGAAAAACATGCTGGCCGACGGCGCACTGAGTTTTACCGAGCTGGGTCCAGGTAAAGTTTTACAAGGATTAGTAAAAAAGGTAGACCGTGAGGTTGAAGCAACGAGTTTACAAAGCCTTTAACCCCAATTACATTCATCTTTTACAAATTTGATGAGTAATGCGGGTGAAAAAAGAGTGATACGAATAAAGAAAAACGCTGCTTAATAAAAACTAGTTTTAAGCAGCGTTTCTTAATTGATAAGATGATTTTTACACTAACAATCGACGGTGCAAACACAGCTACTCTAACTCATCAACCTCAATTAATTTATTTAGAATAGCATAAATTACTAAACCCGACACCGTTTTAATACCAAGTTTACGGGTAATGTTTTTTCGGTGGGTAATAACCGTATGTGGGCTTATATGGTTTTTGTCAGCAATCTCCTTGCTCGAAAATCCCATGGCCACATCCTTAAGTATGGTTATTTCGCGCTCGCTTAATTCGGCTGTCTCCTGCTGCAAGCTATCGGTTTGATGTTTTCTAATAACCCCCTTGATTTTATTCACAACAGAACTGCGCGATTCCAATAGGCTTAACGAAGCATCAGTAAACTCTTTATATTTTTCAGATTCATCATTATCTGAATAGCTAAGTGCAATAATAGAGACTTGGGATTTAATCTCAACCAGCTTACTCTTTTCTGTAACCGACCAATTGCTCAGCAAAGAGGTATTAACCACTACAGCTCTTACCTTTAAAGTATTTAGCGTATCAAAAAGCCTGTTGACTTGATTAAACTCACGCAAAACAATGGCATTTGGCAACTCGTTGATAAGCTTAACCAAACCATTACGAACTATAAAGGAGGGTTCTATTACTATAAAATTAACCTTGCTCATATCCTCGTCAGCAGCTGTTTTTCCATTTCAATAACCTTGGGAGCAAGCACTTTCTCCTCAATACGTGAATGGTTGTTAAGGTCGCTTTCGAGCAACGAAAAATTTTTTAGAATCTTTAAACAGAGCTGCTGCTCCTTAACAGGGGGTAAGTACTTAATAAACAATGTATTAATATCATAAAGCTTCGACTCAATGTCATCATGATTCTCTAAAAAATTAGTCATTGAGTAAGCCGATATTACCTCTTTTATTGATGCGGAGCCTTGTCCCCCAACAAAAGCTTTTTCGATACTCTCAGCATAAGGAAATATCTTCTCATCTTCCCAGCTAAGGTGCTTAAAAAGCTCCTGCTTATACTCAGTAAAAAGATTGTGCACTAAACCAATCTCCTTAGCGTACGAACAACCCCTTAGCATCTGATTTAAGTGGTACTCGATGTAAGGTATCTCATCATCAATATAGTTGCGATGGGTTTTACGAAGGTACTCAACTATTTCTTTCACACTAAAACTCTGTAAGTGTTTTTGCGGAAAGTAGTTTGGGTCGTGATAAGCCTTTAAAATTTCGAGAAAAAATCGGGGTTCACATTGTACTCTTCACATACCCTTTGAACCGACTTATCGCCAAAGCCAAGCTTTATGCCAAACCGAATTACAACATTCAGCGTATTAAGGTTAACCTGTACGGCCTCGGCCAATTTCATTTCTCGTGTAAACATATCCCTAATAAATTTTTAGCAAAAAAACATAGCTCACTACGCTTACCTAAAACTCACGCAACAATCAATAAGTAGCGCAGTAATTAAGTAAAATGTATAACTGTGCTGCTTAAAAATCGATAAAAGCTTTTACTGCCGCTCCATTTTTATACCTTTGCAAGATATCGATTTATTTAACCAATGGAAAAGAATATACCCTTCGAAATAAAGGAAACCGAGGATGGCAGTTTTCATCCCATAGTACAAGCAGAAATTGATGGGCAAGCAATTTTTCTCATTATCGACACGGGTGCTTCGCGAACCGTACTCGATAAAAGTTTAGTGAATAATTATACTATAACCCAAAACAGCCATCAGGAGGCATTTGCTGCAGGCATAAACGCCCAAAAACTTGAGGTTGAACAGGCGGTTATACCCAATTTAAAAATTGGGAGTATCGTGTTTTCCAGCCTTCGCGTTTTTAGTACTGACCTTAAGCCCGTTTCGGCTCTTTTTGAGGAAATAACTAAAACGACCATTGACGGCTTGCTGGGGTGCGACTTTTTTTATGCCAATAATGCCACCTTAAACTTTAATAAAAAGGTAATTACGCTTGGCAAATCCCAATATGATGGGTTGCAACCAAATGATAATGAATGTGAATAATAATTACACACAGAAACCAATCTCAATGTCAGGTGTTATGGCAATTCTCAAAAAAAGTAATATATTTGCCCCACATTTTTAAAATAAACTAAAAGTAATCAATCGTTTAACACAGAAACCAATGCAAAATAGAGGAGTTATAAAGTTAATCGCAGTATTATTAACGCTGGTATGTCTTTACCATCTTTCCTTTACATTTTATGCCAAAAGGACAGAAAAGGCAGCCAAAGAATATGCGCAGGGCAACCCAGAAAAGGAGGCATCTTACCTCGATTCCATCTCTAGCGAAACCGTTTACAACTTTATGTGGTTACGCCAGTACACATACCGAGAGGTTAAGGAACGTGAGATAAACCTAGGCCTAGACCTAAAAGGGGGAATGGATGTAACCCTAGAGGTATCAACTGTTGACATAATCCGGTCGTTATCGAATAATAGCACCGATAGCGCTTTTGTAGCAGCAATTGATATGGCACGAAAAATGCCACCTTCCGAAGATTTTATAACCCGCTTCGGAAAAGCATTCGAAATTGTTGCACCTGATGCACGCCTGGCGGCAATTTTTAATACTGTTGACCTACGCGACAGGATTACCTTTAACTCAACCAATGAGGAGGTTCTAAAGGTAATACGAAACCAAGCAGAGAGTGCAATTTCTAACTCATATAATATTATCCGAAATCGGATTGACCGCTTTGGGGTTGCTCAATCGAACATCCAAAGGTTAGAAGGTTCGGGAAGAATTGTTGTTCAGCTACCTGGCATTAAAGACCCCGAGAGGGTTCGCAAATTGCTTCAGGGTACTGCTAGCCTCGAGTTTTGGGAAACTTACGAAAACAGTGAGGTGTTCCCTGCCCTTCAGGAAGCCAATAAAAAGGTTAAAGAAATTAAGGAGGCCGAGGAAGCGTTAAGCAAAGCTGACAAACTGGAAGTTTCCTCAACCGAGGTAGATGAAACTCTGGAAGCAGAAACCCTACAGGCTGACACAACTGGCTCGGAAGAGGATGAGCTGCTTGAAATGCTTAAGTCGGAAACAGACACAACCAGTTTCGACCAGGAGGACTTTGCCAAGGAGAACCCTCTTTTTGCTATACTAAATCCAAGCACAAATCAACAAGGACAGCTAATGGGAGGCCCTGTTGTAGGCATATCACACTATCGCGATACTGCTCAAGTTAACAGCTACCTTAATCTACCTCAGGTAAAACAGCTATTACCTCGCGATTTAAAATTATTGTGGACAGAAAAAGCTGCTGCTTGGGACAAAACAGCTAGTATTTTTGAACTAGTTGCCATTAAGGTTACAAGTCGCGACGGCACTCCCCCTCTAGATGGTGGAGCTATTAGCGATGCTCGCGACGATTTCAGCTCAACCGGTGGCGAAGCAGAGGTATCGATGAGTATGAATGCCGAAGGGGCAAAAATTTGGGCTCGACTAACCGCCGATAATATTGGCAAATCAATCGCCATTGTTCTTGATGATTATGTTTACTCCTTTCCAAAGGTAAATACAGAGATTAAGGGTGGTCGCTCATCAATAACAGGAGGCTTTTCTATTAATGAAGCGAAGGACTTGGCCAACGTGCTAAAATCGGGGAAGTTACCAGCACCTGCACGTATTATGCAAGAAGAGATTGTTGGCCCATCACTGGGGCAGGAAGCAATAGACTCTGGATTACGCTCGTTCATGTTCAGCTTTATTATTGTGCTCCTGTTTATGGTATTTTACTATAGCCATAGAGGTGGACTAATTGCCGACATTGCACTTATTGCAAACCTATTCTTTATGTTCGGTGTGCTTGCATCGTTCCAAGCTACCCTTACCCTTCCTGGTATTGCAGGTATTGTGCTAACAATGGGTATGTCGGTGGATGCGAACGTGCTAATATTTGAACGTATTAGAGAGGAGCTGAAAGCAGGGAAAGGAATGAACCTCGCAATTTCCGATGGATATAAAAATGCCTACTCAGCAATTATCGACGGTAACGTAACCACACTGCTCACTGGGGTTATTTTATACCTATTTGGATCTGGCCCAATTCGTGGTTTTGCCACAACCCTTGTTATCGGTATCATAACATCACTTTTCTGCGCACTATTCCTTACCCGATTGATAATACACTTTATGCAGAAACGCAAGTACAATATTACTTTCTCGAACCGTATTAGCGAGGGTGCATTTAAAGGAACTAAATTTAACTTTATTGGCTCTAGAAAGATAACCTATATCATTTCATTAGCAGTTATCCTAATTGCAGTTGGGTCGTTAACCATACGCGGACTAAATTACGGTATCGACTTTACTGGTGGACGTACATATGTAGTTCGTTTTCAAGATGATGTTTCAACCGTTGACATAGCTGATGAGCTTGGTGAAATTTTTGGTCAAGACCCCGAAGTGAAAACTTATGGTGCTGCAAATCAGGTGAAAATTACAACCAAGTATAAAATTGATGACGACGGTGCAAATGTTGATAATGAAATTGATTCACTCTTGCACGTAGGTCTTACTCCATTCCTTCCCGATAATACTTCTCACAAAGATTATCAAGATAACTTTAAACAGAGTAGTATGAAAGTAGGGCCAACCATTGCTCACGATTTAAAGCAAGAAGCATTTATTGCATTGTTCTTTGCCCTACTGGCAATATTCCTTTACATATTAATACGATTTAAAAACTGGTCGTACGGCATGGGCTCGGTTCTGGCACTTTCCCACGATGCCCTTATTGTTGTTGGTGTATTCTCGATACTATATCAAAGGGTTCCGTTTAGCATGGAAATTGACCAGGCCTTTATTGCGGCAATACTAACTATAATTGGATACTCAATAAACGACTCGGTGGTTATTTTCGACCGTGTTCGCGAGTATATTGGATTATACCCAAAACGTGACCGTAAAGAAACAATGAATAACGCCCTTAACGATACGTTGAGCCGAACATTCTCCACCTCGTTTAGTACACTAGTTGTGCTTATACCCATATTCTTTTTTGGTGGTGAAAGTATTCGCGGATTCATCTTCGGGCTAATTATTGGTGTTCTTGTGGGTACATACTCATCGCTATTCCTTGCATCGCCAATAGCATACGATATTAATAATTGGGCTGCCAAAAGAGCTCTAGCAAAAGCCCCTGTAAAAGGAAAGGGGAAAAGTAAAGGAAAAGTGAAATCGAAGAGATAAAATATATGCTCCCATAAAAAAGTCCTGAGAATTAATTCTCAGGACTTTTTTTTGCCTTTTTGCGCCAATAAATTGTTATTACAATAAAAATCACATTATTCATCCGAATAGTTGGGATTGAAATTTACAACTACCAAAACCAACGCCTTAACGTAACGAAAGGGGGAAGCAAAATTTAAGAAACCAAAAATAGTGGTACCCAAAATCAACTGACATTCAACCCAATAACATCAAAATAAATACTAAAACACACAACTTGATAAAAAATTGGTGTATCTTTGTACCCTATTTGCTAAGTGCAAAAGTAAAAGTTCTTAATAATTAAACTGAAAATGAGAGAGAAAGAAAATTTCGGAAAGAAACCCGTGAGGCGGAGTAAATCCGACAAAAATGAGTCGACAAGAGTATACAAACCTCGTACCAGTAGGTCGTTTGACTCGGAAACAAAAGAAAGTAACGATACGGATCAGAGTAAATCCGACAACAAGAAAGATTCGTACAGCCAGGATCGAAGCAACAGAACTAAAGCAGCTTCCCCTTCCCGAAAAGGCAATTCGAGTAAAAGTTTTGGCAAAAAACGGTCAGATTCACAAGGTGGCTCAGCAAAAACATATAAGCCACGTACCTTTAAACCAAAGGCAGACGATACCCCAAAAGAAAATAGATTTAGTAAGAGGGTGCCCGAAGAAAACGAAACAAAAAGTTTTTATGAACAAAAATTTTCTAAACAGAAAAAAGTAAAGCCTTCAAAAGAAATAGCCGAAAAATGGTCGAATCCAAAGTTTGAAAAAACCACAAAGGAAAGAAAAAGAAATACATCCTCAAGGTTTGAAAAACCTTACGCTGAGAAGACTAAAAAGCCCTCGGAAAAATTCACAACCCCTCCTGAAATCGATAATGAGCTAAAAACCGATAAGGACGGGCTAATACGCTTAAACAAATATATTGCAAACTCAGGACTTTGTAGTCGCCGAGAAGCGGACGAATACATTGTTAAGGGACAAATAACTGTTAATGGGAAAGAGGTTAAAGAGTTAGGAGTAAAAGTTAAGCTTACCGATGAGGTACGCTTTAAGGATAAAGCCCTAAACCCTGAAAAAAAAGTGTACATCCTTCTAAATAAACCCAAAGATTTTATAACCACCGTTGAAGACCCCAATGCAACAAAAACTGTAATGGATCTAGTTCAGGGTGCCTGCGAACAGAGAATTTATCCTGTGGGCAGACTCGATAGAAATAGCACTGGGCTTTTACTTTTCACTAACGATGGTGAGCTAACAAAACAGCTTACCCACCCAAGCTTTATGAAGAAAAAGGTTTACGAGGTACAGCTTGACCGTGATGTTTCGCCTGAGGACATGGAAACAATTCGCAAAGGTGTTGATATTGAGGGAGGCCTAGTTGCTGCTGATGCCATTGAATACCCTAACACAGTGAATAAATCTATTGTTGGAATAGAAATTCATTCGGGACAAAATAGAATTGTACGCCGTATCTTCGAAAAATTGAACTACAGGGTTATAAAGCTCGACAGGGTTTACTTTGCAGGTCTAACAAAAAAGAACTTGCCCCGAGGAAAATGGAGATTCTTATCAGAAAAGGAAGTTAACATGTTAAAGATGAACAGATTTAACTAATTCTTTTTATCTCTTCATTAAAATACAAGTAATAGCGGAATCGGTTTAGTATTGATTCCGCTTTTTTTTACTTTTGCTAAACTATAAAACACGCTAATAGCTAACTAATTTTCATGAAGCGTCTCATATTAACCGCAATTCTTTTAACCTGGTTATTCCCCACACTAGTTGCTCAACAAACCCTTAGGGGTAAAATTGTTGATGCGAATACTGGACACCCACTTGCTTTTGTAAATATTGTTTATAATGAAATGGGGCAAGGCGTTTCAACAAATTTAGATGGCAAGTTTGAGATAATAACCCAGCATACCATAAAAAGCATAAAAACGAGTTACATAGGTTACGAACCAAAAATTATAGCCATTACCGAAAAGAGTTTTATAAACCCCATTTTGGTTGGGCTAACACCAACCACATACAATCTTAAAGAAATAGTTGTAAAACCAGGCGCTAACCCTGCTCACAGAATAATACGAAAAGCCTACACGAACAGGCAAAAAAACAACCCTGAACGATTACCCCAGTTTAGCTATAATAGCTACAATAAAATGTACTTTACTGTAAACCGCGATACAGTAAAAACCTCAACTATTACAGATAGTTCCTCAACCGACGATCTGGTTAAACAAAAAGTTGAAGATTTTTTAAAAAGACAACATCTTTTTATGCTCGAATCGGTTACGCAACGCGTTTTTATGCATCCTAACCGAAACCTTGAAACGGTGTTGGCCTCAAAAATATCGGGTATAAAAGACCCCCTACTTGCATACCTTTCCACCCAATACCAATCATTCTCATTTTTTCCTGAGCTACTTAATGTTGGGGGCAAGCTATACCTTAACCCCATAAGCAAAAATAGTACTCGACGCTATCTCTTTATTTTAGAAGATACGCTTTACACACCAGATGCCGATACCCTATTCGTTATTTCATTTGCACCACTTAACAAAAAAAACTTCTCGGCTCTACAAGGAGTACTATGCATCAACTCAAACGGGTATGCTATACAAAATGTAATTGCCGAACCGGTTGAACCGCCATCGTCGGCCTTCAACGTAAAAATTCAGCAACGCTATAGCTATATCGACAGCATTCAATGGTTCCCAGTGGAGCTTAACACAACGCTATACCTAAACCCAGTAAGTACCAACCCATCCAATAACAGCAATATACAACAATACACCATAGTGGGATATGGTAGTAATTACATCAAAAATATAAACCTAGCCCCTAACCTAAAAGCAAGGGATTTTAGCCACGTTGAGCTAAAATTCGCTCCTGAAGCTGCAACCAGAAATGAAACATTTTGGATGCAATATCGAAACGATTCGCTTACGAAACAGGAGCTAAGAACCTACGAGTATATCGACAGCCTAAGCCGACAAGTAAACCTCGATCGACTAACGTCAATGTTTGACATCTTGCTAATGGGCAAAATACCCATTGGCTATGTAAATCTAAACTTGAATAAATTAATGGGTTTCAATAAATTTGAGGGGTATAGGCTTGGCCTAGGGCTTGAAACAAACCAAAGGGTTTCGAAATGGTTCTATCTGGGCGGATACTATGCATACGGTTTTCGCGATAAAAAAAATAAATATGGGGGTTTTGCCAGGGTAACTCTAAGCGATTTGCATCAGGTTTTTATTGAGGGCAATTACCAAAATGATGTTCGGGAACCAGGCGAGGTTACATTTGATCAGCAACAGAATTTGATTAATGATGAGCTGTATCGTAGCTTTATGGTTGACAAAATGGACTACATGCAAAAATACTCCGCAAAATTTGGTTTTAGGGTTTTTAAGCGTTTCAATATTGGGATTATAGCAAGTCGGTCTAACTTCAATATAACCTCGGGTTATGGCTATAATCACGCCCAGCGGAACTCTGAGTATGAGTATAGTACAAACGAAGTAGGATTAAAGATTAGGTTCGCCAAGCAAGAGGTTTTTATGGAAACGTTAAAAGGGTTGAGGCCATTAAAAACCGAGTATCCTGTAATGTGGTTCAACCTGTTTAAGGGTTTTGAATACAATAATACTGGTTTTAATTATACACGGTTTGAAACAAAAATAGCGCATAGGATAAAGTACCGAACTATTGGAAAAACGGTGTTTACTCTTACCGGTGGACGTATTGTGGGGAGTACTCCAACCTCACTACTATATTTTGCCCCAGGAAACATGGGCACATACTCTATTGATAGCGATATTGCATTTGGTACGGCTGCACCGTTCGAATTTGTTTCAGATAGGTATGCATATCTTTTTATTCGCCATAATTTTGGCAACTTACTAAACAAAGTACACACCAAAACCTTTAAGCCTCAACTCGTAATGGCACAAAATTTTGCCATTGGTAACTATACACCACGCAATCAGCATAGCTTTAATCTAGTTCAACCAAAAACTTTTAGCAAAGGATTTTTTGAGAGCGGTATCATTATAAACAGTATTTTATCAAACTCCTTTTCATCTATTGGTATAGGAGCATACTACCGCTGGGGGCACTATGCCCACGATAGTTGGAAAGATAACTTTGCAATAAAAATTACTCTCAGCTCTAGTTTTTAGCCTCTTCCGCTAATTTTTCTTGAGCTTTTAAAAGTGCTTTCTCGGCCTGTTTAAGCTTTTTCTCGGTTTCCTTTTTTCGGCTTTTCGCTTTTTTCAGGTACTCTTTACCCTTATCTACCTGACGTTCACCCGAATTATACTCCCTAAGGGCTGCTCTGTACTCAGTATTCCACGCTCTATCCTTTTCCCTGTAATCAGCTTCAACCTCCCGAATTTGAGCTTTTGCTTGGCTCACCTCTTCCCTATCGCGTGACCTAAGCTGTCGCTCAAGCGGCTTTTTTGCATTAAAGTAGTCCCTTTCGATATTCTTCTTTTCGCGAGCTAGCTCTTTAAGTGTAGCTTCTGCTTTTTCTTTAATCTTCTCTCCATCTGCCATAAGGCTATCTGCCTGATATAAGCGTGCATCAGCATCCTTAACCCTATCCTTAGCACGTTCAACCTTATCAATATACCGAACAATTTTAGGGTCAACCTCCTGTGCTGACAATACGCTGACAAAAAGAGTTGTAATAGCTAAAAAAAACAATGTTTTTTTCATGGTAATTGTAAATACATTATTCATAAAAAATAAAATTACAGATATTACTAAAATAGCTTATTTCCAAACACTATTGTCCGGTAAAAACAAAGTTAAACATAATAGATTCTTCGCTTCACTGCGTTTCGCTCTGAAACGTATGTTCGACAAAACCGTTGAAAATAGAAATGGCTTTGTCAATAACAAATACAACTCAACGCC
>Ga0265295_1004065_pt1 | contig 20173 bp, 16 predicted proteins | sample Munlansysbiofilm_FD_192503 | JGI IMG/M metagenome (GOLD analysis project Ga0265295, IMG submission 192503) | Leachate microbial communities from a municipal landfill in Southern Ontario, Canada - Methane capture system biofilm | ecosystem: Engineered > Solid waste > Landfill > Unclassified ... | reverse complement strand
ATATTGCAAGAGAACTTGGAATATCGAAGAAAACTCTTTATTTGCATTTTAAAGATAAAAAAGACTTGGTAATGCAAGTTATTATGCATGGTGTAAATGCACAGAGTTGTAAATTTAAAGAGATTATCACCCAAAATAAACTCAATGCTATTGATGTTCTTTTTTATGTGAGCAAACAAATTGCGGAAAACCATAAAAATATAAATCAAAATGTACATTTTGATTTGCAAAAATATTATCCCGAAGCATGGACCGTTCTTTCGGAGCATAATAAAAAGCATATCTATGGAAAGATTTGTCAAAATATGGAACAGGGAATTCAGGAGGGTTTATATTTAAATGATTTAAAAATTAGCATTATTGCTAAATTGTATGTTCAGCAGGTAAACAATGTTTCTCTCATTGAAGATATGAACGAAGATTTAAGTTTTGATGAAATATTAAGGAACATATTTGTATATCATATTAGAGGCATTGCTTCTGAAAAAGGGAGAGAATATCTCGAATATAAGTTAAAACAATACGATAATAAATCACAATAATCTTAATATAATAAAAAATAAAGCCGTTCACAGATAAAATAAAGTCGTTTACCGAAATAGATAGAAATATAAAAAAAGAACTCTATAAATTTGTTGTCCTAAAAATGCAAAAACAATGATTAAAAAAACAATTCAAATTCTCTTCATGATTGGACTTATGCCGATACTTCATGCCCAAGAGAATAAAACTTTGGTTATAAGTGTGCAGCAAGCACGAGAATATGCACTAAAGCATAATAAAGTTTTGCAGAATGCCAAAACAGATGTTGAAATATCGAAAAAACAAATTTGGGAAACTATTGCACAAGGTTTACCACAAGTTGATGGAACAGTGGATTACACTGATTTTTTCAACTATGAAGTAGAATTTAATGTGGGAGGAAGTGGTGAAGATGTATATCAACCCAATCCTTTATTACTTGATGCGGGAGACTTTGAAATTCTCAAGTTACTTCAAGGAATGTCGGGTAGTGGAAGCAATACTATAAAGATGAATAATTCGTCTACGGCTACTTTACAGATTTCTCAATTAATTTTTTCGGGTCAGTATTGGGTTGGAATGCAAGTTTCAAAAATTGCCAGTGCGATTGCTCAGAATTCTTATCAAAATACTGAAAATGATGTTGTTGAAGGCATTGTTTCTTCCTATTATATGGCATTGGTTACCGAAGAGACAAAAAAAATATTAGATTTAAATATCAAAAATCTTCAAAGTACATTAGAAAAAACAGAAGTTATGTTGGCTGCCGGAATGGCAGAAGAAGTTGATGTTGACCAACTTCGATTGGCGGTAATGATGATTGAGAGCTCGAAAACACAGCTTAACAGAGCCATACAGCTTAGTTATAATTTAATTCGATTTCAAATGGGTGCTGAGTCAAATACAGAAATTGTGCTTAGTGACAATTTGGAAAGTTTGATTTTACAAATAAACGTAGATGTTCCTCTAGGTCAAATATTTAATGTATCAGATAATCTTACTTATAGATTAATGAGTCAACAAGAAGAAATTTCTAAAAAAATGTTGCAAATGGAAAAATGGACGTTTGCTCCAACGCTTGTTGGTTTTTACAGTTACAAAAAAAAATTGCTTACAACTGATTTTGATATGAATCCAAATCATATTGCAGGAGTTTCGCTTTCTGTTCCAATTTTTTCGAGCGGTATGAGATATTCAAAAGTACAACAAAAAAAATTAGAGCTTATTAAAACTCAAAACATGAAGTCGCTTTTGGAAGATCAGTTGTTGATGCAAGAAAAGCAATTTCGTTTTGATTTAATCAACAGCATTGAACAATATGAAATTCAGAAAAAAAGCATCACTGTTGCTCAAAAGGTTTACAAGAGCATCGAACTGAAATTTTCGCAAGGAATGGCATCCAGTCTTGATTTGACACAAGCCAGTGATAATTTTTTGAAATCTCAGAATAGTTATATTCAATCGCTGATGTCATTGCTTCAAGCAAAATTGAATTACGATAAATTAATAAATAAATTATAACACCATTTAATATTAAACATACAATGAAACTAGTTAAAACAATTTCAAAATTGACAATGATTGCGTTATTGCTAACAATAGCAGCATCTTGTGGCACAAAAAACAAGAAAGAACAAAACGCAGAAGCCAAGCCGGAAAAAACAATAAAAGTGATGGCTTTAAGTAAGAGTGAGGTTATGCGAAGTTTAGAATATACAGCGAATGTTTTGCCATACGAAGAATTGTATATGGCACCAGCACAACCCGGACGAATTCATAAAGTGAATGTGGAGATTGGCGATAAAGTTAGCAAAGGTCAAGTTCTTATTAATATGGATCCAACAAGTTTAAATCAGGCTCAATTGCAACTTATTAATCTTGAAAAGGATTATCGTCGTATTGACACTTTATATAAAGCCGGAGGCATTGCAGCTCAACAATATGATCAAATGAAAACCCAATTGGATGTGACGCGCTCTAATGTAGAATTTTTACGTGAAAATGTGATTTTAAAAGCTCCATTTTCAGGAGTAATTACGGGAAAATATTTTGAAAATGGTGAACTTTTTAGTGGAGCTCCAAATACGCAAGCTGGCAAAGCAGCCATTGTTATTATTCAGCAAATCAATCCATTAAAAGTAAAAATAAGTGTTTCTGAAAAATATTATCCTATTATTAAAAAAGGAATGTCGGCATCTTTGACTTGTGATTTGTATCCTGAAGATACTTTTAAAGGAAAAATCAAACTGATTCATCCTACCATTAATGCTGCAACGAAAACTTTTGATGTGGAAATTGAAATTCCCAATTCAAATGAAAAATTGCGACCTGGGATTTTTGCTCGCATACAACTTGAAGTAGGCAAAGAAGAAGCTGTTGTTGTTTCCTCCTCGTCTTTATTGGTTCAAGAAGGAACGAATACTCGATATGTTTTTGTTTATGAAAAAGGAGTTGTTAAAAGAGTGAATGTTGAAGTTGGTAAACGATATGATGATAAAATAGAAATTTTTTCCGAAGAATTATCGGATGGAATGGAAATAGTGGTTGCTGGTCAAAATAAACTGGTAAATGGTGAAAAAGTAAAAGTAATTCAATAATTGTTTAAAAAGAATAAATCATGAGTATATATAGCAGTGCCGTAAAAAAACCCATTACCACCTCCATGGTGTTTTTGGCTCTAATAATTTTCGGTTTGTATTCACTTACGAAATTGCCCGTCGACTTTTATCCAGAAATAGAATTTCCGGCCATTTCTATAATTACTACATATCCCGGAGCCAATGCCTCAGACATTGAAACCAATCTGACCCGACCTTTAGAGGATGGTTTAAATACAATCAGTAATCTAAAGAAAATCAATTCAGTATCGCGCGATAATATATCCATTGTAACCTTGGAGTTTGAATGGGATACCAATCTCGACGAAGCGGCCAATGATGTTAGAAATTCTTTGGAATTTACCAAAGGACGTTTGCCCGACGATGCTGAGCAACCCATTCTATTTAAGTTTAACTCTAGTATGATGCCTATCGTTTTTTACTCCTTAACTTCGAAAGAGAGTTATGAAGGAATTGAAAAACTAATGGAAGACAAAATTGTTAATCGTCTTAATCGGATAGAAGGTATTGGACAAGTAGGCTTGGTAGGTGTTCCCAAACGAGTTGTTTATGTTGACATAGATCCACGAAAATTAGAAGCATACAATCTTTCCATTGAAATGATTGGTGGAATTATCCAAGCAGAAAACATGAATCTTCCTTCCGGAAAACTCAAAATGGGGATGATGGATTATCAGTTGAAAGTAGAGGGAGAGTTCTATAAAAGTGAGGAAATTAAAAAAATTCCATTGGGGAGTTTTATGGGACAAACTATTTTTGTTAGTGACATTGCAACCGTAAAAGACACCATCAAAGACATGACCATGATTGAAAGAATTAATGGCGAAACAGGAGTTCGAATGTTTGTGATGAAACAATCTGGTGGAAACACCATGGCTGTTGCTAAAGCCGTGAATAAGGATTTGGAAGAGCTTGGAAAACAGCTGCCCCCAGATGTCAAAATTATACCTGTTTTTGATACTTCAGAATTTATTGGTGATTCTATCAAAAACTTATCCGAAACTCTTTTGTTTGCATTGATTTTTGTCGTTTTAGTAGTGCTGTTTTTCTTAGGTAGATGGCGAGCTACATTTATTATTGTTCTTACCATCCCAATCTCGTTAATTGTGGCCTTTATCTACTTAAACTTATCGGGGAATACAATTAATATTATTTCATTGGCTTCCTTATCCATTGCAATCGGAATGGTTGTCGACGATGCCATTGTGGTGCTCGAGAATATTACCAAGCATATAGAAAGGGGAAGTACGCCTCGAGAGGCCGCCTTGTATGCCACAAATGAAGTATGGCTAGCGGTGGTTGTAACAACTTTGGTTGTTTTGGCTGTTTTCTTGCCTTTAACTTTTGTAAAAGGGATTACAGGTGTCCTTTTCCGCCAATTGGGATGGATTGTTTCTATTGTCGTAACAACTTCAACCATTGCTGCTATTTCTCTAACGCCTATGCTTAGCTCGTTGATGTTGAAATTGAGAACAGAAGAACCCGAGAAAAAAACTTTTTACGATCGTACAATTAAAGTTTGGTTAGACAAACTTGACAACTTCTATGAAAGAATTATTCGTTGGAGTTTGCGTCATAAAACGATGGTAATGGGTAGTGCATTGGCACTGTTTGTTGCTTCATTGGGTTTGTTCCCTTTTATCGGTACAGAGTTTATACCCGAAACAGACGAAAGTCAAGTGACTGCAAAAATAGAATTGCAAACTGGAGTTAGAGTAGAAGAAACAGCTGTGATTGCATCCCAAATTGAGGATATTATTAATGAACGATATCCAGATGAAGTAAGATTGATTACGACTTCTATGGGGGCTGATGATGATGCTAATGTTAGTTCTATTTTTGGAACATCGGGATCACATCTTATTAATCTTCAATTAAAATTAGTGGGTGTTTCTGAACGGGATAGAAGTTGTTGGGATATTGGTGAAGATTTGCGTTCTCAACTTGATAAAATTCCAGAAATTATCAATTATAGTGTTTCTTTTTCGAGTAATATGGGAGGCATGGGTGGTCAAAATATTGAAGTTGAGATTTTTGGTTATGATTTTGAAGAAACCAATAAAATTGCTTCTGATTTAGCGGAGAAACTTGAAGGTGTTGAAGGAGCGAGAGATATAAATATCAGTCGTGATAAATCTAAACCAGAATTGAAAATAATTTTGGATCGTGAAAAATTAGTACAATCAGGTTTAAATACGGCAGTGGTTTCGATGGCTTTAAGGAATCGGGTGCTTGGACTTACAGCTTCAAAATATCGAGAAAAAGGAGATGAATATGATATTATTGTACGATTTACAGAAGATTATAGAAGTTCTATTTCTGATATTGAAAATATTTCTTTTATGAATTCTCAAGGTCAAAAAATACGATTGTCAGAAGTAGGTACTGTGGTCGAACATTGGTCACCACCTAGTATTGAACGTAGAAATCGTGAACGTATCGTAAAAGTAACCTGTCAGCCATACAAAATATCCATGGGTGATTTAGCAAAAAAAGTTCAAGCCGAAGTAGATAAAATTGAAACCTCAGGTGATGTTATGATAGAAGTGGGTGGAGCCTATAAAGATCAACAAGAATCTTTTGCTGATTTAGCTTTATTAATGATGTTATCATTGGTTTTGGTATACATCGTTATGGCTTCTCAGTTTGAATCTTTCCGAATGCCATTTATTATTATGTTTTCTATTCCATTTTCGTTTACAGGAGTATTGATTGCTCTGTTTGTTACAGGAACAACGCTTAGTGTTATTGCTGCTTTAGGTGCCATTTTATTAATCGGTATTGTGGTGAAAAATGGAATTGTATTGGTCGATTTTATTAATTTGATGCGCGACCGTGGAGAGAATTTATATGATGCCATCGCCATTTCTGGAAAATCGCGTTTGCGTCCAGTGTTAATGACTGCTCTCACAACAATTCTTGGTCTTTTGCCTATGGCAATTAGTCGAGGTGAAGGATCAGAAATATGGAGTCCAATGGGAATATCGGTGATTGGTGGTTTGGTTTTTTCAACCATTGTAACCATGATTATTATTCCCGTAGCTTATGCAATATTCTCTAATAAAATGGGAGAACGAAGTAAAATGAAAACAAAACATTTATTGAAATATAGTTTCATGAATGATGATAATGATGTTAAATAAAACAATAAAACCATGAAAGCAGTATTTATAACATATAATTTGGCCTTAACAGAAAAAGTAGATTTTATGCTTGACTCTCTGGAAATTAGAGGTTATACCCAATGGGGCGAAATCTATGGACGTGGTTCTAAAACTGGCAATCCTCACATGGGAACCCATACATGGCCTGAGTTTAACTCGGGAATTATCGCCGTGGTTGAAGATGAGAAAGTTCCGGTATTGTTGCAGAAGATTAAAAACCTCGACCATATCGACCTTAATGTAGGCATTAGAGCTTTCGTTTGGGATGTGGTAGATTCGTATTAAACGATTGTTTTATGTTTGCCAGAAAATATAATTTTCTGGCAAACATCATTTGCGTTATACCATTCTGATAAATCGAGAATACTAACCTGAGAAAAAAGGGATACTAAAAAGACCAAAAAGACGTTTTTTTAAAATCTAATTATATTTAATGCTGATGAAAAAACAGATCCTTTTGTTATTATTTATTGGATGTTTTTCTTTTAGTTTTTCACAAATTGATGAAGATTTCGAGATCGTTCCAACTATTAGGGTTTCAGATCAAGTCTCTGACAGCAATGCAGTTTATACTGTAGTTGAACAATTGCCCGATTTCCCAGGAGGAAATGAAGCCCGTATGCAATTTTTAAACAAACATATAAAATATCCTGAATCTGCAAAAGAAGATGGAATTCAAGGTACTGTTTATGCAACTTTTATAGTTGAAAAAGATGGTAGTTTATCAGATATTAAAATTCTTCGAGGATTAAGTTCAGAGATAAATGCCGAAGTAATCAGAGTTATAGAACTTTTTCCAAAATGGATTCCTGGAAAGCAAAATGGCAAAATAGTCAGGGTTCAATATAGTATTCCCTTTCGATTTCGTTTAGATGATTAAGTTCAAAACTTATCTTCTAAAGAGTTTTTTATTAATGCTTTATGAATGAATTAGAGGGGTTGTATATATAATTTGTATCATTTTTTGTGGATGTTTTAATAACAGATTCCTCATTTCACATCCTTGCATTCATAATGACGCCATGACAGGGTCATTCCGAACTTGTTTTCACGGTCACCCTGAACTTGTTTCAGGGAGTCATCCGTGTCATCCGTGTCATCCGTGTCACCCTGAACTTGTTTCAGGGCGTCATCCTGAACTTGTTTCAGGATCTGTTTCAGGATCTGTTTCAGGATCTGTTTCAGGATCAGGGTCAGGGAGGATAGGACCACTTTCCACTTTACAAACTTTCCACTTTTAACTCAAAACTCTTCCTGTCCACCAAAAGTTTAGTATTGGTATTATACTCGTGCTAGTACAAAAGGGTTTGATAATATAAAAAGCCGGCTAGATAATTGGATATTTAAAAATATATAATTAAGTTTGTTGCTTGTTATTCATATTGAATAATCTCAATCATTAAATAAATGATGAACCTTATGAAAACTATCACTTTTTTGATTAAGCTGTTGAAAAACAATACTATAAAGAAAAATATATACATAAACCCAAGTGCGATATAGTCGCCATTAGGCAACTATCCACTCGTTGTAGGCAATTTAACCAATCGCAGTAAAAAATGGAGAAGCCGAGAGCCATAAGTGGAGGCAAATTTAAATTTATTTAAAAATGAAAAAGACTTTTTTTAATTTCGGGCTATTTTTAGCCTTGGGACTGACAATTGTCGTGTTTAATTCTTGCAAAAAAGATGATGACATTGTCGGAGGTACTAAAGGAGGTACTAATGATGGTAACGCTTCAAAGATTACAGCAACAAATGTAATCAATGGCACTACTCAAATCAAAACAGTAAAAGCTCTTGTTTATTGGGAAAGTGGTGATGAAGATTATGGTACAGATGCAATTGCACAAGCTTCTTATCAAAACAATGGTTTTACATTGGAACTTCCTGCAACATTAGGCGCCAAATACTTGGAAACGCTTGATGCAGATGATTTAGAAGGAATTTCCGTAAGCGATAGAAATTTCAAGTCGTGTTTTCTTGACGACCTTAGCGGTTACAACGAACATGATGATAAAATTGGCGACTTCTATTTGGAGGAAGAAAATGAGGATAGCCAACATTACACTTCTTGGATGTATGTTGATAGGGATGTAACCATAAAAGGTGAATACAACGAGATTAACGAGGAGTATAACGCAGAACACATAAATAAATATGATTTAACACTTAAAAAAGGTTGGAACCTTGTATATTATAGTTTTACGTACCATTATGAAAATAGTAGAGATGTGTATTCATATACATTGTCAAGCAATAAACCGTTAGGCGTAAATTACACTTGGAATTTTTATGTTCTTGATTATTCATATAGTTCAGCAAGCCTTGCATTAAAATCGGCTAGAAACTCAAAGTTGGTTTCTTCAAAATTGAAAGGAAACAAAAAGAAACAATAAAAAACTGCCTACAACATTTTGTATAAGTAATGGCAGACGATGTGGTAAATATCAAGGTTTGTAGCCCGCTCAAACTGCGTAGCGGTTCGACAGGGAATTACCACGCAATCTGCCACTACTCATACAATTTACCGTTGTGCTTCATTGTAAAAAAGCCCACCGCACAAACAGCACATTTGGTTTTTGCCGACACGAAAGCCATACTAAAAAACAAAAGAGCTATTTTTTAGCCAACCTGCCTGCAGCAGGCAGGCACACGGACAGAAACCGAGCAGAAAAAGTAAGTTTAGAAACTGAATAAATGAACAAATCATATAGATGAAGAACTTTAAGGAAAAATCAGATAAAATATGGGAAGTTGCAAATCTTCTCAGGGGCGATTACAAAAGAGCTGATTACGGAAAAGTAATTTTGCCAATGACAGTGCTAAGACGCTTGGATTGCGTATTAAAAGACACCAAGCAAACAGTGCTCGATTACCTGCCAAAAGTGGATAGTTTAAAAGAAAGTGCGAAAGATATTGCTTTAAATAAAAAAGCAGGTTTAAACTTTCATAACCGCAGCCAATTTGACTTTGACAAACTTATTGCCGACCCAAACAATGTAGCGGCTAACCTAAGAAACTTCATCAATGGATTTTCAACCAGTGCAAGGGAGATTATTGAATACTTCAACTTTGACGACCAAATAGATAGAATGGACGACCCAAAAGCCGACATTCTTTTTAGAGTGGTAAAAGCATTTCAAGAAATTGACCTTTCGGAAGATGACCCAATGATTATGGGTTACATTTTTGAAGACCTTATCCGTAAATTCTCTGAACAATCTAACGAAACAGCAGGAGAGCACTTTACGCCAAGAGAGGTAATTCGGCTAATGGTAAATGTGCTTTTTAACGAAGACAGCGAAACGCTGACCAAAGAGGGAATTGTAAAAACAATGTACGACCCTGCCTGCGGAACTGGAGGGATGCTTTCTGTTGCTGAACAACATTTGAATGAACTCAACTCAAAAGCTGAGCTAAAAGTTTTCGGACAGGAGATAAATCCTGAATCTTACGCCATCTGTAAATCGGATATGCTGATTAAAGGGCAGGATCCAGCAAACATAAAATTCGGAAATACCTTTACTGTTGACGGATTGGAAGAGGAAAAATTTGACTATATGCTTTCAAATCCGCCTTTTGGCGTGGACTGGAAAAAAGCAGAAAAAATCATCAAAGCCGAAGCAGACAACAAAGGGATGAGAGGGCGTTTTGGTGCTGGTTTGCCAAGAATTAACGATGGTTCGCTACTCTTTTTGCAACATATGATTTCTAAAATGAAACCAGGCGGAACACGTATAGGAATTGTATTCAATGGTTCACCTCTGTTTTCAGGTGCAGCAGGTAGCGGAGAGAGTGAAATTAGAAAATGGATTATTGAAAATGACTGGCTGGAAGCCATTATTGCGCTACCCGACCAACTTTTTTACAACACAGGTATCTCTACTTACATCTGGATTATTACTAATAATAAAAGTGCTGAGCGCAAAGGGAAAGTACAGCTTATAAATGCCACAGGCACTAAAGATGAAGAATTGATAAAAGAAGGCAAACTTGATACGAACCGTTTTTGGCAAAAAATGGATAAAAGCCTTGGTAACAAAAGAAAAAAGATTGTTGAAAACGGCAACTCGGTAGGCATTGGTTTTATAACGCAGTTATATGGAAACTTTGAAGAAAACGAGTTTTCTAAAATAGTACCCAATGAATATTTTGCCTATTACCGTGTTACCGTAGAACAACCATTAATAGAAAAGGGTAAAGTGGTGAAAAGCAAAGGGAAACCCAAGGCAGACAGTTCTTTGCGAGATTATGAAAACATCCCTTTTTTGAGAGAAGTAAAGACGCACGGTCGTGCGTCTCTTGTACCGCAAACCATTGAAGAATATTTTGAGCGAGAAGTAAAACCGCACTTGCCAACTGCGTGGATTGACGAAACCAAAACCAAAATTGGTTATGAAATAAACTTTACTAAGTATTTCTATGAGTTTAAACCATTGAGATCATTGGCAGATATTAAAGCCGATATTTTGGCATTGGAGAAAAAAAGCAGTCTGAACCTTGATGTGCTTGATTGAAAGATTTCTTGATTAGAAAAACAGGAACAATAAAGAGTAGATGAAACAGGAAGATTTAACACGTAAAATTATTGGCTGTGCAATGGAGGTGCATAATCATCTTGGCAATGGATTTCAAGAAGTTGTGTACCAAAGAGCCTTATCTATCGAGCTGAATTTGAACAATATTCATCACGAAAGAGAAAAAGAAATGGCATTGCAATACAAAGGTTATGACATCGGCACACGAAGAGTTGATTTTTTTATTGAAGATTGTATTATGCTCGAAATAAAAGCATTGACACAGCTTGAAGATGTTCATTTAGCCCAGGCGATGAACTATTTAGAAGCTTATAAAATGGAAATTGGCTTACTTATTAATTTTGGGGCAAAAAGCCTTCAATTCAAAAGAGTACATAACAACACACTCATCAAAAAATCAAGCCATCAGGAAAATCCTAAAAATCAAGGTTCAGACAAATGAAAAAATACGACAACTATAAAGATTCAGGCATTGAATGGATTGGGGAAATTCCTGAGCATTGGGAAGTGAAGAAACTTAATTATTGTTTTTCACTTATAGGAAGTGGGACTACGCCAACCGCAGGTAAAACTGAATATTACAATAATGGAGAGATTAATTGGTTACAAACTGGTGATTTGAACAATTCTGAAATCAATGAAACTTCTAAAAAAATTACACAAAAAGCATTAGACGATTATTCAACTTTAAGATTTTATCCTGTTGACAGTATTGTTATAGCAATGTATGGAGCAACAATAGGAAAAACTGGTTTGTTAAAAATTGAATCCACAACAAATCAAGCTTGTTGTGTTCTATCTGAACCAATCAATTTGAATATTAAATTTGCATTTTATTGGCTAAACTCTATTAAAAACCACATAATATCTTTAAGTTATGGAGGAGGTCAGCCAAATATTAACCAAGAACAAATAAGAAGTTTACGAATTCAAATCCCAACCCCCTCCGAACAAACCGCCATTGCCAACTACCTCGACCGCAAAACAGCCGAGATAGACGAACTGATAGCCGACAAAAAACGCCTACTCGAACTCTACGAAGAAGAAAAAACCGCCATCATCAACCAAGCGGTTACAAAAGGTCTGAACCATGATTACGAAGGATTAAGTGATGACCCTGATTTTGAAAACCAAACTGAAATCAAGCCATCAGGGAAATCCAAAAAATCAAGGTTCAGACCAATGAAAGAGAGCGGTATTGAATGGTTGGGGGAAATACCTGAGCATTGGGAGGTGAAGAGATTGAAGTATGTCGTCAGCTTAAATGATGAAACTCTTTCTGAAAAGACAGACGAAGAAATGCATATTGACTATATTGAAATAGGAGGACTAAAAAACGGTAATATAGGTTCAACAGAGTACCGTTTTGGAAATGCACCATCGCGGGCAAGAAGAATTGTTAGAAATGGCGATGTTATAGTTTCAACAGTAAGAACATATTTAAAAGCCATTGCCCAAATCTCTGATGATAAAGATGGTTATATAGCTTCTACTGGTTTTGCTATTTTAAGACCCAAAAAGATTGATTCAAAATTTTTAGGTTATTATTCGTATAGTCCATTTTTTATTGATAACACAATAGCAAATTCAGTGGGAGTTACATATCCTGCAATCAATGCTTCGAATATTTTAGAATTTCCAATTCAAATACCACCCATTGAAGAACAAAAAGCCATCGTCCATCACATCGAAATCGAATGTACCCGAATCGATGCCAAAATAAATAATACCAAAAAACTAATCGGCCTACTCACCGAATACCGTACCGCCTTAATCAGCGAAGTAGTAACAGGAAAAATAAAAGTTACGGATTGATATGGACAAGTATAAAAATAAATATCGTATTCAATCACACAGAAAACCCGGTTGGGATTATTCCAATAATGGGTATTATTTTATTACCATCGTTACCCAAAATCGCGAATGCAATCTTGGAGATATTGTCAAGACGCACGGCCGTGCGTCTGATATTGCACAAATCCGATTATCCGATTTTGGTAAAATCGTTGAGAATGAATGGTTAAAATCATTTGAAATACGAAAGGAATTGTTTTTGGATGTGTATGTGGTAATGCCAAATCATATTCACGCCATTATAATTTTGGACAAAAATGAAAATGATACCAACGGTTTGGTTGATACCAACGGTTTGAACGAATTGGATGGTTTGAATGAATTGGATGGTTTGAATGAATCGGATGGTTTGAATGAATCGGATGGTATGAATGAATCGCGCGTCGTAGAGACGCACGGCCGTGCGTCTCTACGACCCAACGACCAACCCAACGACCAACCCAACGACCAACCCAACGACCAACCCAACGACCAACCCAACGAACATCCCAACGAACATCCCAACGAACATCCCACCGAACAAACAAAATTCATCCGCAAACCAAAATCGATATCGTCATTTATTGCGGGGTTTAAATCGGCGGTTAATTCGAAAATTGATGATTACATTGATGCAAACAATTTGGATATTCCAAAATACAATCGGAACAATCATTTTTTTCAATCCAATTATCACGACCACATTATTCGTAATGAAAAATCCTACCGTACCATTTCTGAATACATTATAAACAATCCCCTAAATTGGGAAAACGACAAATTCAATGAATAGCATAACAACCGAAAATACATTTGAAACCGCCCTTGTACAAACATTGGTAGAGCAAGGTGGTTACACACAAGGAAATGCCGAAGATTACAGCAAAGAATTGGGGATGTTCAAATATGAGGTGATTGCTTTTTTGCAAACATCTCAACCCAAAAGATGGGCTAAAATCTCTGCCATACACGGAGCCGATACCGATAATAGAATTATACAACGCTTATCCAAAGAACTCGATTTAAGAGGCAGTTTAGATGTACTTAGGAATGGTTTTGTAGATTATGGTGTACGTTTCCAAATGGCCTATTTTCAACCTGCTTCGGGGCTTAACCCTGATGCGGTGGATTTATACAATAAAAATAGCTTAAAAGTGTATCGCCAAATCTATTACAGCACCAAAAATAAAAACTCGGTAGATGTTGTACTGGCACTAAACGGGATTCCTGTGGCTACATTAGAACTGAAAAATCAGTTTACAGGTCAAAACGTTGGCAACGCTTTAAAGCAATACAGTTCAACAAGGGATAATAAAGAGCTGCTGTTCGCTTTCAAAAAAAGGACATTGGTACACTTTGCTGTTGACCAAGACGAGGTATTTATGACCACAAAATTAGATGGTAGTAAAACATTTTGGTTGCCATTTAATAAAGGAGCAAACAACGGAAAAGGAAATCCGCAAAATGAAAATGGCTATAGAACGGCTTACTTGTGGGAATACATTTTGCAGAAAGATAGTTGGATGGAAATTTTGCAACGTTTCTTGCATTTAGAAACGGAAGAGTTTGAATCTAATGGCAAAATTTACAAGAAAGAAAAATTAATATTCCCTCGATACCATCAATTAGATGCCGTCCGTAAAATCAGTAAAAATGTACTCGAAGTTGGAGCAGGCACAAATTATTTAATACAACATTCAGCAGGCTCGGGCAAAAGTAATTCCATTGCTTGGTTGGCGTACAGGCTTTCAAGTTTGCATAACGAACAAGACAATAGGATTTTTGACTCGGTGATTGTGGTTACCGATAGAAAAGTACTCGACCAACAATTGCAAAACACCATTTATCAATTTGAACATAAAACGGGTGTTGTTCAGCGAATAGATAAAGACAGTACACAATTAGTCGATGCTTTGTGCTATGGTACAAATATTATTATTACCACTTTGCAAAAATTTCCTTTTGTGGTGGATAAAGTTGGCGAGTTGCCCGACCGAAACTATGCAGTAATTATTGATGAAGCTCATAGTTCTCAGGGAGGCGAAGCAAGTAAAAAAATGAAAGAGGTTTTAGCGGCAAAATCATTAGAGAATGCTGTAGAAGAAGACCTATCTGATGACTATACAGGCGATGATTTTATAAGAGAGGAAATAGAACGTTCCGCAAAAGCAAGAGGTCAGCAAAGTAATATTTCATTTTTTGCATTTACCGCTACGCCAAAGTACAAAACCTTACAAGTTTTTGGTCATAAAGACCAGCCTGACGGCAAGGCAGGCACCGAAGGCAAACCGCAACCCTTTCATTTGTATTCAATGCGGCAAGCCATTGAAGAAGGGTTTATTTTAGATGTTTTGAAAAATTACGTCACTTATGAACTTTACTTTAAACTGACCAAAGCCATTGAAGATGACCCCAATTTGAACAAAAAGAAAGCGGCAAAAGCAATTGGTAAATTCGTTTCCTTGCATCCGCATAATTTGGCTCAAAAAACAGAAATCATTATTGAACATTTCAAGCAAATTGTTTCTAAAAAAATTGGAGGAAGAGCAAAAGCAATGGTGGTATGTGGTTCAAGGTTACACGCCAAACGCTATTTTGAAGAATTTAATAAGTACATAAAGGAAAAAGGCTATCAAAACGACATTAAAATACTTGTAGCATTCTCGGGTAAAGTAATAGATGATAACGCCCCTGATGGAGTTTCTGAACCACAAATGACAGGCTATAGCGAAAGAGAATTACCTGAAATTTTTGACAGTGAAGATTACAAAATTTTAATAGTAGCCGACAAATACCAAACAGGTTTTGATCAACCACTTTTACAAACAATGTATGTAGATAAAAAACTCTCAGGAGTAAAAGCAGTACAAACCTTATCCCGTTTAAACAGAACTTGTGCGGGGAAAGAAGATACATTTGTTTTAGACTTCGTAAATGACCGCGAAACAATTTTTGAATCGTTTCAACCCTATTATGAAATTACATCGGTTACTGAAGAAACAGACATCAATCATTTATACGACTTAAAAGCAAGATTGGATGAATTTCAGCTCTATTGGAAAACAGAAATTGAAGCGTTTGCAAATGTTTATTTCCATCCTGAAACAAAGCTGAATAGCCCGAAACAACAAAAACACCTCTATTCATTTACCGATCCTGCCGTTGATAGATTTAAGGAAATAGAGGAAGAAGAAAAACAAGACGAGTTTAAAAAAGGATTACGAACCTGGACTAACCTTTACGCCTTCTTGGCTCAAATTATGCCATTTGTTGACCCAGATTTTGAACGGTTTTATGCTTATGCGAAACTTTTACAAACGAGATTACCAAAGAGAGAACTTTCTGAAAGTTTGCATTTAGACGATGAAGTGGCTTTGGAATATTATCGTTTACAGAAAATCAAAGAAGGTTCAATTGATTTGTTGACAGGAGAGACAGGAGAATTGAGCGGGACAACAGAAGCAGGTTTAAAACGAGCAAAAGACGAAGAGGCTTTACTCTCTGAAATTATCAATGTGCTGAACGACCGTTTTGGAACTGAATTCGAAGAGGCTGACAAACTTTTCTTCGACCAAATAGAAGCGGAATTGATGGAAGATGAAACGCTTCAAACGCAAGCAAAAGTAAATAAGATTGATACTTTTAAATACGCCTTTGAAGATTTGTTTATCACGAAACTGATTGACCGAATGGATCAAAATCAGGAAATCTTTGAGAAAATCCTTGACGATAAAGTGTTTGGAGGCTTAGTTAAAGAACTAATGATGAAAAAAGTATATAAGAAAATGAATGAATAAAGCCAACGCAAAAGCCATACACAACTTGTCCCGATTTTTTATCGGGATTGCCAAGTCGCGCGAAAAGCCAACCGCACTTCCAAAACTTGTCAATAAGTATGTCTTTGCCAACGCTGACATTACAAGCTAACGAGGGAGAATAATAATAGTGTACATTTGTTCGACTCTTCAAAGAATTAATTTTAGCAAAGGTGGAGTTTCTGCCATAAGTGCAACAGCAAGAAAATTGGCTGTAATTATCTGGAATGTGATAGTTAAAAACAAACCATACTACAATCCAAAAGAATATCTCTATCTTGACCAAAAAAGAAAATTAGGTTTAGTGAAGCGCATTCAAAAACAAATCACCAAATTTGAGCATTCAAAAGAAAATTTTGAATTTGTAACTGCTTGATTATGAATGCAAAAATTTGACGTTAGTCAGAATGGCTTAAAATTCTTCTTAAATTCAATGAATATGATAATAATTGTGAATTATTTTCATTCGTTCTCTCTTTTCTGCTATTTTTGCATAAAAAACAATAATTACTATGTTGCAAATAAATTTACTACGTCAACAACCTGATTTTGTTATCAATCGACTTAAAATTAAAAATTTTGATGCCACTGATTTAGTTTCAAAGATTTTGGAAATTGATACAAATCGTCGCAATGTGCAAAGACAAGCAGACGATGCCCAAGCTGAATTAAACAAATTAGCAAAAGAGATAGGTCAACTTTTCAAAGAAGGCAATGCAGAAAAAGCCAATCTTCTCAAAGAAGAGACCACAAAAATTAAGGAATTATCCAAAGAGTTTGGTGCCGAATTATCCAAATTGGAGCAAGAACAACATCAATTGATTTTGACTTTACCCAATTTGCCACACGAATCAGTAAAACCTGGACGTACTGCCGACGACAATGAAATTGTTGCTACATTTGGCGAAATAAAATCAGATGATTCATTGCTTCCACATTGGGAATTGACTCAAAAATACAATCTTATTGATTTTGATTTGGGAAGTAAAATCACAGGAGCCGGTTTTCCCGTATATCGTGGAAAAGGCGCAAAATTGCAAAGGGCTCTCATCCAGTATTTTCTCGATAAAGCTTCCGAAAATGGATACGAAGAAGTGCAGGTGCCTTATTTGGTAAATGAAGCTTCGGCATACGCAACTGGTCAACTTCCCGACAAAGACGGACAAATGTATCATGCACAAACGGATAATCTCTACTTGATTCCTACAGCCGAAGTTCCAGTCACAAATATTTATAGAGATGTGATTGTGAAAACCGAAGAATTGCCCTTGAAAAACTGTGCTTATTCGGCATGTTTCCGCCGTGAAGCAGGGTCGTACGGAAAAGATGTTCGTGGATTAAATCGTTTGCACCAGTTTGACAAAGTGGAAATCGTACAAATAACGCATCCCGAAGATTCCTACAAAACCTTAGAAGTCATGAAAGATTATGTGGCATCTATTATCAAAGAATTAAATTTACCATTCCGTATTTTGCGACTTTGTGGGGGCGACATAAGTTTCACATCCGCTTTAACATACGATATGGAAGTTTACTCAAAAGGACAAAATAGATGGCTGGAGGTAAGTTCTGTTTCTAATTTTGAAACATTTCAAACCAGTCGCTTAAAACTCAGATTTAAAGATAAAGAGGGTAAAATGCAATTTGCTCATTCTCTAAATGGAAGTGCCTTGGCATTGCCTCGCATTATGGCAGCATTGATCGAAAACAACCAAACAACTGATGGAATAAATGTTCCTGAAGTGTTACATAAATATACAAACTTTACAAAAATTCAATAAACATGAAAAAAAGAACTTTTATACCTTTTGTCATCTCCGTAATTTTGGTGATTTTATCTGTTCAATCATGCGGACCATCGTATTCCGAAGAAATTGATGACATTGACTCCATGTTGACCCTTTTAAACGAAAAATCAAAACAATTACAAGAATTTCCTGTGGAAATGGTAAATGCAAAAAATGATACTTTTTTAGGCATATACGCAGCCATTGATACCGTTTATAACTTCTTAGAACGGGACTCAAATTTTTATACTGTTAATACTTTTATCAATTTACAAAAACCTTTGAGACGTCACAAAACAAGAGGTGTAAAATTGATGGAAGATGTTGATTATCAGATTACACAGTTGGAAAATCTGCGCAAAGACATCAAAACAAAAAGCAGATCAAAAGAGGAGATTGAAAGGTATTTGTCTTTAGAATCAGCAGAATGCGAAAAAGTAGTTCAGTTTGCTACTGCATACTATAATATGATGAAATCGCAAATTGCAACATTTGATTCATTGTCGCCTCAAATCAAAGAATTAGTCATCCTCTATTCGGCCAATAAAAAATAACTTATTTTCATGCGTTTTTTCCCAGCTATTTTCCTATTTTTCACCCTGTTTTGTCAATTTCATATTGGATTGGCTCAAAACAGCGAGGAGCAAATGGCTGTGCAGTACTACAACAATCGAGAATATGAAAAAGCGGTAGAGCTTTTTGAAAAACTTTATGATAAGCGTCCCGATTCTTATTTTTATTCCTATTTGCTTTTTTCCTATGTCGAGCTAAAAGATTTTCGCAGTGCCGAACGTTTAGTGAAAAAACAACAAAAGAAATTCCCTCGATTGGCTCGATATAAAGTGGACATGGGCTATGTTTACGAGTCGAATAATCAAATTTCAAAAGCATCCAAAGAGTATGAAGATGCCATTAAATCGATGCCGGCAGAACGGTTTTACATCAGTGATTTAGCCAATGCGTTTGCCTCTCGACGACAGCCCGAATATGCCATACAAACGTATCAACAAGGACGAAAATTAATGCGTTCGCCCACCGAATTTACGTATGAAATTGCTGGTATATACGAGCGTCTTGGGCAAATTGAACCCGCCCTGGAAGAATATTTTAAAATCATAGACAACAATCTTCAGGATTTAATAAATGTGCAAAACAGATTGCAAAACCTACTGCTCAATGATGAAGATAATTCCATTTATGAAATTATCCGAGTAAACACTTTAAAACAAACACAAAAATATCCCGACAAACTCTCTTTTTCTATATTATTGCTTTGGCTTTCGGTTCAAAATTTAGATTTCGAAACAGCACTTTTTCAAGCCAAAGCCATCGACAGAAGGTATAAAGAAAACGGTGATCGAGTTTTTGATATTGCTAAAGTGGCGGCTCACAACAAACAGTGGGATGTTGCCATTGACGCCTATCAATATCTTCTTGCCAAAGGAAAAGACAATACATTGTATGTGTTGAGCCAGTTGGAACTGCTCAAAGTGCGATTTGCTAAAATCACCTCTTCGTATCCGGTGCAAATATCAGATATTAAACAGATTGACAAAGAATATTTTAAGCTTATCAATGAAATTGGGTTTAATCCTGGAATTGCTGATATTATCCGAAACCATGCTCATATTAATGCTTTTTATCTTAATAAAGACCAATTGGCAATGCAAATGCTGGACAGTTTAATCGCTTTTCCTGGAATTTCGGCACGCGATAAAGCTTTGTCAAAAATTGATTTGGCTGATATAAAATTGTTTAATGATGAGGTTTGGGATGCTGCTTTATTGTATGCACAAGTCGATAAAGATTTTCCAAACGACACATTGGGACACACTGCTAAATTTAAAAGTGCAAAACTCTCTTTTTATATTGGAGAATTTGAATGGGCAAAAGC
>Ga0265295_1004064_pt1 | contig 20176 bp, 3 predicted proteins | sample Munlansysbiofilm_FD_192503 | JGI IMG/M metagenome (GOLD analysis project Ga0265295, IMG submission 192503) | Leachate microbial communities from a municipal landfill in Southern Ontario, Canada - Methane capture system biofilm | ecosystem: Engineered > Solid waste > Landfill > Unclassified ... | reverse complement strand
CATTAAGGAAAGAGAGGGAAAAAGAGCATTTAGACACCCTCAAAACTACATTTTTGCAACTCAACAGGCTTGATAAAAATTGCGGGTAAAGCCCAGCCCACTGGGAGAGGGGCCGGGGGTGAGGGCAGAAAATCGCAAAACCACCCGGGCCATTGATTTATTGTCAAAGATTTTAAAATGCAGCAAGGCTAGCCGTTTTTTTGAATAATAACAAGATTTTGGTTTTTTAGCCACAGGGCCGCTGCCCCCATATCAGGCAAGCCCTTGGCCTAACAGGTGAATGTGGTTTTCATCCACATGTTTTGTTCTTTCGCAGATATTGCCAAGACTTTTGTCCTGATCAAAGCGTCTTGGTGCTTGACAAATTACGTCATTATTTGACGTAAAATGGCATAAAAACCTGGCCGCGTCCCTCCTTTTCCCTGCTCTCCATCTCTGCTTTTTTGTATGTACCCCCCTTTCAATCCTTCTTCAGGTATTTTTATTTCGTTGTTTTTATGGGTCGGCATGTTTTTCGCAGTGTTGCCCTGGCAATGTTCGCAGCGTTTTAACCCGCCAAAGTATTGGTTTCGCCTGTAGAGACGTGTTGCTCCCGTGTGGTGTTCGGGATGATTTTCAGGATCAGGAGACCTGCGCCCGCAGGAGCTTGATGCCCTGACCTTTCCGCCCTTGTGTTCAGGATGGTTTTATATGTCTTTTATCAGAATCCGGTACGGGATGGCCGCCCTTGTCGCGGCGTTGTTCCTGTCTGTGCTCGGCTGGCGCATTTCTGTGACAGGGGTTTCGCCTAAGGCCGAAGATTTGCCTCCCGAAGACAGGCGGATTCACGTACGGTATCGTATCTCTGTGCAGAATCCATCAAACGGGGCCGCAGAGGACGTTTGGGTGCGGGTTCGTGTCCCCCTTGGAGAAACGGCTTTTCAGCGACGGGTCGGACTTGCGGCAGAACCTGCCCTGTCCAGGGATGTCTCTCCGGAAGAATCTGATATTCTGGTGTTTCACTGGGATCTTTTTCCGCCCCATACCACAAGGATTCTGACGGTGGGGGTGGACCTTGATATCCGGGAAATGCCGTTGAAAATGCCCCATGATAATCCGGAAATATTCCTTAAGGCTGAGCCCCTTCTTGAGTCGGATCACCCGGAGATTCAGGCACTGGCTGTGACCCTGAAGGGAGATTCCGAATTTAAAACCATTGAAAATATTTTTTCATGGGTCAGCCTTAACCTCGTGTACGAGGGATATGTTCGCGAGAATCGCGGAGCCCTTTACGGGCTTTTGCATAAAACGGGTGACTGCACGGAGTTTGCGGCCCTTTTTGTGGCGCTCTGCCGGGCAAACGGCATACCTGCCCGCATGATGGGCGGATATGTGGCTCCCGAAGGGGGGCTTCTTGATCTGGGAGACTATCATAACTGGGCAATGTTTTATCATGGTGGATACTGGCGGGCGGCGGACCCGCAGAAAAAGCGTCTCATGGAAGAGGAAGGCAGCTACATTGTTTTTCAGGCAATCTCATTCTCCGATGGGGAGGGGAGGGCGATTGTGGCAGGGCTTGAGGGGCGTGGGATGCGTGTGGGGTTGAACCGGTGAGCAGGGGGAGCGTCCGTTCACCCTTTTCAGGATATGGAGAGCAAGAGACCATGGATGCATTGAAAGCGGGGAGGGTCATGATGGCGGCTGGCGATCTGCGGAGGGCCGGGATATGTTTTCTGTGGATTTTCATGCTTTTGGGTATTGTCTGCCTTTTCCCGCAGGATGTCCGCGCCCTCTGCGCTACGGTAAAGATCGAAATCCGGCAGGAGCTGACCCTGGAACGTCAGGCCTTTGATGCCCATATGCGTATCAATAATGGCCTTGCCCATATGCCCATCGAGAATGTGGCCGTAAATGTGAACTTTACCGATGAGAAGGGCGTGCCCGTTCTTGCCTCATCGGACCCGAACCACACGGCCGCCCGTTTTTTCATCCGCCTTGATACCATGCGCAACATCAGCAATGTCAGCGGCAGCGGGAGTGTGGCTCCCGAGACCTCGGCGGACATCCACTGGCTGATCATTCCGGCGCCTGGGGCTTCCAACGGCCGCGAAAGCGGTACTTTGTACTTTGTGGGCGCCACCCTTTCCTATACGGCAGGGGGTAAGAGCGAAACCATAGAGGTGACGCCGGACCATATTTTTGTCAAACCCATGCCGGAGCTGGTTCTGGATTATTTTCTGCCCACGGATGTTTATGGGGATGATCCCTGGACGAATACAGTGGAAGAGCCTGTTCCCTTTGAGCTTGGTCTCAGGATTCTGAACCGGGGCCATGGAGCGGCCCGTTCCCTGAAGGTGGAGTCTGCTCAGCCCCGGATCATTGAAAATGAGCAGGGGCTTCTTGTGGGTTTTAATATTGAGGGCGTCCGTGTGAATGGAGAGCCAGCCCAAAACAGCCTGCTTGCGGATTTTGGGGACATTGCCTCCAGAAAAGCAGGCGTTGCCCGCTGGATCATGACATCCTCTCTGTCCGGCAGGATGGTGGGATTTGATGCGGAGTTTTCCCATGCCGATGCCCTGGGGGGGCAGATGACCTCGCTCATTCAGGAGGTGAATACCCGTTTTCTTGTTCGGAGCGTTCTTGTGGATGCACCGGGCCGGGATGCCATCGAGGATTTTCTGGCAAAGGATGACGATGTTTACAGGGTGTATGAGTCCGACGGTACGGCAACCCTTGTGACGGATCAGTCTGAAGATGCCAGTCTTGCGGTTTCGGGAAACACCTGGCGTTTCACCGTCCCCCCTACGGATGGCTTCATGTATGCCGCTCTGTCCGATCCTTCACGGGGTCGTTTGATCATTCAGGGGGCTGTCCGGTCCGATGGCAAACGCATCCGGCCCGAAAATATCTGGTTTTCCAAAACACGGGGAGGTGGCGGCCCCTGGCAGCACAGCATCCATATCTTTGATCACAACACAACGGGTGTTTATACCCTTATCCTGGAAAATCCAGATAACCTGCCACGGCCGCCGGAGATCCGGTTCATCCCCGAGAGAGTTGGAGAGGAGGGGCGTCAGCTTTCCTTTCTTGTGGAAGCTTCATCTTCTTCGGGAAAATCCCTTGCGCTGAGAACGGAGGCCCTTCCCGTGGGGGCAGGATTTACGGATATGGGGGATGGCAGCGGAATTTTTGACTGGACGCCGGGGGCGGGGCAGGCGGGGCTTTACACCCTTCGTTTTACGGCCAGCGACGGCATCCTGACCGCTTCCCGGCAGGCCCTTATCCGCATAGCCGCAGAAGACGCTGCGGATACGGACAAGGACGGCCTCCCCGATGCCTGGGAGCTTGTCCATTTCGGTTCGCTGGGCAGGGATGGCCGGGGTGATTTTGACGGGGACGGTATCTCAGATCTTGATGAGTACCTCAACGGCTTTGATCCCACCGTGCCGCAGAATGTGCCCGGCACCCCCGATATTCTGAGCCCGTTTCCGGGAGAAGTGCTGAACACCCTGAGCCCTGCGCTGGTGATCGAAAGAAGTCTTGACCCTGAAAATGATCCAGTGACCTATACCTTTGAGGTCTTTTCTGACATCACCTTCCGCAAGCGTCTTTTTGCAAAGGACCTTGCCTGTATCGGGGAAAATACCACCCGTTTTGTTCTTCCCGCAGATCTGGAGGACAGAAAGGCCTATTACTGGCGTGTCCGGGCTTCGGACCAGACGGGCAGCAGCCTCTGGTCCCATGGGCATTTTGTTGTCCATACGGAAGGTGGTGTGCTTCCGGAACCTGTTCCAGGTGATCCCGCAGAGGGTCTTGTTCCGGGGCCTGTACTGAAAAATCCCGGACAGGGTGCCTGGGTGCCGGGAGCTGTTCCGTCCCTTTCCGCGCATCCGGCCCTGGATCCGGCTCTGGATGCCAGTGTGCTTCAATACCGCTTTGAAGTGTATGAAGATGCGAACCTAACCCGGCTTGTGGCCTGGGGTACAAGGGCAAATCCTTCCTTTGACGATTATGGCGCCCTGGCTTCCAGTCGCTGGTATTACTGGCGGGTTCAGGCTTTAAAGGAAAATGGCCCTGCCGGAGCCTGGTCTGAAACCGGACGGTTTTTTGCCAAGGTGCATGCCGTTCCCCCGCCGTCACTTTCCTTTGTCTATCCCGATGCCCCTCTGCACCTTGCGGCCCAGGGCCTTACCCTGCGCTGGCTTTTGAAGAACACGGGCCCGGATGCCACTCTCGCCCTCTACTATACGGATGTGCCACGGACCGAAGGCGGGACTCTGATTCAGGACAGGCTGGAAGAAGATCCCGACAGCAGGGCAGGTTTCTACACCTGGAACATCTCTGATCTTGAGGGGGTTTATTATGTCTATGCCCTGCTTGAGGATGGCAGCGTCCGCCAGCGTGTGCTCTGCCCCTTTGCCATCACCGTGGATCGTACCCCGCCATTGGTATCCGCCACACCTCCGGGAGGCCGTTTTGCGGATACGGTAAGCGTAAGTCTCAGCACCAATGAGCCTGCGGACATCTATTACACCCTCGATGGCGGTCTTCCTTCGGAAAGCGCACTCCCTTACACGGAGCCCCTTGTCTTGGATGAAACCCGCATCCTGAGGTTTATGGCGGTGGACAGGGCTGGAAACCTCAGTGCTCCGGTGACGGAAACCTACACCAAAGGGGCTGCGGTCTTCAGCCTCACCGTGGATACCAGCGCGGGCCGTTTCCTTGAGGGTCTTGAGGTAAAAGCCTTTACCGAGGCCGGAGTTTTTACGGGCATCAGGGCTCTCACCAGTGAAAACGGGCAGGCGGATTTTGATGCGGCTGCCTTCGCGCCGGGCCGGTACCGGTTCCGGGTATCCTGGATGGGCAGGGACTACGGGACCGATCCCCTTCCCCTTCCGGAAACTTCCGCAGGCCATCTTCGCATTGCGGAAGAGGAGGTACGGGTGCGGGTGCATACCAAGGACGGGGCGGTCCGGGATGTGGAAGTCCACCTTTTCAGCGGATCGGGAGCTTCGCTCGGGCAGTACGGAATCACGGACGCAGCGGGTGAGGTGGTTTTTGTCCTGCCCGTGGGCGGCGAGTTCACCTTTCGGGCGGATCTTTACGGTAACCCCATCTGGACAGGAATGATCACCGTGTCCGGCGATGGTCCCAACCTTGTTTCCGTACCCACGAAGGGGGGCAGGCTGCTTTTCCAGGTGAACAAAGGGCCGGAAGCTCCCATGGAAGGTGTTCGCATTGAAATTCATGACGGGAGCGGGGCCTCCGGCCTTTCTGCCGAGACCGATGCTGCGGGGCTGGTGGCCTTTGACCTGCCTGCGGGCGAGTATGAGGCAGAGATCTTCTGGCTGGGGCATTCCCTGTGGAGCGAGGATGTTTATCTGTCTGCGGACGCCCGCATGGAGATTCTGCTTCCCCATCAAACGTTGAGTGTATGGCTTGGTGCTCGTTATCAGGAAAAAAATACGGCCCTTGCGGGTCTTCCGGTTCAGCTCTTTACGGACAGGGGAGAGCCTGTGGGGTTGACGCAGGAAACCGATGGAGAGGGCTATGCCGTCTTTGAGGTTCCGGAACAGCCCTATGTGGCAATGATTACCCACAGGGGACAGACCTTTGCTTCCGATATTTTCATCTGGGAGGACAGCCGGATTCTAATTCCCATGGCCGAGGTCAGGGTACGGGTTCAGGCTGCGGGGCAGCCCCTTTCCAATGTGGGGATTTCCCTCTTCGATGAAGCCGATCAGTCCCTTGATCTTGTCTTCCACACCGATGGCGGTGGTGAAAGCCGCATCCGTCTTCCCGAGGGCCGTTACCGGTTCAGGGCGGATTATCTGGGCAATGCCTTCTGGAGTGGCATCGAGCCTCTGGTTGCGGACAGCATGCATACGGTTCACCTGAGCATCGGCAACGAGCCCTTTGTCTTTAAGGTGGAGAAGGCTGAAGGGGAGCCCATTGCTGGGGTTCTCTGCCGTCTTTTCGACATTCGTGACGAGGATCTGGGCATTTCCGTCAGTACGGACGCCGAAGGGATGGCCCGGATGGATCTGCCCCATGGTCGCTATCGCATACGCACGGACTATCTTGGGCATGCATTCTGGAGTGAAGTGCTGGAAATACCTGCCATGGAAGCAGCCTCTCTGCGTATTCCCCATATCCCTGTGGATGTGAGGGTCTTTACCCTGGAAGCCGGGACAAAAAAGGTCCCCGCAGGAAATGTCCGGGTGCAGCTGCACGGAGACGATGAGCGTTATCTGGAGCTTTATCAGGCCACCGATGGCGATGGGCTTGCCAGGTTTTTACTTCCCGCAGGCGGTCGTTACCGTTTCCAGGCCAATATTCTTACAAGGCCCTACTGGAGCCCCCTGCTTGAAGTACCCGGAAGTGGTCAGGCTGAGGCCGACATCAATGGGGGGGGCGGCAGGCTGAACTTCCGCGTGGAGGATTTTTCCGGAAACAGCATGGCGGGTATCCATGTGTACCTGCACAGGGAGGATCAGCTTTATCTCGGACATCGACGGGTTACGACACATAGGAAGCCTGCATCTTTTGTTCTGCCCGAAGGCACCTACCGGCTTCGGCTGGAATACATGGGTTATCGGCACTGGACAGCCCCCATTTCCGTAACCGAAGATACGGATTTTGTTCTGCCGCTTGATCCTGCAGCCTGCTTCATTCAACAGCTGACAGGAAGAGGGTTCCCATGAATTTGGATTTGATAAAGGGGATGGTGGGGTAAGGGAGCCGCTGTGGCGGCTTTCCTGAAGAATCCACGGGCCTGTGGGGAGGGGATTATGAAGATCGCAAGGCAACAGGCAATGGCTGCATGTTTTTTGTTTTTGTTGCTCTCGGCTCTGGCTGTACAGGCGGATCAGGGGGATTTTTTGTCCGGCGAGGGAAAACAGGTTTCTCCCGCCCTGGCAAGGAGTGCGGAGGAAGTGATGGCGGAGTTCCGTGAGAAGGCCATTTTTCTTGTGGACGTAAGGCCTGAAGAAGCCTTTGCTCGATACCACATACCGGGATCCCTGAACATGGACTTCCATGAGATCCGGGTTCGCTCCTTTCTGAGTACAAAACCTCTTGTACTCATCAATGAGGGGTTTGCTCTGGGCCGACTTGCGGAAAGCTGTGAGGATTTAAGCAAAGAGGGTTTTCAGGTAGCTATTCTTGCCGGTGGCCTTGTCGCCTGGAAGGGTATTGGCGGACCCCTTGCGGGTGATCCCTTTGCCATGGAGGAGATGCACAGGGTAAGTCCGGAAGTTCTGGCCTCAGAGCTGGCCTGGACCCATCCCGTCATTGTCCATGGCCTGGGCAGGGAAGAGGCGGTTTTTACCCTTCCTCTGGCCCATACCCTGCTCCGGCCCCATGATCCCGAGGGGGTTCAGGATCTTCTGACCCTCATGGGGGAGGGGAGAAACAATCCCTTCCTTGCTCCTATTATTATTACGAAAAATGGTGAGGCAAATGCGGCCTTTCGGCGTTATCTGGCCAGTTACGGCATGGGGGAGATCTATGTGCTGGAAAAGGGCTGGGCAGGTTATGAACGCTACCTTGAACACCGGCGTCTGGCCCAGCGTTCAAGGGATGAGCGTATGGCCAGCACCGGAAGCGGTACTTCCTGCACTTTGCAGGACTGAAACGGCGGACCCTGAAAAAAGGATGGGCAGATCATCGCTGCCCCTTGAAAAATAAGACCCAATGGAGTTCTGACCCATGTTTTTACCTCACCGTCTTTTCCTGCCCCTTTCTGTCCTTGCCTGTCTGGCGCTGTCGTTTTTCTGCCCTGAAGCCTCTGCCCGGACCGAGGTCAGTGGCCGTATTTCAACGGACACCACCTGGACCGTGGCGGGCAGCCCCTATATTGTCACAGGAACGGTTGTGGTTCAGGGAAAGGACGGGGATGACGGTGTCACCACCCTCACCCTTGAGTCCGGAGTGGAGCTGCGTTTCAATGCCAATACCTGGCTGGATATAGGGAGCAGCAGCGGAGATCCCGGCAGCCTCATTGCCCGTGGCAGGGCGGATGCGCCCGTACGCTTTACCGCCAACAGCGCAGACCCCCAGCCTGGTCACTGGAATGGCATCCGTTTTTTGACAACCGCCCACAGCACAAGCCGCATGGAGCACAGCATTATAAGCTATGCGGGAAGAAGCAATGCTCCCGCTGTTCAGGTAATTGGGGCTGCTCCGGTTCTGGCCTCCTGCCATTTTACCCACAACCAGGGCTACGATATCCGATATGCTGGAAATGTGGGAGGGGCACTCTATAACTCTCACCTGCGTAAGGGGCTTAATTTTGAGGGGACCGGAGCGGTTACCTTTGATAATAACACCCTCCATTGGAACAATGCTTTTCCCGTAAAACTTCCTGCGGACAATGTGGGGGCCTTTGTGGCCACCACGGAGTTTAAGGATCTCGATGGGAAGAGTGTGCTTCAGGTGACGGGAAACTATCTTCAGAAATCCAGCACCTGGCAGGCTTCCATTCCCTACGCAATTTCAAATGTTTTGTATGTTTATGGGAGGGATGGGGAGAACGGTGTGACCACCCTTACCCTGGAGCCCGGTGCGGAGCTGCGTTTCAATGCCAATACCCGGCTGGATATAGGGCTTAGTAGCGGAGACCCCGGCGGCCTCATTGCCCGTGGCAGGGCGGACGCGCCCATACGCTTTACCGCCAACAGCACAGATCCCCAGCCCGGTTACTGGAATGGCATCCGTTTTTTGACAACTGCCCACAGTACAAGCCGCATGGAGCACAGCATTATAAGCTATGCGGGAAGAAGCAATGCTCCCGCCGTTCAGATAATTGCTGCTGCTCCGGTTCTGGCCTCCTGCCATTTTACCCACAACCAGGGCTACGATATCCGATATGCTGGAAATGTGGGAGGGGCACTCTATAACTCTCACCTGCGTAAGGGGCTTAATTTTGAGGGGACCGGAGCGGTTACCTTTGATAATAACACCCTCCATTGGAACAATGCTTTTCCCGTAAAACTTCCTGCGGACAATGTGGGGGCCTTTGTGGCCACCACGGAGTTTAAGGATCTCGATGGGGAGAGTGTGCTTCAGGTGACGGGAAACCATCTTCAGAAATCCAGCACCTGGAAGGCTTCTATTCCCTATGGAATTTCAAATACTCTATATGTTTATGGGAGGGATGGGGAGAACGGTGTGACCACCCTTACCCTGGAGCCGGGTGCGGAGCTGCGTTTCAATGCCTATATCCGGCTGGATATAGGGAGCAGCAGCGGAGACCCCGGTGCCCTCATTGCCGCAGGCACGGCGGACGCGCCTGTACGCTTTACGGCAGACAGTACCAGCCCACAGCCTGGCCACTGGCAAGGTATCGTCTTTAATGCCACCAGCCATGAAAACTCGCTCATTGAATATGGCATTGTGGAATACGGTGGACAATATAACCAGGGCAATATCCGGATTGATTCATCAAGCCCTGCCATCCGTTTTTCTACCATCCGCAACAGCGCTTCTAATGGGATTTCTCTTTCCGGAGCCAAAAGCAGCGATGCTGTCATTGCCTGCAATACTCTGAGGGAAAACCATGTGGGGATTCATACATTCTCCGGGGCAAAGCCTGAAATCAGAGGCAATAATTTTATCCGCAACCTGAGTTATGGACTTTCGAATAACTCAGGGCAGGGAATTGGAATTGTCGCAGAGGGCAACTGGTGGGGTCATGTTGAAGGCCCGAATCAGGGTGGAGACAGGGTCTCAGGCAATGTGGCCTTTTCTCCCTGGCTTGGGAGTCCCGCAGACTGTACCCCTCCCATTGCAGGCAATGAACCGCCCTTTGTCCCCCATGGCCCCGTTCCTGTGCATGGGGCGGAAAATTTAAGATTTCCTGATAAAAAAATAACCCTTTCCTGGAAGGGAGGAGATCCCAACCCTTCGGATAAGCTTACCTACACCCTTTTTCTGGGAAGAGATGCGGACAGCCTGAACCCTCTGGCAGAGGATCTTGAACAGACAAGCTGGTCCCTTTCCGTGGAGCCGGATACCACCTATTTCTGGCGTGTTAAGGCAAGGGACAGCCATGGTGCTGAGACTTCAGGCCCTGTGTGGCGTTTTTCCACCTCCGGTGCCCAGGCCGATCTTGTGGTAAGCCAGCTTGTCTGGGACCCGCCTTCGGGTATGGAGGCGGGGCAGATGGTAAGGTTTACGGCCACCATAAAAAATCAGGGTGCAGGGCCTGCCTCAGGTTTTCATGTGGGGTTTTGGGTCAATAGAATTCATATGGGAACGCGATGGCTTCAGGGCCTGGCAGCCGGAGCCTCGGCCCAGGCGACTGCCACCTGGACCGCCCAGAAGGGGGCGGCAGAGATAGAGGTTAAAAGTGATCACACTAACAGTGTCCCCGAAGACGATGAAAGCAACAACAATTACACTGTGAGCCTTGGAGAGATCCCGGACACCACCCCGCCGGAGATGACCTCCAGCAGCCCTGCCCATGGTGCCATTATCCATGAAGTCAGCCGGATTGACATCTATCTTACGGACCGCCATGGCGGAAGTGTGGACAATGCCGCCACCCTGGAGACCCTGAGCCTTACAAGGGAAGGCATTGTTATTCCGGGAACCCGGGGGGTGAGCGCAAACCGTTTCTACTTTACCCCATCTTCCCTGCCCTTAGAGCCGGGTCTTTACCGCATGGCCTTTACGGCCTTTGACACGACGGGCAATTCCAAAGCCTATGAAATTTCCTTCACCATAAAGACGGACAAGCCCGCTCCCCCTGTCATTACGGGAGGAGAGGTGTATTCCGGTCTCATTCAGCCAAGACCTGCGGACAATCGCTCCAATACCACCTACATTACCCTCACCGGGGAGCGGGAAGAGAATACCGGTATCCGGATTCTGCGGAATAATTCAACCGGATACGTTTCTCAGGTAGCCTCCGGCAGCGATGCCTGGAGCAGCTCCATATATCTCTATCAGGGAAACAATGTCCTTGAAGTCCGTGCCCAAAGTCCTGCTGGTGTTTTGAGTGATCCCGTATGGGTGGATATTTTTCTGGATTCCCTGCCTCCTGGTGTGAGTCGGGTGATGCCCGCAGGCAACAGTTTTATGAATACTCCTCCTCCGAATCTGGAGCTGACCGTTCAGGAAACGGGCAGCGGGTTTGATTTTGACGCCAGCACCCTCAAGGTGCTGGACGCAGGCGGGGAGCCCGTTTCCGGAGACTGGACCTGGCATGGGGAGAGTCATCTCCTCCGTTTTACCCCTTCAGCACCCTTTGCCGACGGAACCTATGCCCTGGAAGCTTATCTCGTGGACAGGATGCGCAATGCGTCCACCCACAAATACACCTTTACCGTGGATACCCAGGCACCTCCTCCGCCCCTGATTTACGAAGTAAGTTCTCCCACCCATGCCGTGACCCAGCTTTTAAGGGGAGAAAAGGAGGCCTTTGCAGCCCTTTATATGAACGGTGAGGAGCTTACCCGTCACACCGCAGCCACGGGCTGGGAGCACCGGGTGCGCCTTGAGCCCGGAGAAAATATCTTTATTTTCACGGCAAAGGACAGGGCAGGTAATGTCAGTGAAGAAAGCAGGGTCCGCATTGTCTGGGACGATATTCCGCCTTTGCCCGTACACAATCTCAGCGCCAGTGGTGAGGGCAACGGTACCACGGTCTTTTTAAACTGGGCAGGCTATGACGAAACCCTCCACGGAGACATTGCAAAGTACCTGATCTTTTATGAAACCGAATCCTTTACCAGCATTTCAGGGCTTACCCACCGTGGAGAGGTGCAGGCCGGAATTTTCACCCATGCCGTGCAGAACCTTATCCATGGAATGCCCTACTGGTTTGCCGTGGTGGCCGTGGATGAGGCAGGGCAGTTCCGCAGCGGGGTCAGCCCGGTTGCCGCAAGGCCCCTGAATGCCAATGCCCCCCGCGAGGTGAATAATCTTGCGGTGCATTCCCATGCAGATCGTTTATTGTTCACCTGGGAAGCGCCAGCAGATCAGCAAGGTGATTTCAGGGGTTATAAAATCCATTTTGATAAGGCCCAGCCCCCGGAACTTCTTGGACCAGACGCCCTTTTGTGGGAAAAATCCGGGCTTGCCCCAGCCTCTGCCCATACCTTTAAAATTCAGGGCTACAACAGCCGGGGCATAGAGAGTTTCGGTCTTTCAGAAAAGGCCTGCACCTGGCTTCTCAACCCTTCCGCCATCCGCTTTGAGGTTCTTCCCGAAGGCGCAAGGCTTTCCTGGGATTCCTCAGAGCCTTCAGAATGCCTGCGCCATTATGCCCTGTATCTTTCCTCCGAAGGTCCCTTTGATTCCACCGAGGGTATGGCGCCTTTCTCTGAGGTGAAAGAAAATAAAGCCCTTCTTTCGGGCCTTGCCAATCACGAGACCGTCCATGTGGCCCTTGTGGCGGTGGACATCTCCGGCGGCCACAATCCTTACGTGCAGAGCCTTGCCCTCACCCCCAGACCCGATGAAACGGGGCCTGTCATTTCCGATGTAAAATTCGGTTCGGATCTTCTGGAAGAAGGCGATGCACTGAGCCGTTCGGGGCTTCTCAGCCTTAAGGCCGAGGATGTGTCCGGCGTAAGCCGTGTGGCCTTTTACCTCAATGGCGTTCTCCGGCACACGGCCTTTGGCGCGCCCTATGGCTGGCAGGTGGATATCCATGGGCTGGAAGAGGGGAGCCATGTCCTCAAAATTGTCGCCTGGGACAGCTTCGGCAACAGCACAAGCCTTGTAAAAAACATCCGCGTGGAGCTGGCCTTACCCGCAGCACCGGTGTTCACAAAGCCCGCAAACGGCTGGATCACCCATGCGCCCCTGGTGCTCTTTGAGGGCCGGAGCGAGCCTGATACCCGTGTTCAGCTTTATCTGGGAGAGACGCCCTTCGGAGATCTCCTGGATGTGGACAGAAGGGGGACTTTTTCTGCAGGCTTCACCCTTACGCCGGGTGTGCACCTTATCCGTGCCGCAGCCCTCAACGCCGCAGGCAGAGGGCCTTTGAGTGCTGCCCTTCAGGTGGAGGTGGATACAAGCCTTCCTTCGGCTCCTGTGAACCTGAAGGCAGAAGCCCTTGAGGCCGGTGTCATGCGCCTTTCCTGGAGTGCCGGGCCTGGAGATCCGCCTTCGGGCTTCAACCTTTATCGCAGTGCAACACCCTTTACGGAGCTTGCCCAGGCCCAAAAGGTGAACACTAAAATCATTGCCGGTCTGGGTCACAGGGACATGCCCGCCCAGGACGGGGCCTGGTTCTACAGGGTCACGGGCCTGAACAAGGCTGGCAATGAAAGTGCCCCTTCGGAGTCCGCCTCGGGGATTTCTGACAGCAAAGGGCCGAGGGCCCGTGTGAGCTATGCACCCGAAGGTCCTGTGCATCCCCATACCCAGGCCATGGGTCAGGGTCGGGTGGGGGTTCGGGTGGAGGTGAATGAACTCCTGATGGCCTCACCCTTTTTCAGCATCACGCCCGAAGGCGGTCACCCCCTTCCCGTGGATCTGACCAAAACCGGTGAGCTTCTGTATGAAGGCTATTTTGACATTGAAGGCAGCACCCCTTCCGGAAGGGCCTGGGCCGTGTTCTCCGCAAGGGATCTGGCGGGCAACCGGGGAACGGAGATCGATGAGGGGCCGTCCTTTGATATTGACGCCAAAGGGCCTTCGCTCATAAAGCTTGATCTCAATCCCCAAAGCCCCATCCACAACAATAAGAGCCCCCTTCGTGTGAGCTTCAGGGCAGCCCTTGACAGAAAGACCGCCGAAGGCGTCCTTCCTGATTTTGCCTTTGTTCTTTCCGGCGCAGGCAGGCAGCCCGAGGCCATTTCTTCCATTGTAAAAGGCACGGCGGCACCCGATGAAGCCGAAGTCTGGGAAGGGGCCTTTGACCTTCCCCTGGATGCGGGTTTTGACGGGCCGGAGCTTCTTTCCTTCACTTTTTCCGGCACCTGCCTTCTTGGCAATGAAGGCCGCCGCATCACAGCCCCCAACCGCTTTCAGGTGTATGCGGGCGATCTTCCGCCCCTTTCGCCGCCTTCTGGTCTTGGGGCCAAGGCCCTGCCTGCGGGAGCTGTGGCCTTAAGCTGGCATGCCGTGGAACACAGTAGCGGATACAGGATTTACAGGCAGGATGGGGGGAATGGCGATTTTCATCTCCTTAGGGAGCTGGATTCTGGCGATGCAGAGGCCTTTGAAGACAGGGTTACCCATGACGGGCTCTACCTTTATGCCCTCACAAGCCTCAGAAAAGAAAACGGGGAAGTGGCAGAAAGCGTTTTCTCCGCATCCGCTTCCGTAAAAGCCCTTGTCACCCTTCCCCCAGCACCAGAAAATCTACGTTTACGCCTGATTCCTCCGGGTATTGAGGCAAGCTGGGAAGGGCCTGGCGAAGGCAAGGATTATACCCACAGGCTTTACCGCTCCGATGCCGGGGAGATTCATTCCGTTGACGGATTGACCCCCCTTGATGCCCGTTTTAATGGCAACAAGGCCCTTGACTCCAGGCCCTCCCCCACGGAGCACGCCTATGTGCTTACCCGCATGGATGCTGCGGGCAACGAGTCTCTGCCCTCCAATTCCGTTTATCTCAACGTGCATCTTCTGCCTGCGGATCATTTCCTTGTAAGCCGCAGGCAGGGCAAAAACCCCGAGCTTTCCTGGACCCATCCCGGCGGCAGCCGCCTTGAAGGCTTTCTCCTTTCCATGGGAGCTCCCGGCAGCCTTGTGTCCGTGACGGAGAGTCCCATCCCTGTTTACGGCATGGAAGATACGGGCTTTGGCGGCGAGGAGCGGGCTTATCGCCTTGTGGCCGTGGACAGGCATGGGGAACCAAGTCCTGCCAGGGAGCTTCTGCTGCCCCATCTTTCCATCAATCTTGCCGAAGGGCCTCCTTTGCGGCGCGGGGTGATGAATCACCTGTTCTTTGATGTCAAAAATCATGGAAAGACGGACCTTGAGGGGCTTCGCGTTTCTCTGCGCCTCCATGACCGCGACCATGGCTCAGAGCCCTTTGGGCTGAAGGCAGGGGAAGGGCAGCGGGTGGCGGTGGTGGTGCCGGGCTATGGGGCATTAAAAGACAGGGAACCCCTTTCCTTTTATGTGGAACAGAGCCCCGAGCCTGGGCTTCGGGCGCGCATTGGGGCCGAAGGGGAGGTCCTTGTCCAGGAGGGCATGCTGGCCCTGATCCTGCGCTCCGAGGAGATGATCCGGGGAGGGTCAGGCCTTGTAAGCTTTGTGTTGGAGAATACGGGCGAAGGGGAGATCGAGCTGGTTACGGCCAAAAACTTTGGCAACAAGCCTTCGGAGGATATCCGGTTCAGCCTTTTAGATAGGGACGGTAATATCCTTGCCAGCATCCCCTTCATGCAGTTTACGGGGGAGGCCGTTCAGACCCTTGCCAATGGCACAAGCCTTGTGCGTCTTGGACCGGGGGCCGTGTTCACCTCGGCTGCCGTTGAGATCCCGGTTCCTGGAGCTGCACCGGAGCGGGCGGTGTTGACGCTTGAGTTTGATCGCATCTATCACGGCTTTCAAAGTAAAGCCCCCCTTGTGCTCCGGGGTTTTGCCGGCACAAGGGAGGTGGGCCTTAAAGAAACCGATTATGCCGCAGAGATCCTTGAAGCAAGCCCTTCCGTGGCCTATGGCCAGGATGTGCGCATCAGGGGTCGGGTTTTTGTGAAAGAAGATGGAAGGAGCCTTCCCCACGCGCCCTTCAACCTTGTTCTCATGCAAAATGGTTTTGAAAGAAAGATCGCCCTTGTCAGCGGTTCTGACGGAGAATTTTCTTACACCTTCAGGCCCACGGCAAAGGAGTCCGGCGTTTATCAGGTGGCGGCCCTGCATCCGGACATCCTGGATCGGCCCGTGCAGGCGGAGTTTATCATTGCAAGGGTGGGGCTGCATCCTTCCCGCATTCGTTTAAGTCTTCCCAAAAATTACGAAAAGACCCTTCCCATCTCCCTTGAGGTGGCTGAAGGGCTTGTGGTGAATAACTTAAGGCTTGTTAAGGAGGACTGGGATCAGCCCGCCAACGCCTTTGAAGAAGGGGTGTTCTGGGACGCAGGCCCCGCCATTACCCGGCTTGAAGGCGGTAAAAAGGCGAGTATCCCCTTAAAAATCCATTCCGACAACAGGGCCGCAGATCACGGCTCCCTTGTGCTGCGCCTTGTGAGCGATGAGGTGACGGGTCTTCAGCCCCTGGGTTTTGTGCATCTCGACATCTCGTTTACCGAGGCAAAGCCCCTTCTTTTTTATCCCAATTATAAAGAAACGGGCCTTGTTCCCGGAGAAAGCCTTTCTGAGGTGCTCACCTTCAAAAATCAGGGCCTTGCCGATGTGGAGGGCCTCACCTTCAGCCTGAAGGCCGAAGGTGGCAAGCCCTTGCCGGACTGGGTGCTCCTTAACCGCAGTGGAGGGCCTTCGGTTCTGGGTGTGGGAGAAAGCCTTGAGCTGCCCCTTACCCTTGCTCCGCCCCTAAGGGCCAAAGAAGGCCTTTACAGCTTCATTGTGGCCGTGGATGCGGACAACCACGAAAGCCTTGAAATCCCTGTCTTTGTTACCCTTACGGCCAAGGGCAGGGGACATGCTCTCTTTAAGGTCAAAAACATCTACACAGGAAGCCTGAGTGCAGACGGCAGGCCCATACAGGGTCTTGGAGAGGCCAGCATTACCCTTCAGAATGAAAAGAACCTCAACATCCATTTTGAAAAAAAGAGCGATACCCTGGGCGAGGCCCTGTTCACAGAGCTTCCCGCAGGAAGCTACAAATACCGGGTCAGAGCACCCGGGCATCAGGAGAAAATCGGAAGGCTCTGGATCCGGGCCGGGGTGACGGCCAGTGAGGCCCTTTTCCTGGAGTATAACTTTGTCACCGTGGAGTGGCGGGTGCAGGAGACCACCATTGAGGACAGGTATGACATTGTCCTGACCCTGACCTACGAGACCCATGTGCCAGCACCTGTGGTGATCTGTGATCCCACCTCTGTGTCCCTGCCGGATCTGAAGGCAGGGGATGTGATGACAGGAGAGATCAGCTGCATCAACCACGGCCTCATCCGGGCGGACAATCTCAGGATGAACCTTCCAGAAGATGATGCCTTTATCCGGTATCAGCTCCTTGCCGAGCCTCCGGAGAGCCTTGGAGCCAAAGAGCGCATCTTCATTCCCTACCGCCTTGTGGCCCTTCGCAGCCTGAATACCGCCGATGAGGTAGAAAGCGGTGGTGGCGGCGGGGGCTACAGCACTTGCGGCTATACATACTACAGCGGTGTTGCGGCCAATGGCTGTCCGTATTCAGGGAAAGTTCCCCATTGCTTCAGCAGGCCGGTGAAGAGAAGGAGCGGCAGTGGCGATACGCCCTCCGGCGGCGGTGGTGACTGGTGGTGGGGGGGACCTGGCAGCAGCAGTGGTGGTTATGGCGGTGGAAGCTGGGGAGGTTCAGGAACTCCCATTGTCGCAGAAGGAAAGGATGGCTGCGAACCGCCACCGCCGGATCGCCCTTATAATCGGTGTGGAAGCAGTAGCAGTACCTCCTCGTGCGTAAAGGCGAGCGAGGCAGCAACCTGTGTACCCGCAGGATCTGAGGTGAATTTGAACACAGGATCCTTTTCTGACAGCCATACGGATCTTCGTGTGAAGGTTCCCGGTGGGTTCCTTGCCATTGAAAGGGCCTATTATGATGCGTCCTGGCATTGGCGCCATGAACAGAGGCTGGACTTTATTTTTTCTGTTCCTCAGGCAGAACAGGAAGGGATGAGTCCTGCAGGTTCAGATGCGGGTGGGATCCGTGTAAACCTTGAGGATGGCAGAACGCTTGTGGTGGGAAGCATCAAGCGGGACGGTCAATATTATAGGCCCGAAATAAGCGCAGATACGGATCAGGCAGAAGGCCGCATCCTGAGACCCGCGAAGGGCAATTACTGGATTGAATACAAGGGTAGTGGTGTCTGGCGCTGGGAAGACATTTATGGGGAGTGGGAAGAGTTTGCGTTTGTGCCGAAAGCCTCTCAGGAAGCGGTTCAGGCATCCCTGTGCACGGGCTCTTCCCTTTGCCTTCAGGGAACACGGCCTCTCTCTGATGGCTGGACCGGCAGGCTCATGGCCTGGGGTAACCGCAGCGGTATACTTGCAAAGCTTTACTATGATGAAAGCGGTCGTGAGGTCAGAACCATCAAAGACCGCAATGGCAGAGAGGTATTTACGTTCAGCCATGAAAGGGGAGAGCATCGCAGCCGTGTGGTGATCCGGGATCTGGTGGATCGTAGTATTGAATATGAAAAAAGTTATGCGGTGGGCAATCCTGAGAATAATATGGGTGATGGATCCAGAAAGTGCATACCGCAACCACCCCCTGCCCACCTTGTCAAGTATCCGGTGCTGCTCCATCGTTACAGGGATGTTCTGGGCAGGGACAGCCTGTATACCTATACGGATGGTTCCAGTAATGCCATCCCTGGGCTGGGAAGTGTATGGCCTCCGGATTCTTCCCTGCCTTTCCATGGCCTTGCTGGATATGGAGGTGGGGGGTCTTCCGGTAAGACAGGAGATGCGGGAAGGCCCCCTGTTCCTCCCTGTCCTCCACCTCCCCGTTTTCGTTTAAGTTCCGTTACCGACGGGGAAGGCAGAACCAAAACCATTTCATGGGGGCAGGACCTTAAAACTAACCAGTGGCATGTGACTTCGGTCATGGATGAAAAAGAGCAGGGATATTCTTTTGAATACGGCTATGACAGCAGAAAAAATCTTTTCTATTCCCTGACCCGGAACACTTCTGGTCTTGTGCGTGAGGTGTGGACCCGTTCCGACGGGGAAGCCGTACAGGAAGATGTCAACGGCCGCACCATCCGAACCTTTAATAAAAAAGATCAAACCTATACCCTTACCGACGGGAACGGCAACAAAACCATTAAGGAGTATGACCCCTGGGACAAGCTCATCCGGGTGGTGCATCCAGATGGCAGTGAGCTGCGACTCACCTATCATCCCGTGTTCCATACCCTCACCCGCAGGGTGGACGAGAAGGGCATGGTCACCCGCTATGATTATGACGCCTCCGGCCGGATGGTGCGGCGTGTGGAGGCCGCAGGTCATGCACTGGAACGCATCACGGAGTTTGATTATGATGAAGACGGCAATCTTGTAAGGCTGTACCGCCCCGGCGACGGCTTGACGCCTTCGGTGGAGAACCGTTTTGAGTATGATGCCGCAGGCAACGTCATCCGCATGGGCGATGCCGAAGGCCACAGCACAGGGTTCACCTATGATGCTGCGGGCAATATGCTCACCAGAACCGATCCCTTGGGAAGGGTCTGGCGCTACGCCTATGATGCTGCCGCCAGGCTGACGGAGGTCCGGGACCCCACAGACCGCGTCCATACCTATGCCTTTGATGCCGCAGGCAATCTTATTGAGGCCAAGGACCCCCTTGGCAACACCATCCGCTACGCATGGGATGTCCGGGATCATTTGGCCCGTGTAATCAAGGGGGAGGAGGAGGTTCACCTTGTCCATAGCTTTGACGGCCGTCTTCTTTCCGTCAAGGACGGTGAAGACCGCACCCTTCTCTATGATTATGACGAAGAAGGCCGCCTTGTCAGCATTCTGGACGGCAATGGGAACGAGACTGCCTTAGACTATGATGGTTCCCAGGGCTGCGGGTCCTGCGGTATTGACGGGGCTGCTGCAGCACCTTCCCGCATCACATACCCCACCTTCGAAAGGGGGTTCCGCTACGACAGGCGGGGCCGCAAAACCGCAGAGCGGGACATCCTCAGCGATACCGAGGCCCTGTACACGGCCTATGCTTACGATGCCACAGGCAACCTCACCAAAATCACGGACGCCGAAGGCCGCAGCACCCAGTATCATTATGATGCCCTTGGCCGTCTTCTCCGGGTGGAGGACGCCGCAGGCGGCATCACCTCCTACACCTACGATGCAAGGGACAATCTTCTAAGCCTCACCGATGCCAAAGGTCAGACCACCCGATTTGTCTATGACCTGAACAACCGTTTGGTAGAAGAAATCCGGCCCGGAGGTCAGAAGCTTCGCTACGCCTATGATGCCGCAGGCGGCCTTGTGGAGCGTATCGATCCCAAAAACCAGCGCACCCGTTATGATTATGACGATGCAGGGCGTTTGGAAAAAATCCACTACTTTGGAGAAAATGCAGGCCCCTCACCGCTAAAGACCGTCAGGTTCTCCTATGACGGGG
>Ga0265295_1004063_pt1 | contig 20177 bp, 14 predicted proteins | sample Munlansysbiofilm_FD_192503 | JGI IMG/M metagenome (GOLD analysis project Ga0265295, IMG submission 192503) | Leachate microbial communities from a municipal landfill in Southern Ontario, Canada - Methane capture system biofilm | ecosystem: Engineered > Solid waste > Landfill > Unclassified ... | reverse complement strand
TTATTATCAAACACAATTGCCGCATCGACTTGTCTTTCTTTTAGTAGTACCGAAGAGGATTTACCTGAGGTAACGATGATGTTAAACCCGTGCTTTTGAAGTTGATTACGAATCCCTTCCAAGATATCTGAGAAAATCGGTCCACCAAACCCGTAGATAAAAACACCGACGTTACCTGTCTTTTTTGTTTTTAAGTTTCTCGCGTTAGCGTTTGGGTAATAATCAAGTTCTTCTGCCGCTTTTAAAATACGTGCTCTGGTATCTTCGTGGACATTGGGTTGATTATTCAGTGCATATGAGGCGGTCGATATTGATACCCCTGCGCGTTTTGCGACGTCTTTAATGGTTGCCATGGTTATTCTCCTTATAATAAACGATTGCTTGATAAGGACTTAAGCAGTGATCGTTTGTGATTGGTTGATTCGTTAATAGTAATTCGTAAGACTGATAGATACTCAAATCGTAGATGAGCTCTTCGTTTGTGAAGTTACAAATCACCACAAGTGTTTCGTTACTGGTTTTTCTTTGATAACTAAAGATTTGACTTGATGTTTCATCTAAGAGCGTAAAGTGGCCTTCTTTGACAACGTTTTTCTCTTTTCTAAGTTGTAGTAATTTTTTGATGTAGTGATAAACCCCATTTTTATCTTGTTGTTCATTTGCCGCATTGATCTCTTTATAGTTTGGATTGACTTTAATCCATGGTGTACCATTTGAAAATCCAGCATTTTTGGTGTCATCCCACTGCATAGGTGTGCGTGAATTATCCCTTGATTTTTGATGTAGTGACTTAAGAATATCTGCTTCATTAATTCCCAAGGCAAGGGCTTCTTTGTAGTAATTAATTGATTCAATGTCTTTAAACTCCTCAAGGTTAAACCGGTAACCGGTCATGCCAAGTTCTTCCCCTTGATAAATGTAGGGTGTCCCTCGTTGAAAAAATAACAGGGTATGTAGCATGGTTGAGGATAACACACGGTGATTAACCGATCCATAACGACTAACGGCGCGTGGTTGGTCGTGATTAGACCAAAACAAACTGCCCCATCCTTGTTTTTCATACACTTCTTGTTGTCGTTTAAAGACTCGCTTTAAATCGAGTAGGTCTAAAGGCTTTAATGCCCATTTGCCTTTGCCTGGTTGTTCATCTAAACTGATATGATCAAATTGAAATACCATGGATAAGAGATGATCTTCTTCTTTGGTTAAGTAAGCAGCCCGCTCTAAGGATAAGCCTGGCATTTCCCCTACGGTTAGGATGTCTCTACCCTTAAAACAGGCCTCATGCATTTCTTTTAAGAAGGTCTCTAAATATGGGCCATCAGATAACTTTTTATTAAACACATCTTTTCCGATCAGGTCAATGACATCGAGTCTAAAACCGTCAATCCCTAAGTCTAACCAGTAGTTAATCATTTGATAAATTTCATGTCTTAAGGCACTGTTTTGCCAATTTAAATCCGGTTGTTTCTTTGAAAATAAATGAAAATAATATTGGCCTGTGAGTATGTCTTTGGTCCACGCACTGCCACTAAATACACTAGTGATGTCGTTTGGTGTGTCACTCCAAATATAGTAATCTCGGTATGGATTGTCTTTTGATTTTCTTGCTTCTTTAAACCACACGTGTTCATCTGAGGTGTGATTAAGCACCAAATCCATGATGAGCTTCATCCCTTGATTGTGTGTTTCTTTGATTAAATCAATCAAGTCTTCTTTGGTCCCAAACATCGGATTAATCTCATAATAGTTACTGATGTCATATCCATTATCATCCATAGGCGACTGATAGACTGGACTTAACCAAATCACATCAATGCCTAAGTTTTTTAAATAGGGCAGTTTTTCTTTAATGCCATTGATGTCACCAATACCATCGTCGTTTGAATCGTTAAAAGACAATGGATAAATTTGATAAACTACACTTTCTTTGATCCAATCGTTTGCCATCCTAAGACCTCCATTCCCTTTATAATCAGTTCATGACTCATATAAGCGTTTCTCACACTGTTTGTGAGATACGCATTAGCCGCTAGCATCTCTAAGCCTTTATCAATTGCGATGTAGCGATTTGAAATCCACGTGCCTGCTTCTAGATTGTACGCATCCATAAAGCCATATTTTTGATAAAGCCCTTTGATTTGATGCATCGCTTTGATCCCTAAAAGCGATTCTTTCGGGGTCAAGAATAGCGATCCAATCATTGCGTGAGGACTGATCGTACCATCGGTTTCTGCCCTTTTGTTTTTTGCAGGCAGTGCGTGAAACACTCGGTAGCCCTTAGGACTGTCTGAGGCACTTAGGCCAAAAGAAACGCTTGAGAATGTATGGTATTTGTGTTTGTTTCTCATACAAAATGCACGATGACCAAGCGTTGCACTTCTTGCGTTTTCATGCCAAGAAATGCCAAGCTTATCATAGATATTCTCTAAATCAAGCCAGCAAAGAGGAAATTGATAGATAAACAGCGTGTTACCTGGTGAGTAAATATAGTGGTGCCCTTGATATGATCCTTTGACCCTAGTAAACCCTTCATAAAGAGCATTTGAGAGTGCATCGTTCTTGATTTTTGATGCGATCATCACATACATCATTAATTGCTCAGCGTACATGTCCCAGTGATGGATAAACCCTGCGCGTCCGTTAGCGTAATCCCCATCAATGTCTGGGTTATAGGCCATATGAAGCATTTTTGCCCCGTCCTTCTCATAAATCAGAAAGTCCCAATCCACTCGATCAATGATTTGGTTAGATAGCTTTGTGATTTCTTCGTCTTTAAAATAACGTTCTACCGTTAAAATCCCATTCATACATAGTGCTGTATCAATGGTTGAATACTCACACTTTCTATGTCTTTTACCTGTCTTAATATCCACAAAATGGGCAAAAAAACCACGATAATGATCGACTTCATAAAGTAGTGTTTCTAGGGTTCTTTTAATTTTATCAATGGCATCTTTTTTGGTGATTAAAAGACTTTCTACACCAATCACGTAACTTGATAAGGCAAACCCAGTTGCGGCAATTGAGGCAACCTCCAGCTTGTTGGTGTGATCTGGCGTTAACCCATAACCCTTACTATTTAAATCAAAATTCGAGTAATTCATAAAAAACAAAAACCCTCGATCTTGAATTTCTTTAATCATTTTTAAGTCCTTTTGATTCATTGTCAATACCCCCCTATTGAAACGTTTCGATTACAATTCCATTCTACCTTATCTAAAGATAAAAATCAACCGAAAGGGGTGTATTTTTCCTCTTTATTTCAATCTTTTAGATAAAAATGGTTTGACCGAAGTCAAACCATTCTAATTTATTAATTTAAGCGACTTGTTTTGTCACCATTAAATCTGAAATTTGGATAATTGAAGCAACGTAAACGCCATCTTCAAATCCGACTTCACCTACTGAATTTCCCATAAAGAATTGGAACGCACCAGATGTTTTAGCGTCTTGTGAAAGTTCAATCGTAAATGTGAATGTTTGCATTTCAGTCGTTAAATCCACACGGTGCCATGCTCTTTCTACACCCACACCATAGTTTTGTTCTAAAGCAAACACGATGGTTCTAGCAACCGATGATGAAGCTTTAAAGCTAATTTCATAAGTGCCTTTTGTAGCCATTAATCCACTAATCTTAAATTGATTTTCCCAAGGCATTGCGCCAACAGTTTCAATATCGATAGAAACCACACCGTCGGTCGTTGTTACAGTTTGTTTAGCATTATCTGCTGCCCATTGTTCATAACCCACAGGTAGTCCATTTTCATCAACTTCTAAGAATGAACCCACATTAAATGAACCCACGTGAATGGTTCTTGTTGCGGTCGCTTCAAGACCTTCTGAGTCTGTTACTGTATACTTGTAAATATATTTACCAGCAACGGCAGGGAATGTTAATTCTGCACCAACTGCCTCAGCAACGACATCAGCAATAGTTAAAGTATCAAAATCATCTGAAACACTAATACCAGCTTTAATCACAAATGATTCAGCCCCAACTTCGATCACTCGGTCAGTCACGCCTTCAAGTACTGGTGCTTGGTTTTCTAACTCAGGTCCAACCACGATTTGGACATCAGAAATATAGATTTTACCAAGAACAGTTGCTTTTTCCGTATCGACACCAGCCACTTTGTGGAACGTACCAAATGAGAATTGAAGTTCAGCGTTTGTAACGTCTTCCTTAGAGAAGAAATCAAAACTGAATTCTTGAGCGGTTGTACCAAGCGCGACGACTTCTTCGTTAATTGCTTTACTAGACATACCGCCACCTTGTAAGTTTAACATTAAGTAACGATCATTTTCTGCGTAAGCAGTAAACTTAAGTGTGTAGGATTCAAATTTAGGGAATGAAATTGTTTTATAAGACAATTGAACATCCCACCAGTTGTTATCCATTACAACAGACTGTGCTTTAATATCGATAACTGCTTTGCCATCAACCACGCTGTATTCAACGTCCACGTCTTGTGAATCGTTAAACCAAGTTGCCCAGCCCTCAAGTTGATTAGAAAAATCACCATTAGCTAAACCAGCAAGGCCAAGAACGGTAATCGTACGTTTAACAACTTGTTCGTTACCTGCTTTATCTTTAACGGTATATGTCAGTTCATATGTCCCTGCTTTGTTGGTATCAACTGTGCCAGTAACAACGATATCACTTGTAATAATACCATCGACTTCATCTTCGGCTTTGACACCAGCCATTGGATCAAATGTATCCCCTACGTTAATTGTAACGGCGCCAACACCAGTAATTTCTGGTTTAACGTCATCCACGGTTGTTTCTTCACAAGCGGCCATAAATAATCCCGCCGCAAGAAGTAAAACTAGCGTTAAAACTTTCTTCATAAATTCCTCTCCTCTTTCTAATCCATTATCGGATTAATTGTTTTATAGAAACGTTTCGATAATATAAGCATAAGTCAAGTTTGATTTCAAAACTTGACGAATAGAAACGTTTCTATTCCTACATATACTATTATACTTGAAAACGTTTTCTTTTTCAAGTTTTATCGAAACGAATTCTGCTTTAATCAAATGATTGGAGCCTTCCTACCTAGGGGTTAACTAGGTAGGAATGCCATTTAGTTGCTTGTAAACCCTAAAACATCTAAACCGTTTTGAACTTGCTTATTGCTCATGAAGTTTGTCCAAATCAGTTTTGAATTATAATTCTCAATCATTAGAAGTGTAATTCCTTTATCAATGCCTATGTAATCAGAAGCGTACCATGGTGTTCTATTTGCCATGGTTGGGTTATAAGCTTCGTCTACTGGACCCAAATTATAAGAATCTTTTAGACCATATGTCCCATTCAATTGTTCAATTTGACTAAAGTGATAAGCCGCCCTTAAAGCTTCTTCTTCTAAGTAATTGATACTTGAAAGCGCTGCATATGGCATGATGGTGCCGTTGTGTGCGTTACTCTTAGCAGGCATTGCACCATAGGCACGGTACTCACCAGGTCCATCACCAGCAGAAATGCCCCATGAATTTGAGCTGTAAGTCTTATAACGATCCGAATAATCAAGCGTATATAAGTAATTGGCTTTGGTCGCTTCGATGGCGTTATCAAACCAATTGGTCCCCTCATAATCTTCTAAATTTCTAAAATCAACAAACGCATGCGAAAATTGATGTTGAAATAGTGAGCCATCATAGCTATAAATAAATTCATTTGTCTTAATGCTTGGGTCTAAGGTTGAGGTATAACTGCCTTTATAACTACGGTTAACCACTTGTTTGACTGTCTTATAAAGCGAGTCATCTGTCGGATAGGTTCTAGATCCTGCCGCTAAGACGTAGAGCAGGAGTTGTTCAGAGACGTGATCCCATGCGCCACCAAAGCCCGTTTCTGGCTTATAACCCATATAAAACATATTGGTTTGCTTGTTGACATACCATGGCCAGTTGACTTCATCATAAATTGCCATGGCTTTATCATAAACCTCACCTTTAAAATACTGTGCAACCGTTAGTGCCCCTGCAAGTAAAAGGCCTGTATCGATGATTGATACTTCGCTATTCCATTCCCTTTTGCCTGTATGGATATTGACAAAGTGGTAAAAGAATCCATTCACACGATCAAGGTTACTAAGCGAATCTAGTGTTTTTGATGCGCGCTTTTGTGCGTCTTCTTTACTAATCCAACCATTTTCAACACCAACCGGAATACTCGCAAGCGAGAATCCCGTTGCTGCAATACTTGAAATAACAGTATTTCCACTGTAGCGATCTCTTGCAAGACCGTAATAATCCGAATCTTCTAGATTATTGGATGTTTCAAGAAAATAGAGAAACGATAGTCTTGCTTCTTCCTGAAGCGCCTCTTTTTCTTTTTTAAATTCATCTTTACTTGTTTGACACCCAGAAAGTCCTAGAATTCCAAACATTAAAATAATTAAAAATAGTATTTTTTTCAAGTCATCACTCTCCTGTTATACCCGCTTTATCGACACCCTCAATGAACCAGCGCTGTAGAATAAAATAAACCAGTAGCATTGGTAGTATGATTAAGAGTGTGGCCGACATACGGATGGCTTCATTTGCAAAATCCACATCCCCTGAGCCACCCATAATAGCGTTATATGCACTAACGAAGTTTTGAAGACGAATTTGTAGGGTTTCAACATCCCTACCTAAGAACAAACCAGAAATGTAGGTTTCATTCCAGTACCAAACAAAACTAAATAAGAAAGTGGTAATAAACGACGGCACTGATAGTGGAATTGCAATTTTAAAATACGTATAAAACTTTCCTGCCCCATCAATTTGGGCCGCTTCATCAAGCGCTTTTGGAATCATCTTATAAAACTGATAGAAAATCAGGATGAAGATGGCTGAGTTTAAGCCTTGACCAAGACTAGCTGGTAATAATATGGCATAAACCGTATGTAGAATACCTAAGTCGTTAAACAAGACATACCTTGGAATCATCGTCACTTGTGGTGGGATGATGTAGGTCGCAAGCACAAAAGCCATGAGTGTCTTTTTTAAAGGAAACTCAAACCTGGCAAACCCATAACCAACCAGTGAGGCAACAATGGTTTGAAGGATTGCTGGAATCAAGGTAACCACGAGTGAGGTGCTCATGGTCTCAAAATACTTCAAGGTCTTAAACGCATCAAGGTAATTCTTAAAATAAAACCCCGTTGGCACCTGATCAACCATCGGATTTAATAAATCTTGTAAGCTTTTAATGCTATAGCTAAACATATAGAGTAAGGGGTATAAATAGACAAAAGACACAATGACTAAAAGCGAATAAATTAGAAACTTAAACACTAACCCATCGGTTAACTTCATCCCAAAGAGGGTTTTTAGTATCTTTTGTTTCGAAATCGACTCTAATCGTTTACTTTGTTGCATATCGTTTTACCCCCTTCTTGATTTTCTTTTCCTTTGGATTTTTTAACAAGAACGCCACCACACCTAAGAGTAAGGCAATCACGACGAAATACACCCACGCAAGCGCACTTGAATAACCATAACCTTTGGTCGTATCAAACATCACCTTTTGAATGTGACCAATGATTGAATTATTCGAGAATGTCGCAAGCATAACAATCGTATAAACCGCACTAACTAGGATGATACTTTTTAGTGAAGGCAACGTAATCTTCCAAAACGATTCCCAAGGCGATGCCCCATCAATTTGGGCCGCTTCATAGATCTCAGTTGAGATTTTTTGAAGTCCCGCAAGGAATAACACAATTTGAACCCCTGAAAACCATAAGACAATGATCATCTCATCAAAAAGTAAGGCAATCGGATTTGCCATAAAAGCAGGCAGTGTTCTTGAGAGCGTTTCGACTATCCCTGTTTCTTCTAAGAGTGGGATTGTCCCTGCACCTTGTTTTAACAGCTCGTTAATGACTGGTCCAGAGGCAATAATAACGGGTAAGAAAAATACCGATCTAAAGAAGCCCCTGAGTTTAATTTTTTGATTCAGTAAAATCGAAATCACCATCGAGATAATCAAGATGATTGGTACGTATAAGACAATTTGTCCTAAAAACGCCCACAAATAGTCGACAAAATCCAAATCACTTGTGAAGATGTCAATGTAGTTTTGAAACCCACTAAACGTCATTTGAATGCCTTCGGCACCTGTAATGGTGACCTTATTTAAACTAAAGATAAAGGACATCACCAGTGGGTAAACCGTTAGGAATAAAAAACCAACGAGCCAAATCGAGATGAAGACGTAACCATAAAACATTTCTCTTTTTTTATTGGTCACTCTTACGTTAATCTTCTTAAAGAACACTAACTGATTGTTTTGATAAGAAATCAAACGGTTATTGGTTAACTTCTTGATGCCTTTACTTAACAATGACACCACCTGATTAAGAAGTTTTTTTACTTTAATCATAAAATCACCTCATAATCCGTAGCACTAACAATCTGTGTTTGATAGGTGTAGTCTTTTCCTGTATAGTTAATTAATATCTTAATACCATTTGAATAGCTGACTAAAACGACGCCATCATCAAGTACTTCACGACTAAGGATACTTGCTTGTCTGACAGGACTTAAAGCCTCGTTCACGTAATGATACTGTCTAACAATTTCTTCTTTCCAATCACTAAAACGTGAGGTAAAGAGATTCGAAGAATTCGTATCGAGTAATAAATATGATGATTCATTTGTCACAAAGAAACTTGGAAATAAATGGTAGTCAACCATTCTTAACAATTCATTTTGTGTATTTGAAAAGAAATTCGCTGATCTAGCATAGGTTTGTTGATGACCTTGCAAGACGTAGGCATAAAACGGCACCGTATCACTAAACCGTAGTTGTTGAGACGAATACATTGGCGCGTCTTTGATGATGTCAGCTGAAAACAAATAACTAAATGCGTTAGAAACTGCTGATTGCGCTGCGACATCTAAAAACGATTTTGCCACGTCAATTAAATCTTCTCTTGAGCCTTTATTTGAGTAATCCCGGTATAAAACGTTACCTAAATAATCAAACGACACGTTTTTAATGCCTTGTTTACTAAGCGTTTGATAGTCGCTTTCATACATTCCGATGGTGTCTTTAATTGAAAGCACGTAATCATCATTAATCGAAATCAACTGTTGACCAATGCTTTGAGAGACGTGCTTCATGCTGTAGCCTTTAGCTTCTTTGTTTGCAGTCACGTAATTGGTTTGAAAATAGACGTTTGCACCAAAATCAGTGAGCGTCTTTAACACTTTTGTTCCACCTAACTTCTTTTCAATTTGATCATAGTCAGGTCCTTGATAAGAAAGCCCACCTTTTTGAAACCCATGTAGGGTTAAATCAAGTGTATTAATCCCTTCATCATTTAAGGCTTCAACCATTTGCTTGGTTTGATTAAACGTCGTCATTAAGACTAATTTTCTACCAAACAACGCTTTTTTATTTTCTGCCATTAGGACGTCTAAGTGTAGACTTACCTCAGGTTTATCATATGGTGTTAGCGCACCTTCTAGAATCAGTTCTTCTTGATAGCTTTTAGCCATACCGACGTAATTGGCGTATTCATTACTTAAGAACCGGTAACTGATTTTGATGTCGTATTCGTTTCTTCGCTCTTGAACCAGTCGAACCGAGGAAGTCCCAGATTGGTTTAGATACTGCGTATAAGCGATGCGGTATTCAAACGAGACGTTCGCGTAATTTAGATCAATGGGTTCCCCACTTGGTGTGTAGACAAAACTTGCTTGAGCGCTTCCTTTTTCAACAATCGCTAAAAAGCCGTTTTGATTGACCCCATGAACCATGCCATAAACATTCATGAATAAGCTTTCTTCACTTAGACTAGAAAATGATTCATTACCAAAGAAACGCTTGCTGTAAGTGCCCGTCATTGGACGGTCTTCAAATCGCATTAATGCACCGACGCCATCAGGCACAAGCACATAGCCTGTGGTGGTGTCTCTTTTGGTTGAACCAAAAAATGGGTAAGGTGTCACACCTGCAAGTTGTCTTCTCGTATCCAGTGTTGAAGGATCTTCTTTGATGCCATCGTTTGGTATTTCAACACTTAAACCTTGATCATCAATGTAGACCCTTAAGGTTAAGTTCACTTTTGATAACGCAAAACTTAAATTCGCTTCAAACCCTTTTTTATCACCTTCATTTAGTGGTAAGTAAGTAAACGAAGACCCTGGGTTTTGAAACAGATACTCTTCTTGTAGGTTTGCCCCTGTGTAATAAAGCACCGATACCGGTGATTTCACACGGTTACGCCACGTTTGATTGAGTGGTTGATCGCTTGGGTCATAGTTCAGGTTTGTCTCATCTAGGTAATCCAGTTCAACGTTTGAACCAAACACATACCCTGTTTCTTCATTTAACACTCGAAACGATAAGTCGTTGATGTTGACGTATAGACTTAACTTAGAGACGTCATTTGAAGCGATCTTTTCATAACCATTTAATGTGACTAACGGATTTGAGGTTGGTGCTAAATCTTCTTTTTGTGTGTAACGATTACTTTTTAGCGCGGCTTTTGATGGCGCAACATTAGAGGTGCTAACCACATCTTTAATCACGTGTGTTTTCCCACTGAGTTGAACTAATGTTAAACCAATACCTAAAAGTAATAAACTAGTCAGTAATAGACGTTTAACTCGATGCACGAACAATCACCTCCCTAATGATACCTACGACGTACTCGTAGAGTTGATTGGCTAGTAAATAAACCAAGAACACAATCACCACAATCATCACCATCACAAAGAGTGTTAAGAAAATGTTTTTTAACAACGCCTTAATGTTGTAATTATGGATTTCTTTCATCATTAGAATAATTAACCCTAATGACCAATAAAACTTAATTTGATTAAGTGCACTATAAATGAAAACTTCATTCAGTGTTAAACCGTGCGATAAAATAATAACGGGTAGCGTCAATATGATGTATGGCGCTAAACTATAAGCAGTCCCTCGGTAGATATCTTTGAAGAACCCTTCACCTGAGGAGAGGGTTGAAATCAAGTAGTTTGAAAACACAAACAACACAATCAACGATGCCAATATCGCAAACTCTCGAATCAACGAATATGCCTCTAAATTGGTATAGTTAAACACAAACGCGGTTTGATAAACACTGGTGACGTTGATTGCGATAAATAGCCCAAATAAAATCGTTGATGATAAATACGATGCTTTATTGTTTCGTTTGATTTCGTAAAACGTATCCACTGGGTGCCTAAACATCTTGAAGATTAAACTAAGTTCTCTAATTAACCGCACCTCAAGTAGTCGTTTTCGATAACCTCTTAGTGGGTCATAAATGTGGTATTTCTTATCAATGAACTTAAGTGCTTTTAGTAAAACAAATAAACTAATTAACAAGATTAACACAATACCAAGATAGTTTTGCATCCACTCGTATCTAATTTGCCAAAACGAATCACTATAGCCTTGTCTGTCTGCGGCAATTCGATAGTAATCAAGTGCTTCATTATATTCTAGGTTTCTAAATCTCGCTCTTGCAATTGCGCTGTTTGCTAGGGCAAACATCGAGTTCATGCGTAGGACTTCTTCCCACTGTTCGATTGAGTAAATCCCATTATTGAAGTCTTCTAAGCCTTGATGCACCATCATGGTAAATTCTGCTCGTTGAAGCATTTGAATTTGATTGGTTGCTTTATCAAGCACATATAGATTATTTTGACTGTCGATATCGATGTCTGTTGGGTTGACAAATAGTCCTAAGACCCGATTGCCCTGGTCAAGCCCACCAAATTCAAAGATGAGATTGCCATAAGCGTCGTATTCAGTAATAATCCCTTCGTCTGATAAGGTATAAATATTATTAAACGCATTAATTGTAACTGCAACCGGTTGACTTTGATTACTCAGGGTCAAGACCACATTTGAAGCGATATTAAACTTCTTCACCTGACTTGAGGTTGCAAGTGTGGTTGTAAAAACAGAGCCTTTCTCATCAATTGCTAGATTTAAAGGCGACGTTGGAACGGTTTTAGCTAAATCCAAGCTAAACCATTCAGCGAGTTGCTGGTACCAGGTTTTTGTGGTCTCGTTGGTCCCAAAAAAACCTAAGAAATCCCCAGCGTAGTTTAACTGAATTAAACCCGAGGTCGAACCTTCACCTGCCACGTACATGATGCCTCTAGGGCCAGTCACGATTTTTGTTGGCACATAGGGTGAGTTTTGTCCAAAAATTGGTTCGGTAGGTCTACCAAATGAATCAAGTAATAAACCCGTTTGATCGTATTTATAGACCATTTGGTTGCCTTTATCTGCCACATATATTTGATTAAACTCATCGACATGAATGCCCGTTGGTTGATTTAAATTGGAAATCAATACCTCAAAATTGCCATTTAAGTCCAATTTGACAATTCGTTTATTACCTGTGTCTGCGATGTAAATCACATCGTCTTTGATATAAAGATCCTCAGGGCTTGATAACCCAAGCCCAAGACTAACAATACCAGCGGGTTCATAAGCAGTTTGAGTGGTGATTCTTCTACCGTTAGGTCCTGTGGTAAAAGTCTCATAAGGTGCACTTGTTTGATTCACGTTGACGGCACTTAGTTGAACGTTAACAAGTAGTAATGTAAAAACCCCAATTAAAATAATAACTAATTTTTTCATCTTACTTAATCCCCGAATGTGCCATCGTATTCATGACGTTCTTTTGTAAGAAGATAAAGATCACAAGGTTTGGAATAAACATAATCAAACTGGCCGCCGCAGCCATCCCTTGTCCTGCTACTGTATTTGAGGTCGTTGTTAGTGTCGACATGTAAAACGCAAACGTTTTTAATGATTCATTATTGATGTAGTTCATTGAGGTTTCCGTGTTATTCCAAACCCCTTGAAACGAGACAATCGCAATCGTCGCGATGGCTGGTTTGATTAGTGGTAGGATGATTGTAAAATAAATGCGAATATCACTTGCACCATCAATTCTTGAGGCTTCAATCAAATCTTTTGGAATCTGATCGATGAACTGTTTGATTAAAAATAGCCCAACAGGAATGGCTAAACCGGGTAGAATATGAACCCAAAACGTATCGATTAAACCAAGACGTTCAATCACCAAGTACCTTGGAATAATCACCGCAGAGCCAACAAACATCAAGGCAATATTATTGGCAAGCATTAACGGACGTTTTATTTTAAAATCAAGTTTTGATAAGGCGAACCCCGCCAAACTTGATATGACAATCGATAACACCACCGTAACAAACGTAATCACCACCGAATTAAACAAATACCTCGACATCGGAATACCCGTAGTTGAGGTAACCGCAAACAAGTCTCTAAAGTTTTTAGTCGTTGGGTTAATCACGAAAAATCTTGGTGGCCATGCGAAAAGTTCATTGAGTGGTTTAAACGCATGGTTGAAAATATAGACAATCGGTAAAGCCATAATCACTGCGACTGGAATCAAAATGATTAAAAACTTGATTTGAGACACGTGAAAGCTTTGTGGGTTTATCTTTGTGCCTTTAAATGCAGCCATTTCTAATCACTCCTTTTCTCCAAATAATTTGTGGGCTACTCTTGAGAATATGTAGACCATAATCAGTAATACCACCGAAATTGCGGCGGCATACCCCATGTCATAACGAATAAAGCCAAAGTCATCGATGTGAGTCACAATCAATTGCCCGGCGTTTTGAGGCGTTGGGTTTTGCCCGGATAACTGTACCCCAATGGCACCCGCATTAAACGTACCTACTAAGCTCATCACCGCACCAAAGAGCATTTGTGGCTTCATTGATGGAATGGTGATGTAGAAAATTTCTTGAAATTTATTACTCATCCCATCCACATAAGCCGCTTCATAAAGCTCTTGGTTGATATTTAATACACCAGCGAGCATCGCTAAGAATCCAATCCCCATGGAACTCCAAATAGTAACGATGATCATAATAGTCATTAAATAGTCTGGATTTGTGAGCCACTGGATTGGTGTATCAATTAAGTTTAAATTTAATAAAAACGAGTTTAAATACCCACTTTCATCCCCTGAGAAGATGATCTTCCACATCACGGACATCGCAACCCCTGCGGTCATTGATGGTGAGTAAATGACTAGCGCCAAGACGGTTCTTAATTTATGCGGAATTTGTGCAAGTAACCATGCGAGGAAAAACCCTAACAAGTAGCCCACTGGCCCCACAAAAAACGCAAACTTAATGGTGTTTGGGATGACTTGTTGCATAAACGCGTCATCCGATGTTAATAACGTGATGTAGTTAGATAACCCGATAAATGAAGCCGGTTCTAAGAGATTAAAATACGTAAATGACAACAACATCCCCATAAACACTGGAATCACGATAAAGGCGATAAAGGCCAGTATGTATGGCAAACTAAAGAGCATGCCATGGATGTCTTCTTTAATTAATCGTTTTTGCTTACTCTTTTTGATTAATAACTTCTCATCCATCCTAGTCTACCCACCTTTCGATATTCTCAATGGTCGGTAACACGTATGGTTTTAAAATACGACCGTTTCGATCAATAAAATTAAATTCAATCATTTTTCTTGTGATTTCTTTGTTGATGATGACTTGCGCATCTTCAACCGCAGTTCTTAGATTCACCCCATCATAAACTACTTTGTTCCACACGTTTGAAATTTCTCTTTCAAGCATGTAAGACGCAGGCGTTTTAGCGGTATCATTAATCCAAGCCCATTGTTCTAAAAAGACGTCTTTATGAGACTCATCCCAACTAATTTCTCTGAATGCCTCAACGTTTGAAGTATTCCACATGTATTCAGCACCCATTGAGGTAATTAAAGACTCCGAATAGTTCACTTGGGTTTCTTTTTTACTCCACCATTTCAAGAAATCCCAAGCCTCGTCTTTTAAATCTGAGTTCTTAAATATCATTGATGCGGTGGCTGCCCCATCGTAAGAACGGTTAACAACCCCATTTTGTAATACCCCTGGCATTGGTGCAATATCCCAAAGACCAGCGATTTCTGGTGCGGCATGAAGTAATTGAACATACATGCCAAAATCACCAATACCAATAGGTAATTTCCCATACCTAAAATCGTTATAGAAACTACCCACTTCAAGTGGTAGTGAATAAACCGTGTAAAGTTCGGTCATAAAGCGCAGTGCTTCGATGGTTTGTTCGTTATCAAGCGTAGCCTCTGTTACCGTGTCATTGTAAATGGTGCCACCAAATTGATTGATAAAAGGCATCGTTGATTGAAACGCTTTAAACGCATTCGTCGTTGATAAGTTGACATAGAAATTCATCCCATAGCGTTGAAGCTCAGGTAGAATCGATAACATTTCATCCCACGTGTCAGGGACAATCAAATCAAGTTTTTCAATGATGTCTTTTCGGTAAAACATCACAAAATAGTTTTGTGTATCCGGTAACCCGTATACCCCGTCTTGATAAATTAATTGTAAGAAGGCCCCATCCATGAACTGATCAGCAACCTCGCTAAAATCATCAAAACTTCTTAAGTCGACAATCGCATTACGTATTGCAAAATCGTATGGACGCCAACCAGCAACCCCCATGGCAACGTCTGGTTCTGCCCCAGAGGATGCCGCTAGAATGAGTTTATCTTCATTTGGCATAATAGAGATTTTCACTCTTGTCCCAAACTCAGTTGTAAATTCATCGTCCGCCATTTGTTGCATCAAATTGACGTATTGTCTTGAGCGGTTAACCCATATTTCTAATTCGCCTTCAACGGGTTCGTCGTTGTATTGTTTGGTGAAGAAAGAGGCAAAAAAGCGTCTCACACTGACCCAAAAATTAACATACCATTTGCTGTTGGCTCTTGGTAGATCAAATTGGCTACCATGAACGTATATACGGTCGATTGAAAGCGGTGAATCAATCGTTAAAGGCATGAGAATACCTAAACGTTGTAAGACTGAGTTTGTCGTACCTGAAAGTTTTGATATATTTTTCGGTACGCTATTTGGTTTATCTGCAAGCTCATATAACCATTGATAAGACAGTTTTAAACCGGTTGAGACTTCTGAGGCTTTTTTACTGCCGTTGATTGATACCCACTGTTCATAGGCGTTTTTAATCATGTCCCCATAGCCTCTTAAATCACTGGCTAGGTTAGGCATGTAGGTCGTAATGTCCCAGTCTCTGTTTTCATCCACTCGGTTACCGGTTAGTTTTTTGATGTCTAGCGCAAGATCGTTAATGCCCGCCATGACTGTCTTTATGTCTTCATAAATTGGTCTAAACAGCGTCGCTGAGGCCTCTATTCCAACGGTGTTGATGCCTTCTTCTAAGTAAAACCAAAGCGGATTTCCCTCATCATCTTTAAACGTGTGGTTTTGCCATTTTGAAGACGATTTGATTGGCAAATTTCTTGCCTCTTCAAATGGTATCTTGCCATTGATTGAAATGGTTCTAAACACGCGCTGATAGTCTTTGGTTTGTAAAACTTTCATCGATAACTGATAAAAACCGGCTTCTTTGATGTCAATGTCATAATAGATGGCTTGCCCTGAGGTTTTAAAGGTCGATCCATCAATGATATTTAACTTATTTTCAATTAACCCAAAAGGTGTCACTGATGGGCTTTTATTGGTTGTGTATCGAACAGACAACGTATTTTTTAGGGTTGGATTTTCAGCCTCTACCGTATACGTACCCGTTTTGTTTCCAGTTTGAAATGCATTTTCTTCTAAATAGGATTCGTAACTCTGATAAGTCACTTGATTGCTCACATACAAATTCCCAAGTTTAAAATAACCATTGGTTCGGTTGATTTTAATCTCGTTCGTCCCCGCCTCTAATAAGAATACGAGCGGGTCTTCTTGAAGTCTAAGGGTGTCTTTAAGATACGCATGGCTCCACTTCCTAACTTGTGTGGCGTTTGGCATGATGTCATTGCCATAACGGTCAACTTTAAATTCAGAAGGTGCCTCATAAAACGAATTTAGTGTGATTTGAGAGGCCTCAAAGTAAGGGGTTTTGCCATTAACTTCAACGGACAGTTCAATTTCTCTGATGGTCTCTGTCAATGAGTAATAATCAAGTGCCAAGGTATATAGCCCAGCTTCATTCACATCAACCTCAAAAAGTACGTATTGATCACTCGTTTGACTCTGATCAAATTCGTATACTTGGTTGACTGTCTCATTACTTAGCCCTTCATTCGTTAAAAACGATTGATAGCCTTCTGTAAGGCTGGTTAGATACCCACTTGAATCGCTACTTAAAACAAAAAGAGAAGGCGAGATAATCGCCATAAATGAGTGATTATCTTGGTACCCTTCTGCTTTCCACTGTTTTAATGTGGCAGAATAAGTGTTGTCTTCCAGTAGTGATGGGATCTCTTCATTTACCTCTTTTAGTTCAAACTGCTTTTGATTAAACACCCCAAAAGCAACCAAACAGCTCAGATATACCACCATTAATAGTTTTTTCATCTTATTCCACCTCATCTAATATTTATTCTTCTAGTTTCGCGTCTAATTGCGCTTTAACAATTGTGTATTCCGTATTTGCTCTGGTATTTAACCCAGCCGCAAGCGCATCCGCTAGCGAGATATTGCCATCTCTAATTTGATCGAGTGCTTGAGACATATTGAGTTCTGCACTATATCTGCCTTGCCATCTTGAATTGACATAACCTGGCACAGTTTTCGCTAAGCTTTCAATAATGAAGGCATCATGATTACGAACAATTTTTTCAAACTCAACGAGTGTTGGGTATAAATCAAAGTATTGATCGACCAATGTTTCATTTGCTACAATCGGAGCGAAATTAACAGCCCCAGCTTGTGGGAAGTTTTTCGCAATATCTAAACGCTTCGTGTAACCTTCCACACCAAAGCCCATCCACTTAGCAAACAAGTAAGCTTCTTCTTGATTCTTTGTGCCTTGTCCAACCGCAATGTAATCCAGAATGACTGGAATTCGGTTAACTAACTCCTCACCAACCATCACTGCTGGTGTTCCAATAAAATCGATGTCATGGTTATATAACCCACGTTTTTCATCTAGTGTAAAACTCAACCAGTTACGTAGATTATAACTACCTGCGTAAGTAATGGCTTGTTTGCCAAGTTCAAAGACATTCCCTGTGCCATAACGGTCTTCTACCGTAATGCCACCGTTGATGTCAGGGTTGCCTTGTGTTTCAAGCACATAGCCAGTGTAAGCACTTTGTGAACTACCAAAGTATTTTTGTTGTTCTGCCATCGCGCTAGCAAACGCCGGCGAATCAAAATGGTACCCGGATTCATTATAAGTAAACCAACCTAGACTTTGGTCGTATTGTGCAGGTAACCAGCCAATTAAGTCGTTGACCCCATCAATACCGGCAATCCCATCGCCACCTTGAACGGGTGCTTTTGCTGCTTGTTGAGCAATTTGCATTAATTTATCATAGGTTACACCGTAAGTAGGGATATCTGCGTTACGTTCATCGATGATGGTACGGTTAATAAAATACCCCATGTAGAACATCGCTTGTGGTAAAGCAAATAACTTTTCACCAAATTGCGCGTCATTTCTAATGTCTTCTGAAATGCTTAAGAATTCAGTATCTGCATTTGCTTGAGCTGAGATATCTTCTGCCCAACCATTGAGTATCGCTTTAATGACCACATCGACTTGAAAGACATCTGGCATTTTACCAATTGATGCTTGATTTGAGAAGAATTGATCCCAAGTGGAATCTTCTTCGATGCCTTCTTCATTCACAATGCGTGGGCGTTCAATGACATCCACACGAATGTCTGGGTATTTTTCCATAAATGCCGTAATCATACGGCGCTCAATGTTGTTATCTTCTTGAAGACCAAGATTCCATGCCGCATACGTAATGACGGTACGATCGTCTTTTGGTTTATCGTCTTTACAGGCACTTAATGTAAGTGCAAAAAGGGAAAAAACCAGTAAACTTAAAACTTTTTTCATTCTTTTCCTCCTCTAGCCATCGGCTCTCGAAACGTTTCGAAACTAAAACACTTAACTGTAACGAACTCTAGAAAACAATCATATTATGAATGCTAAAGCGGTGTTACAGTTAGAAAAATAAACTAAGTGGTAATCACTATCAAAACGTTTCGATATCTTATTCACTTTCATTATATTGTATTCGCTTACATTTTTCAAGTTATTTAAACTTCTTTTTTCTTGATTTCAAAAATTAACACTGAGTACTGTTATTTTCTTGACTTACTCAATACTCATGAGCAAACAACATTGTCACATCTAAATCGGTTTCAATCACATAGATTTTAAAATCACTTAAGCCCTCAACCATCGCCTCATCAAGAAAGACCTCTTTTAAATAATAAGGCACTTCACTTCGTTGTCTTAAAACCAATCGATCTTTTTCTCTTTTTGTTTCAAATACTTGTAGGTAGTCTAAGTTTTGATACAACCGCTCGAGAGAAAGCGTTTGTATCAGCAATAATAAGGCATGCGGAATTTCATTAAATACGTGTTTGGTAATATAATAGTTTTTCATTGTTTAGATCCTCCATCTAATAGATAGCTAAAAGATCTATTTTTACTCTATAAAAAAGAAAAAACTACCGACTGATAGTTTTTATTTTGATTTAATTGCTGGGTATTTGATTGCGTTTTTTTCAATCTTTTCTTCAATCATTTCTTTAATGTCAAATCCGTATTTATCCGCAAGCATGATTGAGTAGATCATGATATCCGCAAGTTCTTCTTTGACGTTAAGGACGTCTTTTTCAACACTGCCCCACTGATAATTCAGTAAGAGTTCTGAAGCCTCAATCACAATTGATTTTGCTAGATTCTCTTTGGTATGGTATTCAAGCCAGTCTCTTTCTTGTGCAAACGCACGTAATTTTAATTTAATGTCTTCCATCTTAATCCCTCATTTCTTCTAAACAAATTGTATCATAACATTAGCCAAAAGAAAAACCGAAGGGGGTTCGGTTCTTCTGTAGGAAAAGGAAAAAAATTAGATGTAGGCTTTTACGTAAATGTCTTTTTTAGTTAACTCATAAGGAATTTCATGATCCGAGATGTACTTGTCATTGATATATAACCCCTTCTTAGGTCCTCTTAATACACAGATGTGATAAGTGACGCCCCTGACTACTCTTTTTACCTCAAGTTCTTTTATCTCATCTGGTAGTTTAGGATCGATGATTAAACCATCGTAATTTGGTCTAATCCCTAAAATGTATTTGGCTATCGCCACAAAGTTCCACGCCGA
>Ga0265295_1004062_pt1 | contig 20184 bp, 27 predicted proteins | sample Munlansysbiofilm_FD_192503 | JGI IMG/M metagenome (GOLD analysis project Ga0265295, IMG submission 192503) | Leachate microbial communities from a municipal landfill in Southern Ontario, Canada - Methane capture system biofilm | ecosystem: Engineered > Solid waste > Landfill > Unclassified ... | reverse complement strand
GCCGCAATGTTCTGATTCTGCCAGGCGGCCATCCCAAGAGCATCCGGAGCCACAGGGGCCGCAATGTCCTGATTCTGCCAGGCGGCCATCCCGATAGCATCCGGAGCCACAGGAGCCGCAATGTCCTGAGACTGCCAGGCGGCCATCCCGATAGCATCCGGAGCCACAGGAGCCGCAATGTCCTGAGACTGCCAGGCAGCCATCCCGACAGCATCCGGAGCCACAGGAGCCGCAATGTCCTGATTCTGCCAGGCGGCCATCCCAAGAGCATCCGGAGCCACAGGGGCCTCAAAGGCAGGCAGGGGGTCTCCCGCCTGCTGCAAAGGGCTGCCCCCATTAAGGTCGTTAATGACCTTAATGTCCTTAATGACCTTAACTTCCACAGGAGCCGCAATCTCCTGGCCCTGCCAGCTCGCAGCCCCAACAGCCTCCGGCATCGGCCCGGCATCCACCGCAGTCACGGCAGCAATACCGGCAACCGCACCCAGCGCGGCAGACCGCAGTGCCGGAGCCGCATTGCGCACGCCAGCGGCCATGGTCTCCATCATTCTCTCACCGGAGAGCGTCAGGGTACTCAGCGGCCCTTCCTTGGCATCGGAAAAAGGGAGGAGATTCCGGATCTTCTGGAGCCCTCCCTTCACCAGATTCACCGGAGCCATAATCATGGACTTGATACCGTCCATGAATGTCCGGATCAGCTTTGCTCCGGCTTCGGAAAGATCAAGTCCCTCCAGAAAGCCCGTGATGCCGGAAAACGCCTGGATCATCCATCCCACAGGGGTCAGATTCAAAAAGGCCCACTTGACCCCCTCCAACATCATGCGGGCGGCGCCGATGACGCCCCCCGCAATCCCTGCGATGACATTCGCCACAGCCCCCAGGGACGCACGGATCCAGCCCGCCACCCGCCCAATGCCTGCCCCGAGACCGACAAAGGCAGACAAGACCCAGCCCGCCAGCGTAGCAGCCATGGACAGAGGGGTCAGTGCGATACGAATGGCCCAGGCCAGGAGACGGAAGGCACCGCCCAGCACACCTCCAACAACGGCACCCAGCGTGCGCCAGCCCGAGGCCTCCGTAGCCCCCGCTGCACCGAACAAAGCCGCCCCCACCATGGCAATGGCCCGACCTGCGGCCTGAAAGGCAAAGGACAGGCTGTCCACCACGGGCCGCACAATCTCCATCATGCCCTCCGTTGCGGAGGTAAACCCGTCCCAGATCCCGGAAAACAGCTCCTTGATGCGGTACGCCACCTTTGCAACCGTTGTCACCAGCCCCACCAGTCCGGCGGCCTTGATGTCTGTGGCCAGCTGCCCCTCAATGGTACCCACCGTGCCGGACAGGGTCGCAAACACAGCCCGCACCCCCTGCACCACCAGCTGGATCTTCCGCCACCAGCCCGCCAGGGTATCCGCCATGCCGCCGAAGTTTGTTTTCCATGCCAGGGCCAGGAGCGCCACAGCGCCCACCACCACCCACACAGGCCAGGAGATGGCGGCCACAGCCGCACCCAGCGGGGCCAGCGCAGACAAAACAAAGGGCACCACGGCCCCCAGGGCCGACCATGCGGCGGCAAATGCCGTCACCCCCAGAGCCGCCACAGCCACGCCGCCCACAATCAGCATCAGGGCCTTGCCTGCGGATGTGCGGGCCAGAGCAGACAAAACATCCACCACACGTCCAATGGCCATGGCCACCGGCGTCACAATGGGCAGAAACACAGTGCCTATGGTTTCAGCAAGGTTATGGAATTTCTGGCGGTTCAGCTCCATGACGGCCCCGAGATCCCGGTTCATGGCGTCCGCCATTGCGGTGGTGAATCCCTCTCCCTGCTGCATGGCGCTGCCCATCTGTGCAATGCTGCCAGACAGGTCATCCACCTTCCCGTACAGGAGGTCGATGACGGCAACGGCCTCGGACGTTCCAAAGGCCTTCTGGATTTCCATCTTCTCCATGGCATCCAGGGTGTCTCCGTACTTCCCCTTCAGTTCCCCCAGAATGTCCGGAAGAGACAGAAGCTGGTTGTTGCTGTCCATGAATTGCAGCCCGAGCTTCTCACCGGCACCGGCCGCAGATTGCATCAGGGCCTTGTATTTTGTGCCAGCCTCCCCCCCGCTCATGGTGGCCTGTAGCATCCCCAGGACAGACAACTGCTCTTCCAGTGGCACCCGCGCAGAGGTTGCGGTTGCTCCCAGGGAGGATATGGCCTGGGCCATACCGGAACCGCTGGTCTTGAACGCCTGAACGGATGCGGCAATACCTGCGGAAAACACCTCGCCGAACTGCATGTCCGAGAGTTCCCCGTACATGCCCTTGTAAATGCCGTAGCCCGTGGCAAACAGACTGGTCATTTCCGCTGTGGAGCTTTTGGTCGCCTTGCCCGTCAGTGCCGCCAGCTTTGTAAATTCCGCCACGCCCGCATCGGTCAGGGAGGCGATACCGCTTTTGATGTCGTAGGCCGCAGCGATGAACTGCGGCTTTGTTGTACCGGCCCATGTACCTGAAAACTCCTCCGCAGCGCGGGACAGCGCATCCATGTCCCGGATGCCCACGGAGGCCAGCTCCCCCAAGGCGGCCTGAGTCTCCAGTGTCGCTCCGATGCACGCGCTGAATCCGCCGACCACCAGACCTGCGGCCAGAGCGACCGGAGCCATAGCCCTGGCCAGGCGACCCATCTTTGTGCCCAGGCTGTCCGCCTCCCGGCCCGCATCCCCCATCCGGCCCCGGATACGCTGCAAGGGGCCCGTGACATGATCCACAAGGCTCATCATTGCCTGTACGGCGAACACGTTTTGCAAGCCCATTATTTTCCTCCCATCACCCTGCCAAGCCCTGTGAACATGCGCTCCTCCAGCCAGAGGGCCGCCGCTGCATCCCGCGCAAAACTCTCCGGATCCGATGGCGGGTTCCCCAGCCAGAACCGGATCAGGAGCGCATAACAGGCCAGATCAGACCCCTCCAGCTCCGACCTGGCCTCCCGGATCAGTTTCCCAGGTCAGCAAACCCGGCGGCTTCCAGGAGGGCATTGCCGAAGCTGGTGGGGAGTCCCGGATACGCATCAAAGGCCTCCAGCATGGCCTGCTTGTCATCCGCATGTACGCAGTGGATGCACAGACTGCGGTACGCAAGACCCGGCTTCTTTCCGACCTTGGCCTGGCAGCGCTCCACGGCCTCGGCAGAGGGCCTGCGGAAGCGAAAGTGCACCTGAACTTCCTCATCGTTATTGAACCGGTCCACAAATGCGTGGCGGATTTCTCTGTAATGTTCCGTCATACGGCCTCCTTATCCCGCCTAATAGGCGCTCTTGTCGTTCCATTTAATGGGAGAAAGGATCACAAAATCCAGCTTCACCGCCCCGGTGTTGTCGTCCTCCTGCTTGCCGCTGGTGTCCTGTTTGGTCACCATGCAGTCGGGCAGGGTATCCACCACCACGGGCTGATCGTCGTTGCCGTACTTGGCGATGATGGGAAAGGGTTTTGCCTTATACACAGACCCCCCCAGAGCGGCCCGGAGGCGCTCAAACTCATCTCTGTCCAGGGACATGGATCCCGCGGCCTTGTAGTTTTTCCGGCCCCAACCCCTGGGGGTCGCACCCTTGCCGTAGCGTGCCTCGATGGCCCGCTCATCGTTGTAGCTGATCTCCGTCACGCCAATGGCCAGGCCACCCGGCAGCATGATCTCAACACTTTCCCAGTCGTACAGATTCCCGTTAACCGGCATAAATCCCCCCCATGATTAGACCCCCCATGATTAGACCCCCCTTAATTCAGGCGCGGGTCAAAATTGGACCCCGCATACACATAGCTGGCAAACAGCTGGATACTGCGGATGATGGGAATGCCGATCAGCGTCATCTTCACCCCCACACCGTTGTTCACGATGTCCTGACCGGGCGGGATTTCCACCACATGCCCCGCCATCTCCTGGGGCAGGGCAGCGACCATGGTATCCAGCGCCCCTTCGATGTTGGCCTTGAGGAAGTTCAGGCCGCCTGCCCCCCCCTCCACCAGCGCGTCTCCCGCCTCATCGTACATGGATTTAAGGGCGGCAATCCGTGCCTTGCGCACCGCCTTAAAGACCGTCCGCAACACCTCCTCGTACTGGTAGTCGGAGGTAACATCCGCCAGTGTCCGGCCCTCCCCCCAATAGGGTGCGGCCAGACCCGCATAATATTTGGCCGTGGCAAACCGGGCTTTCTCCAGCGCCTTCTGCATGGCGGATGTGAAGCCCTTGGGCAGACTCCCCTGGGAAATGCCGCCGTCCCGCACCCTGCCCGCCGCCCGCTGCACAGGGATAGACATCACGCGCCCCGCCAGCAGCCCGCCCCAGTTCCGCCTCAGCCGCCGCCCCGTACTGTCGGACACCTCCCCGAATGCAGCGCACACGGCCACAAAACGGTGGGCGTACTGGGCCGATTGCGCCACCAGGGCCGCCACCCAGTCGTTCAGGCTCTCGGCAGCCGTGGGGATCCGGGCCTCCGCCCGGAAATAGGTCGGTCGGTGGGCGTTCCACAGCGTGTCCGCCATAGCCCCCATGGCGGCCCAGTCCGCAGGGCCAGACGGCCCCGTAACATATACGGACTCCACGTCATACAGCCCCAGTGGGGCCTCAATGGCCGCCAGCACGGCGCTGATGGAAGCCACCGGGGCCGTGGTCGTGAACGAATACGTAGTCCCGGCAGTCAGGGCCGTCGTCGGAGCAGTGATGGTCACGCCCGTTGACCCGACGGGGATGACACCATCTGTGGGAACGGTTTTTTCGGCACCCCAGGCGTACCCGTCCAGGCTCAATTTGTATGTGGCCTCATTGCGCATCCCGCCCTTGACGACGGCCAGCGTCACGGCAGCATCCGCCAGAGCCGTACCGGAGACGGTGACAACCGGCCCCGCACCTCCCTGCTGGGTCACAGCAGACACCGCGCCGCCGCTGCCCGTCACAGGCACGGCAACCACAACGGGTGACTGACCGCCCGTTGCAAAGAGATCCCGCAGCCTGTCAACGAGGATGCCCACGCCCAAAAGGCCTGTCAGATCAGAGTCCTTGCCCAGGAGGTAAGCCCTGCCCGGAGTCCCCAGACTGCAACAGCCCGCAACCATGACAGCGCCATCCACCCCGCCCGGAGCCAGTCCACTGGTGCCGTCCACGATAAATGTCGTTACATCCCCCATACGTCCCCCTTATATCTGGATATTTCCGCCGCCCTGCGGCCGCTTCCGGAATGCGTTCAGCGCCTTTGTGAACTGCGCCTCCGATACCTGCCGTCCTTCGGCCCACCCTGCGGCCATCATCATGCCAGCCACCTCCCATGCAGGCACAGAGAGCCTTGCCCCCAAAAGACCTGCATCTTCCAAAAAGGGGTCAGACCCCTTTTGTTCCTCCACGGTCCCCTTTTTTTTCGTATCCACCTGTTTTTCCTCAGGCATGTCTTGCCTCCTATGTGATGGTAATGCCGCTTTTCACATCCACGGCCCGGATCAGGGGCAGATCCGCATCCCGGCAGAGCATCCACTCAAACACCAGATGCAACCCCACGTTCCGCTCCACAAACACCTCCACCGGCTTGCGGACATATCCGCCACGCACAGCCTGCTCCACCCGTATCCGCACCAGATTCCCGTCGCTGTCGGCCATCCGGTTCGGCAAAGCTCCGATAAACTCCCGGACAAAGCCCGCCAGCCAGCCCTCATCATCGCCGTACACCACGGCACGGACGGGCAATCTCACCCGATACACCTGGCTCCGGATGCGACGATGAACGCCCGTCGTCCACTTGCCCACCCGCTTCGGCGCACGGGTGTAGCTCTCCGGCAGAAACTCAAGCTCCATGCGCCGGGCAGGATCCAGACGGCTGGGAGTCTCCGCCCTGCGCATCACCTTGTCCGGAGCCAGCCCGCACAGGGTGGCCGTGTCCCGGATCTGCGCCTCCGCCAGTGCCCTCACGATTTCCTCCCGGTCAGTGCCCGCTTCAGGAAGTCCTCCATCAGTGCTTCCACCTCTTCCCGGTCTTCCGCGTTCTCGCCCAGATAGGCCCGCTGGGGGATGGTCACCTTGTCCACCGCCGCCGTTTTACCTCCCACCCTGAACATCAGCTTTTTGGCCGTTTTGGGAACAATCTCGCCGCCATACTGGTGGATGGCTGCGTATTTTCGGTTAGAGCCCCACACCACCTGCTCACTGGAGGCCTCATAGGTGACAGAATCCCGCAGATGCCCACCCTGGATCAGGGTCTGGCCTGGCCCGGAGGAGGGCTTCCAGGGTTTTCCTTCCGGATCCACACCGCCCTCGAACCGTCTGCCGGTGGCGGCCACCATGGCCATGCCAATGGCTTCGGCAAGCTCTTTCTTGGCCGCCATCTCAGACATCGCCCCCTCGCACCACTTCCGCATCGGGCCTAAATCCATCTTGAAACCTGCGCCGGCCATTACAAAAACCCCCGCAGCAGGGACTCCGTGAAAAAGGGCGTACCTGCATCCTGCATCACACCCCCTGAGGAGGCGGCAGGGAAGGGGTTCAGGATGCCCCTGCGGATGGCATCCAGATCCGCCTCCGCCTTTCTGCGCTCATGCAGCAGGGGATTCCATTCCGTGGTGCCGCCGCCCTCGGATTGCACAAGGCTCGTGATGGCAGCAACGCTCCGCCATGCGGAAAGCACCGCGGCAATGCGGGTGAGAATGGCAGAACTCCCGTTGTATCCACCAAACCCTCCGGCCAGCAGTGCCTCTGCCATCTCCCCGTGCACCGCTGCCATGGCGCGGTCCACCACGCCGGGGTTCTTGCCGTCCGCCGCATCCAGATAGGCTGCCAGCACGTATTGGGTCAGATCCTCCCGCGTACACCAGGCCATGCCACCCCCTTTTGTCTCCCCCCCACCGTTCACGGTGAGCTTCACCCTTCGACCGGCTCAGGGCGAACGGATTTATTTCCCCACCGTTCACGGTGAGCCTGTCGAACCGTGAGCTTTAGATAACGCCCGTAATCAGCGCACCGGCCGCTCTGGCCGTCACAATCTCCGCCAGGGAATGCCCGACCCGCACCCGGTCCCCGCCCCGGAGTCCGATGTCCTTATCAAACCAGGTGGTGGCCACGGGCTTGCCGTAGGGAACGGTCATCCCCCAGGTGATACCCGCCTTGCTGGTCGCCTGCCGGTCCTGGTAGTGCAGGCAGATGGCATTCCCCCAGGTGCGCTGCATGTTCACCGCCTCTCCCTTGCGGGCGTTGTTCACAAAACTGCCCGCCACAAAGAGGTTTTCCAGCTCCAGTTCCTCCATGATCTGCTGACGTGTCACGGAACCTTTGCCGGACGACGTCGGGAATATGGCCTTGATGACGTTCGGATGCCGCCGGAGCTGGCCCCACACCTTCTGGTTCAGCACCATGGTGTTGGGCCGGATGAACATGTCATCCAGAATGGCGTTCAGCATTTCCATGGGATCAGCCGTGGGATCCGTCAGCTTGTCTGCGGCGGCACATGCCGTCACGTTGTCTGCCAGATAGTTATCCGGATCCTGGCAGAGCGTCGCCACGCGGACTTCCCGGTCAAGGGCCAGCAGATGCATGATGTATTCAACGGACTGGCCATGCACGTCGATCCCGGCAGCTTTGCCCCGTTCCACATCCTTCAGGGGAATGGGGTCTTCAATGCCAAAATCCGTGGTATGGGCCGTCACCTCACTGCCCTCGAAGTTCACCTCCGTCACACGGCCCCGTGATCCCACACGGGTCTCGGGAACGGTAAAGCCCTGGGACAGTTCATGGACATGATACCGGAACTCCTCCGTGGCCACCGCCGGTGCCCGGAACAGAACATCGTCGGCCACCAGCGTGGTTTGCGGGTTGCGCCAGGCCATGGCAATGGCCGTCAGTTGCGGGTTTGCAGGTACTCTCATGATAAAATGCTCCTCACGCTTAGGGCAGAATGCCGGGTGCATGGATGAAGGGGGCAATTACCCCCTCTATGGCCGACACATAGGCAAACCCGATGATACGGGAGCCGCTGACAGTCGCCGTGATAGCCCTTCCTTCGGCGTCGCTGGTGAGGGGGGAACCCGCCGCCACCATGCCGCCGAAGCGCACCTCCGGGAGCCCGGAGAGCACAATGTCCACCTCGTGTGCCCCTGTGCTGCCATCGGCAGTGCTGACGCCCAAAAGGGGATCCGTTGCGGCCGTGGCCAGTGTCACCGCATAGTCCTTGCTGCCGCTGGCCACAATCCGGTACGGCAGCACCGTCCCTTCCGCAAACAGTGTCTTGATCAGTCCTGGGTTCGCCATCGTTACTCCTTGCCTTTGGCGGTCACATGGGCCACCGCCTGAGTGGTCGTCAGCACAACACCCTTGCCGCGCATTTCCTCCTGATACGCCACCGCCTGATGGGCAATGTCGTCTGCGGTCAGGGATGCGGCCTCACCGTTGCCGATCTCCGAAAATTCCACCTGCTTCGGGAGACGGCGAAGGAAGTCCCTCAGCCATGCCGCACGGGTGGTGCTTGTCTTCTCCTCCCCCTCGCCGAATTCGACGGTGCCGTCCTCCAGGGTGGCCATGAATTCCGCCAGCCCCTCGGCCTGGGCCGGAGTCAGCCGTCCGCCGTCCACCAGCTCCTTCACGGCAAACTCCGCGTCACGCCTGCGCTGACGTTCCGCAAAAGCCGCCTCGCGGGCCTCCAGGTCTGCCAGCCGTTTATCCAGATCCGCCACCGGCCCTGGGTCTTTTTGGTTCTTGTCCTTTGTCACATCCGCCTCCCTGTCTGTTTTTTCTGGGTCTGTTTTTTCTGGTTCGCCGAACTCCGGAACTGCCGTTGCCGGGGACTCCCTGGCCAGTTCGCTCAGACGCTCCAGCTCCCAGTCCGGTATCACCTGGTCTGCGGTCTCCTGGCCGAACTTTGTCAGGAAAAAGTCCCGCAGGTTCCGCCACAAACGGGACGTGCGGGTTTCACCCTCTCCGAAATCAATGCACACCACACCCGTTTCCCCCTCCCCGAACGATACCGGATGCAGTCCCTTTACCGCAGGTGGCTGCGCTCCGAGGAAGCCGACGTGTCTCAAATAAAGGTGGCCAGGTTTCGGGTTCGCCGGAGAATCGGGCAGGTAAAACGATGCCGACCTGTTGGGCCAGCGTCCGCTTCGGACACCTTCCGCAAAGGACGGCTCCACCTGCTCCGGATCGGCATACAGACGACCGTCGCGGCAAAAAAGACTGCCGACCCAGCCATAGGCAGGGTCATCGTGTTTGGGATGACCGATGACAAAGGGCGCACGGTGCAGTTTCGGATCATAGGCATCCACCACGGCCTGAAGGTCTGCTTCGGAAAAGGCAAACTCCCGGCCATCCATGGCGCGGTGGGTGCCAGCCTTGAAAATATCCGTGGGTTTCATGAAACCTCCTTGGTTGAATCAGGGGCTTTCCCCCTTCGATATCCAAGGTTTCCATGATTGGCAAAAGCGTAGGGTTTCAAGTGTTTACAAAAGGAAAGGGCGACCCTTGCGGATCGCCCTGAAGTGTTTTTTTCAAAAAAGGGGTCAGACCCCTTAAAAGGTGTGTCTTTTTTTAAGGGGTCTGACCCCTTTTTTGGACTGCCGTGATTAAGGCCCTTAAAGACCTTGGGAGCCCCCCTTAAAATAAACCACAACCCGTTTACTGGCGTTTACTCTGCGTCCAAAGGGCAGCACCCATAGAATGGATGCCTTGAAACGGGATCGTACCCCAGAAGGCCCCTGATGCGTTCTTGCACAAATCCCCTCCGTGTCGTATCTTTTATCTACCGAAGGTGCCGCAGGGGAGTCGCCCCCATCGACCGGCACCGGGCGTGCCGCACGGCGAACTCGTGCAGGTGCCACCGAACGGTGGGGGGATCGTCAGACGGCGGTCCCCTCACTGCGTCAGCGGCCCCAGACCAGCTTCCCCTTCCGGAGGGCAGCAAGTTTTCGCTCCTTGCCCATGGGGATAAAGGTCCACCCCACAAAACGCCCCCCCTTGGATTCCGCAATCAGGATCAGGGCCTTGTTGCTGCTCAGCTCCACCACCTTCACCAGGCGTTTCCGCAGCGCCACCTTGCCCGTGGGCTCGTGCCGCATAAACTCCATCCAGATTTCAAAGGGATCCTCCAGCACCTCCGGCAGAAAAGGAAGGAAACTGGCCCGGTCCAGAGGCAGATGCCTGGCCAGAATCTCCGCATTCACCAGCACGGAAGAGCCGTCCGGCAAGGTAAAAACCTTCTCTTTCCCGCCCAGAATCCGCTCCATCTCCTTCCCGATGCCATTTCTGTCCTGCAAGGCCCTGCCTGCACCGGCCTTCGGGGTGTCCGCCGGTACGTTCAGGGGGCGGCCATGATCCTGCCAGTCCCCCTTTGTGAGGGGTGTCCAGTCCTTCCACTCTCCGGAGGCCTTCAGCCGCTCCAGATCCGCCTGGGAGTAGAGCCGCCCCATGTCCGCCTTGCCGGGGTTGTAGGCGAACCCTGGCCCGACACCCCTTGGCACCTCCACGGGCACGTCCCCGTCCGGTGTTTTCACCAGCACGGTCTCCATTTCCGTCTTCGGATCTTCGGACACCGTCAGACCGCGTTTTTCCATCTGGTGCCTGCTGAGGCTCTCCACCGTGCACTTGCAGCCCCATCCGTTCATGGGATAATGGGTATCCCACCACGGATGATCCACCGGCAGCACCGTCCCGCGCCAGCTCTGGTGCAGCTCCCGCCGCTTCCCGCCGGTGAGGGTCACATACCGGAGATAGGGAAAACTCTCCTTGACTGCCTGCACCTGCCGCCACCGGCCCGTCATGTGGGCCTGCCTCAGGTTGGTGTCGTAGATGGTTCGCGTCCGCCAGCCACGGGAGCCCTTATAGCTCCAGCCATGGCGCTCCACGAGGGTGTCAAAGCTTTTCCGGAAGTCCTGCAGGGTGGTTCCGTCCTCAATGCCGGACAAAATGGCGGCATGAAAACCCGTCAGCAGATCCTCCGTCGTTGCCCCGGCAACCACAAAGGCCCTGGCGTGCATGTCGTTCCAGATATCCGTCCAGGCCTGGGTCGGGATACGGACCTTCTGCTTCAGGTGGTCGATGGCCTCCCGAAAGGGAACAGCCTCTGCGGCCTCTGCGCCTGGCTTCATGACACCATCCCTTCCAGACAGGCCACCCCCATGGCCTGTGCCATGAGATTCGCCAGCGCCTTACTGTCCATGGTGGGGTACGCCTCCAGCAGGCGATCCCGCAGCTCCTCCAGGGTGTCCACCTCATGCATCAGGTTCCGGATCGGCGCGATGAGGTTTTCCATGGCATCCATGGCAAGGTCGTCCAGCTGATCCGTCAGAACGTCCACATCGGAAAAGGGGTCAGACCCCTTTTGAGGGTCTAAAAGGGGTCTGACCCCTTTTCCTGCTTTTGCTTCGGCAAACTGCGGCCCTGCCGCCCCCTGCCGCCGCCGATACCCCTCACCGTACCGCTCCAGAACCGCCTCATCCGTCAGCTCGATGCCCATGGCCCACAACTGTGTATCCCGTTCGATCTGGGCCTTTTCGTCCTCCACGCGGGGAATGCGCCGCCAGACCTTGGGATAGGCAGCACCCGGGTAATTCCAGTCCGTCAGCCAGCGCACAGGGCCTGCGTTGAAACTCTCACACAGGAGATCCGCATCCGAGCGGATGATGTCCATCCGGACCGTATTGTGAACCCCTGCCGTTCCCGAATACGGGCCGATGGTGCTGGTGCCGGACTGGCCCAAAATGAGCTTGGCCACAGCGTCATCCCAGTATTTCAGGAAGGCTTCAAAATTGCCTTTCCCGGCCCCGGCGGCCTCCACCAGCTGGATGTCAAACCCGTCCGGCAGGGCCGTAGCCCCCAGGCTCCGCAAGGCCCTGGCCGCATCCAGCGCCGTTCGTTTTTCTTCGGGCCTGGCATTGTTCGGATACCGGGCCACCGTGGATGGCGTACCGAATTTGTCCAGAAAGAGGCTCCAGAACTTCGCCCCATTGCGCTTCAGGAACACGGGCCAGTACAGATGATGCGCCAGCCCCAGCCCGTAGGGGGAGTCGTCATCGTCCGCACCAAAGGCCACCACCCAGAATTTCCTCTCCGGCATCGGTTCCGACCGGCCATAGGCCGTACGCTTCCGCAGCTCTCCGTCCTTGCCGAACCCAAAGTTCCAGCACCGCCGCACCTTAAGGGCTTCCGGGTAAATCAGGGAGCCTGCCTTCGCCCACAAAAACTCCCCGACACCATAGCCATAATGAATGGCCATTGCCATTTTCCGCGTCTTGTCGTCCCATTGCAGGGCCTGAATCTGTTCCTTCAGCGCATCCGCCGCCAGCCTGTCCCTTCGGGCGGTTCCCCCCGCCTCCACGGTGGTTTCAAACCCCACAAGGGCATCCTGCCGCTGGCCAAACAAACTCTTCACCTGATGATCCCGCAACAGGGGCTGATACGCTTTAAGCTGGCCGCCCAGCCCCTGCAATACCGCATCCGGGTTGATCCGGATCTCATCCACATAACTCCCGAGCAGGGTGTCCAGCTCATCCGGATCTCCCAGCTCCTGCATCACCGGCGCTTTTGTCCTATCCATCGTAGTGGCTCCAGTCTGTCGGTTCAGGGAAAAATGGGTCAGCAACAGAAGAAAAGGGGTCAGACCCTTTTTGGCCTTCTCTGTTTTCAAACAAAAATTCCACAGGGGCCACATCCATCCGGCTGGCCGCATACGCCAGCACATGGGCGATGGCCGTATCCCCGTGCCGCTTGGCCCCCTTACCGCCGGTCCTCTCGTCCCTCGGCACCTTGGGCACCCCCCGCACCAGCTTGATGGCCCGGTGGTCGTCATACACGTCCGCATCCTGCGGGATGACCGTGGTCCCGTCCTCGAATGCCGCCTTAAAGGGGGGCATGTTATCCTGATACCAGGAGTCCGAAAGCTTCACTTCGGCAATCCGGGCCGCGCCATACCGCTGGGCACAGACTTCCGCCAGATACGCCCCGTTGCCCGTGGCGTCAAACTGCCCGCCACCGAACCGGGGCAGGCGGTCAATCACATAAAAAACAATCTGCCGCTGACTCTCAAAGGGCACGTTCCGCATCTCCACCAGAAACGGGGGCCGCCGGACCATGTTCCGCTGCACCTGCACCGGCCAGAGGGTGGACAAATCCCCGTTTCTGGCAAAGTCTTCACCAATATGGGAGCGCAGATCCGGGTCAAGCCCTTCCAGAAGAGGCAGCAGGGTGGCCCGGCACCACTGGTCGATCTCGACCACCCGCTCATGCTCCGGACGATGGGTAAACCCATCCGGCAGTACAAGCCGCACCACGGGAATCCCGTCCTCCTGCCGCGCCTCAATGAGCGCAGGCGGCAGATAGGCCCCGGCTCCCCTGGACGGAATACAAAACAGCTCTTCGTCCGCCCCCTCGCCATAGGTGGCAATCAGCTCCTCCCGCCACGCAGCTTCCTTCTCAGGACTCCATTCCTGCCCCTGCATCTCACAGATGCGCTTATACAGCCCATCGGCCAGGGCCTGATCCAGATCACAGCGCAGCAGGGCATAGGGCCTGCGTCCAGCCCGGATATCCTGCACCAGCTTGTTGAACGCATTGGTGTCCCCGTCATGGGTCGAAACCACAACCACCTTGCCGCCCCACATCAAAAGGGCAAAAGCGCTCTTCAGCAGTTCATCCAGGTCATCATGGAAGGCGGCCTCATCAATAATCACAAGGCCCTGATGGCCACGCAGGGCACGGGGAACGGAGGGAAGGGCAATCACGGAATTGCCGGAGGCAAACTCCGCCCGGAACGCCTTGATATCCCGCTCGGGCCTGTCCGGATCCCGGAACACCGTCTCGCCCACCTGCATGGAGACCTCGTTGAACTCCATGGCCCACTCCCCGCAGTAATGGATGAACTCACGGGCCATCTCCAGATTGTAGCCCATGTAAAACACGTTCATGCCGCCCTCGCCTTTGGCCTTGGCCGCATACCCCACCGCAAGGGCACCGGCGGCCCAGGAATACCCCGTACGACGGCTCTTTTCCACCACAGCAACAGCGCTTGAACGCACTACACGGATCAGCTCCGCCTGATACGGAAGAAAGGATCTCATGCCCCACCCCGGCTCATGCGCTCCATGATGGCGTCAATGGTCTCCCCGCTCACACCGGCAGCCCTCGCCGTCTCCCGCACGCCCTTGGCAGCCTCGGCCAGCACCTGCTTGCGGATGGCGGCAATGCGCTCCACAGATATCTTGTCCGCAGCATTCAGATCCCGCAAAGCTCCCGCCAGCATGGCCACCTCTTTGGTGCTCACCGCAGCCCCCTCATCCCCGGCCCCTGCCAGCTGTTGAAAGGCCACCGTGCGCAGCATCTCACTCAAAAGGCGGCCCACATCGCCGGACGGCTCCTCCTCCAGCTTACCCACCCAGACCTTGGCCAGCTCCTGGGCCTCCCGGTAACGCTCCATCTGCGCCCGTGTGGATTTCACATAACGGCCCACGGCAGACCGGGAAGGGGCCTCCTGGCCCATCATGCCCTCCAGATGCGTCACAATCTGGTCGATGGTTGCCCTGTCCTCCCGCACCAGCCTGTCCACAGCCTCACGGATACGTTTGTCCAGCCCTTTGATGCTGCTCCTGCGGGCCATGTCACACCCCCGGCAGGGGACGCTTCACACCGGCAACACGCGCACGGCCCGCAGCCACATCCGCCCCCCGTGTTGTCAGCGTGGCCACGGTCACACCGCCGGGATGGGACACCGTCGCAAGGCCCTGTTCCGCCAGCCAGCCCAGCTCCGTGCGCACCCGGTCATGGCTCACCGTATGCCCAAAATCGGGCAGGGCCGCAGCCAGCAGATATTCATTGGCCGTGTACCCCTCAGAGGCCTCCAGCAGCCGCAGCAGCACCAGCCGTCTGTCCTCCGCAATCAACCGTTCATACCCCATTCCGCCTCCCCTGATTGATCAGATGCTCATTGATCAGATCCACAGCCCGCGCCAGACCCTGTAATGCGCCTTTAATCTCCCGCAGGTCTCCCCCCAGCGTTGCAATGCGGTCGTGCAGATCCGCTATGTGCGCAGACGTGGGCAGATGCCGCATGTCCCGCTCCACACAGGCCACCCGGTCTTCCACGCAGGACACCCGCTCCCCCACACTGTCAATGGCAGAGCGGGTGGCATGGTTCCGTCCCACCCACCAGCTATAGACCCCGACACCCACCACGCCGGTGGCCGTACCCAGATCCAAAAGAAATTTCAGTGCTGCCCAGTCCCATTCCATCGTCACCTCCCCATGCGATCCTTTTCCTTCGATCCCAGGGAGGAGCCAAACCAGAACTGCAAAATCATGGGTATGGATGCCGTGAGGACACCGATCACCGTATTTAAAATGCCGAATACACGATCCCCAAAATCCACATCGCTGTTTGCAACCAGAAGCCCCAGGACAGTGAAATACCCCACCACAAACACGCCACTCAGCAGCACCTGGGGCCAGATCGTCAGCTTAAGAACCTGCCGGGCATCCCGTCTGTCCGATACGGCCAGCCGTTCCTGATCCAGCCCCAGCGCTGTCATGCGGATCTGAAAATCCTGCTCCATGCGCTTCAGCTCCAAAAGCCGTTCCGGTGTGGCCGACTCAATGGCGCTGGCCAGATCCTGCTCGGTTGCGTTCGCATCCCCCAGAAATTTTTCGCAGAGATACCGCACCGCCACACCGCCAGCAGGCCCGGTCAGACTGGCCGCTATGCCGGGAGCCACGTTCTGTACCAGCCGCTTCCAGGTTGCCACCTGGCCCGATCCCTTCATGCCCGCCCCCGGCCCGCCCACCACAGCGCGGCGTCGAAATTGGGGCAGGTCTTCCGGGGATCCAGCTCCCGGTGCCCCACAACCACAGCCTGGGGACAGACCGCCAGCCACCCGCGCAGCACACCCTCCAGGGCCTCCATCTGTACCTCCGTAAAATGATCCCGCCCCACAAGGCAGACCCCAAGAGACACACCATTTGCACCCTGCACATGGGCACCCACCCAGTAGGGGGGTCTGCCCGCCTCCACGGTGCCATCCCTGCGGATCACCGCGTTATAGCCAATGCCATCCCAGCCCCGTTTCACATGCCAGCCATGGATCTCCGCCGCCGTCACCTCCCGGTCGTTCGGCGTGTCCGAGCAATGCACCACCAGATACCGTATCCCTTTCATACACCCCTCCCTGACGCCTTCGTCATACTCCTCTGAATATACATGTCTCCACAGTCCTGTTTTTTCACCTTGAGAAACAGAGGGGGTTTCAAGTGTTTATGAAAGGAAAAGGGCGGCCCTTGCGGACCGCCCTTAAAGTGGTTTGTTTGATCTCTGTTTTTCTCTGTAGGGGCAGGCCCCCGTGCCTGCCCGCTTCAAAACCCCGGTAAAGACACCTGACTGCGATCCTGCCGCAGCCTCCGCTGCACGCTGATAATGTTGTAAATCTGTGCCGTGGTCAACCCCACCCGACGGGCCAGCTCCAGATGATTGGAACCATCAAAGGCACGGTAGATGGCAGCATCCCGGATAGCCCGCCGCAGCTTCTCGTCCTTCGGCAGATAGATGCTCCGCCCTCCCAGATGATGCGCAATAACCACAATGATATCCTGCGCCTGCGCCATGGCCTCCTCCGATACCATCTGCTGGTGCACCTCCAGATGATCGGCCAGCACATCCACAAGTTCCGCCAGCAGTTTCGGCCATACCCCCTGAGATTCCCGCATATCCGGCGTCATTCCGGACAAAACCTGCTGCGATTCCATGACACTGGTCTCCACCACATCAGCCAGACACCTGGGCATCGGTCTCCTCCATAGGGCAGTGATTGATTTTGAGTATGCGAACATCGCTACAGGTTTTTTTCAGGTGCCGGATGAGAGCGCCGGGGCTCTTCCATCCCCAGCGAAAAAAGAGGTCAGACCCCTTTTTTATTCTGGCGGGCCTGGCAAACCGCCGCCGGATATCGGTTTCCTCCATCAGCCACTTTGCCCTGAAATCACCATTGACGAACCAGATAATCATGAGCCGCATCTTTGCGTAGTTCACCTGTAAATCCAGCCTGTACCCGTCACACATCAGCGTGACGCTGCCAAAGGGGATTCTCAAAGCCTGATCCACCCGTTTCCAGTCTTCATTTTTCATGCCTTCCTCCCGTTGGCTGCTCATCAGCGCCGGGCCACCACGCCCGACGGACGCTCCCAAAAGGGAGCGTTTCGCTTTTTACCGCCCAACCGCCAGCACACGCATGCAATAGTCCACAATCGGCTCCAGCGGCCCCCGGAACCGCCACAGGTGCGCCATCACATACGCCTTTGACCCAACCTTCACCCTGTCCCACCTCTCATAGGGCAGGGCCTTCAGGCTCACCACCAGGGCGGCTTTAAACCCTTCTTCGTCCACAGCCCGGCGACTGAGGCCCCCGGGGCCTGAGGCCAGAGAAGTCCGCCTGTCCATCTCCACCAGCATCTGGGCCGTCAGGCGGGCCATGGTAGACTCCCGGATCTCTTCCGGGTACTGTATGTCCGTGCTCATGCCTCCACCTCGCCGGGTCTTGCATCCACCACAGCCAGATCCAGAGGGATGGCCCGATACTGATCCGTATCCCCAACACGCTCATACACCCGAACATACACGGCGGTTCCGGCAGTCTGGATGGAGTCCGTCAGGGCCTGCATGGCCCGTCTCCACTCATCATCCTCAATATTGAGCCGCAACAGCTCCAGGATGGCCGATGTCCGGATCTGCCCTTTGCTGTCTGTCCGGAACGCCCTGTCCACCAAAGCGCAGATGTTGGCGTTTGCTCCCTCGCTCCATCTCATGATGCAGGCGTTTACCAGCTCCTTGGCGGCCTCGATTTCCTCCGTGAACACGATCCGCTCCGCGTACGTCCGCTGTATTTTGTATTGGCCATTGTAGGAGGTGATGGACACATTCCCCTTCTTGCCGCCGATCTGCACCTCGTAACGCTCCGCAGCAATGGCCACCAGATCGGCAACGTCCTTCAGGGCCTTGTATTTGAAGGCCTGAAGCCGCCGGTGAATATCCACCGCCTCGGCGGCAAGATTCCTTGCCACCTCATCCCGCAGCAGATCATGCTCCCGTACCTGGGCGATGGGCACAAGATGCCCGGCTGCGTTTTCCATATAGCCTTCCTGCGGCTTGGTTCTGACCATTTCCATTGATTAAACTCCTTTTAGAATCAGAGGGTTTCCAGCGGCATCTGCTCTAAGGCTGCCACCCGCTCCGCCAGTGCAAAAAGGTTGTTGCCGATGCCAATAATCTTCCGCAGATCCTTGTTACCCACTCGCTCCGTCAGGCTTTTAACCTCCAGCCCCAGGGCATGAAGCTCTCCGGAGATGGGGCCACGGGGGGCTGCTTCGGTTTCTGTTGTCAGCGGTGTTAAATCTGCCCAGGGTTGCGCCATTGCTGCCTCCGTTTCATTGAAGATATTCATATTCAGGACTCCCGCTCCTGCCGTAAAAGGCTGCCGTCGTTAAGGTCGTTAAAGTCCTTAATGACCTTAGGGGTTTTAAAAGAGGGTCGGGCCACTTCTAAAGCCTGACCACAGGCCTCATACAGGTCGGACAAAAGATCCAGGCCGACAAAACCCGGTGCCTCACACTGCCTTATCGTGTGCATAACTGCGTCTCCTTCCGCGTGCCTGCGCCATGCATCCCCAGCATCCGCTCCCAGATGCGGGCCACGTCCAGGCTCCGGGTCAGCTCCTGCTGAGTGCATCGGGCCGGATACATGCCCACCTGAATACGCCCCCCATGGGGATAGTCCTTGCCTTTCTCCGTCATCATCGCTACTCTGCCTCCGTCTTTTACTGTTATCTGCCCCCCGGTGGTTCCCGTCACCTGGGGGCTTTCTTTATGGGGAAGGGCAGGCAGGGCCAGTGCCAGCACCCATGCCAGCAGACAGACCTGCACCAGACCTAACCCCGCCACAGCCATACGCACCACCTTCCCACCTCCCTGTTTCCCTCTTTTAAATCTCAAATAATGAGAGCAAGCCCTCACGCTGCGGACTCCCCCTGCTGCTTCCACCGCCGCATCCCGGATATGATGTTCGTTGCCTGCTTCCTGCTGGCAAAGCGCACATCCTCCACACCCGCCGTATGCTTCACAAAGCCCCGCAGCCTCCCGTCGTCCAGGCCGTCCTTCCACCCGCGCTCAAAGGCCAGTCGCTCAATCTGCGCCAGTTGCTGAGTGGTCGGCTTCGTCAGATCCTGCCCCCCACGGGGAGCAGGGTTCGGAACATAGATGTCCGCTCCCATGTCCTTGAGCATCCAGCACCACTCGGCCAGCTCTGTGTCGCTCATGTCCCGGCAGGATGCATGTCCCGTATGGGTTTTCTGGATATCCCGGCGCGTTTCCTCATCCCATCCCAGCTGGGTCGCGGCCTTGTGGGCGATGTGCAGCAGGGTGCGCCTGCGCTGGGGAACGGTTTTTTTCGTGTCTTTTTTCATTTCTTTTTTCATGCCTGGCCTCCTTCACACCGTTCACGGTGAGCTGTGAGCTTGACGAACAGTCGAACCGTCGAACCGTTTCCGTTCCGGGTGATGAAAAGGTTAGGGGGTGAGGGCACCTATGCCCGGAGTTCCGCCACCCGGCAGCCTTTGCAGTTCTGCCGGGGGCATTCCACACAAACCTGATCCAGCGGAACGGAACGGCCCTTGTCCATGGCCGCCATCAGGGCCTGATACCGTGTCACCAGATCTCCGTTCCTGTCGTACTTTCCGTTTTTCAGCAGCGATGCCGCAGGTTTGGAGCAGCCCAGCACCGCACAGATCTCATTTAAAGTGAGCATCAGGCCGCCCCCACTTCCCTGCGGTTGGCCGTCCAGGTCAGGGCCGCTTCCAGCACCGGCATGGTCAGGACGGAAACCTTGTTGGATCGGCAGATGCGCATACACTCCTCTGCCAGTTCCACCGCCTCGCCCCAGTTCCCCCTCCGGCAGCCCTGCCAGAACTTGGTGGCCGTTTCCCGATCCACATCACCAAAGCGGGGCTGGAGCACATACAGAAAGGCTTCTGAACGGTCAAGGTGGCCCATCCGTGCCCGCTTCGCTCCGATCCTGCGGCCAAGCTGAAGCAGCAGGGGGCGGGTCTTGGCGTTCACGAACTGGCGTTCATAGATTTCTGTTCCCACCAGCAGTACGGCAAAGCCGCACTCATCGGCCAGATACCGCAGGGCCTCCAGGGCCTGCCA
>Ga0265295_1004061_pt1 | contig 20188 bp, 23 predicted proteins | sample Munlansysbiofilm_FD_192503 | JGI IMG/M metagenome (GOLD analysis project Ga0265295, IMG submission 192503) | Leachate microbial communities from a municipal landfill in Southern Ontario, Canada - Methane capture system biofilm | ecosystem: Engineered > Solid waste > Landfill > Unclassified ... | reverse complement strand
CCAGAATTCATATTAGCTCCAAGCCCTGCTGTCTTGCCCATTGATTGCATTGATTGTCCAGCGCTACCAGAGATATAATTATCAGTGTTGAATTTACCTGCATTCCCAGAATGCATAATACTTGCTGGATCCGCAGCACCAATAGCGCCGTAATTTTTCATCATGGCATTATATGATTCCACTGCACTCATGTTAGCAGGTCTCGTAAAGCCTTCTTTTGAAAGCCATGCTCCCGCTTCTGCTTCTGTCATGCCATCTGCCGTAGTTACCTTTCTGTCAAGAGCTTGCTGTGCATCATAATCAGTAAGTTCTTTAGAAGCAGACGCCATAACATTTCCTCTATATGCTCCACTTAGCGCACCAATAGCAGCTCCAAATCCAGCGGTTTCACCTTTGAATATTAGAGGGGTGACCGCGCCTATAGAAGCTAGACCTATAAGTCCTGCAAATCCTGCCATATCTGCCTGTTGCATCATAAAATCACTCACTTGCGTTAATCCAAACGGCATCCCGGCATAAGATACGATTGCATCTTGTGCGTGCTGTGCTGTATAGTAAGAAATGATATTGTTTACCAGCGCTAAAGAAACAAGATTAAAATTTATTGCGATATAACCCATGAAGAAATTTGCAATTCCTCCCATTGCACTTTTTCCCATAAACGACATTACAATTATCATTAACGGAAATGCTCCTATGAGTATCCCTAGTATAATAGTGACTCCGTCGGGCAATACACGAGCCAGCCAATCCCATTTAGCTAACCCCTCTGTTCTAAGATTCGCCATCGTGGTCTGCATAGAAATTTCTGTCGCGTATGCAACCCCGCTAACACCGATTCCCTCCACTTGAAACGATTGCTCAAGAGCCCTTGTCATTGCAGTAGTTGTCATTGCTTTACCAATATTTCCTACAATATTTAAGTCGACTCCTGTTTGGTCGCTCCATGCATCATTCAAATCTGTACTGTCTGGGTCAATTCCTGGAAATCTCTGAGCCAACAAATCTTTCATCCCTGCTTCAATATCGCTATTAACACCACTTACGTAAGCTGCGTATAGTGTTGCACATGTAACTCCATCAACAGGCTGTCCATCTGCATCTTTATTACTGTCAAAAGAGACTGTCGCTGATGCTAACCCTCCTGCATAATTTGCTGGGTCCCACATGTCTGGAAATGGTTTACTTGGATGTGTAAGAGTGTGTCTGTTTTTATTGTCTAACTCAAAACCTTTTCTAATTAGACAATGTTTAATATATTGATTGAGATTGTATGCGGTAGCACTAATGTTTGCGTCATCGATATCTTCAAGCTGTGAAATCATCATTGCTTCTTTGTTTAAGCGAGAAATACCTTGATACCCAAGTGAAGAAAATTGGCTTCCAACGCTAATCGAGCCCCAATTATTATCAACTAAATCAATAAATAGAGAAACCAACATTGAAGAACTAGCAGGAATTGCGGCAATAGCAAAAGGAACGTCTTCTACTTTTTTATATCCACCATCAGGAACGTTATATGTAATCAACCCTTTGTCTACTCTCAAATCGGTAATATGCACATTCACACTAGGTGCAACAAAAAAGATATACAGAGTAATCGGAGCTATTACACTTTTGAAAATATCAAACGCGTTCCCATCTTTTGCACGATACCCAGCCATTAGAGCAGCAATAGTAAACCCAAGCCCTAAAATTATTTGGACAGTCGAGTCCACTACTACCGCACTTACAAATTCATAAACTGAGGCGATGAAAGAGACGTCCCCATAGACATAAAAAGGAAATGCATTAACCCAAGTTACCTCGGCAGCACTAAGCCCCGTGGTTACAAAAAGTAGTAAAAATATCGTTTTTGTGATTTTTGTGAACTGTTTCATGGTTTCTTTCTTGTTAAAAATACGTAGTATGCAATTGGGAAAATTGCTATGATAGCTGCCAGTAGATATAGCCTTGTGTTGTCCTCGATCGGCAAAAGACCAAGCAAAATAACCGATATAACTGATAGAAATATGTACACGAGAAAATAGATTATTTTTTTCATAAAAAAACCTTATTTGAGATGAACTATTATACTATTTTTATACTCAAAAAACAAGGATTTTTAGTATAAAATACTAATATTTTACTTATTATTTAATATATTAATATTATTTATTAATAATTAAAAACTTATCGCTTTTATTGACCTACTATGCACTATTTATGCTAAAATGCTAAAACACTAAACACTAAACACTAAACACTAAACACTAAAGATTAAAATATGAAAACGACTCAACTGCTAATGAAGCTATACAAGCATTATAATGTTAATAAAGATATTGATCTCGCCACAAAGATGGGGGTTCCTCCGCAAACCCTCTCTGGATGGCGGACTAGGCACGCTTCAAGACCAATTATTAAAAAATGTGAGCAACTTGGAATCTATGATGAAATTGACGATGAGGGGTGCAATTTCAACTTTATTGAATTTAATTGCAAACTTGCCTTGCTTCGAGAGTCAGATCTCAGAGCACTTAGAGCTGTTTTGAAGTCTGCATCTGCATCTGCAAATGATAGTCATGAAGATTTTTATATACTTATCGATGAAGCAATTCTCGATAATTCTATATTTAAGAAGATGATATCATTCTGCAAAGATGATGAAGTCATCACGCAGAAGCACTTCCTAAAGCTAAAAGATGTCCTGCCTCTGTTTTTTAAAGACGCCGATATCGACTGCATGGTGATCCAGAGAGAGCAGATCATCAACAGCCTAAACACTCTGATTAGACATTGTTTCTCAACTTAGATAAATGAAACATCGCCCACTCTTTCATAACAATCACAAATATGAAGGCAACGGCAACCATTAGTATTATTATCTCTTTGCCGTCATAATTTGTCAGTGCGCAAAGCGAAAAAGTTGCAACAAACAACAAAAATATTGGCCATTCAAATGTTGGAGATTTCTCTTTTTTAAAAACCGTCAGACGTAAAATTTTAATTTCTTTTTCTGTTTCTTTTTCAACTACGTGCTCTCTCAAAATTTGTCTTTTCACGGTTTTCTCCTAATTTTTTAATTCTATATCTTATCAAAAAATAAAGAAAAAAGATATTAAATACTTGTTTTTTATAATATTTAATTATTAAAAAATAATACTCTACTGTATCAATGCAAAATATAATATTCAAAAGCCTGTTGACAAACTGCTCAAAGTCCAAAAAAAGTGTAACAAATGGTACATAATTATTATTATGTACCATTTGTTTTTTGCTGATATTTGCTTTTTTTATGGTATAATTTCGGTAGATAAGAGATAGTTTCACTTATGTTTGCTATACTTTTACAAATCGGTTAACAAAGGTCCTCGCCAAGAACCTGCTTTCTCGCCAATTAAAGCCCCATTTTATTAAGGTACTTGCCTTTAATAAAGTGGGGCTTTTTTAATTTAATCTCACTTTTTTTCTCATATTAATTTTTCTATGATATAATTTTCAAAGTTGTTATTTTAAAGTGATTTATTTGTAAATTATTTTAAAGTGAAGAGAAAGCAAATCTTGGCGGAATTGACTCTTCAAACAACTTAAATCAAATAGCTAGGTTTAAGATGAACTCCCTTAAAAACTCTAATCAGGACAGCCGCCGCTTAACTTGCTAACGGCTTTGTCTATCGCAAAAACTCTCGCAAAAGAGAAACTCGCCAAAGATAGCATAAATTTATTTGTGGCAAACTCAAACAAATATGATACATTCATTGATTATGAATTGCCAGCTCCTAGTTATCTCGTTCCGGCAAATCAAGGTTACTACATAGGATGGTTTATTAATGGTTCTGTTTCTAGTTCTGCTGCTAGATTAAGAAGAGCAAAGTCAAACGGTTATATGACAAGCAAAGCTATTGAGTTTAAGAATGATCTAGCTATAAAAATAGTGAAGGTACTCAAGGCAGAACTAAAATCAAATATTCCATCTTTTAAAATCATTAACAAGTACTATACTAATAATCGTTATGAGCTATCAGAGCTTAATAGTGCTGATATACAAGATACTAAGATAAGAGCTAGTGTTAATAGAAGTCCTAGTAATGATGATTTATTTGATGAGATAAGAGCTTATGCATATCAGTTGAAGAGAGAGGGTAGTTTGGATCACGACTTACTAGCTGATTATGCCTACAATCTAGATACAAAGAAATCTCATAGTGATATAAGAATGAAAGTTAATAACATCTTCAATTGGACTGAAAGGTTCTATAAAGTGGGTATGAGAAGAACTTCTATAATGAGTAGACAAGAGGCTTCTGTGATAGCTAGAGAGAGCAGAATAGAAAGTATTAAGAAGAGAGTCAATACTTATTTGACTTATTTGAATACATTGCAAGTTCTAGATAATACAGATATGGAGAAAGTTAGTATCTCTTCTTTAGCTAAGGCTTGCAGTGTGAGCTGGAGAACTGCAAGAGCTTATCTTAATAACTATCTAGCTATTAAGAAGCTCAAAGGTTTAAAGGAGTGCTGCGCACCCCTTATAGTGCAACTGAAAGTCATAGGTATTGTGGAAATTGAGAAGTTACTAAAAAAAGTAGTACTGTGGCTTACGGAAATTGAGTATGTAGAGTATGTTGAATTAAGAAATAATAACTTTAGGGATGTTCCAATTTAGCCTAGAACGGTTTCTTGCTTACAAATACTAGTCTGAACTACTATTGTTGCTCACGACGCAGCAGATGTGAAGTGTTTATTGTGACGGTTTTGATTGCGTTGTCTTTGATGAGAGAGAAAGAGAATAATAAACAGAATACTACTCTCTTTATTTTGCACTAGCCGATGCCTAGTAGGAACATAACTTGACTCTTATTGTCTGACCGTGTTCAGCGGTGCATCTCGGGCCCAACAGAAGAACTGTATTGATTTTTAGAGGCCGTAGGGCATATGTACGGTCTTTGTATTTAAACTAACGCCACAAGTATAACCATTAATTTATTAATATGTCAATAATTGTATTAAATTCATAGAGGAGAAAATAAGCATAACCCTTCTATTGTTGCTTTTGGATTAATACTTCTTACTAGATCAATAGCATTGGACATTGTTGTACCTGTAGCATAAAGATCATCGACTATTAAAATATATTCTCCTGTACAATTAGTTGATATATTCGAAACAGGGATGAAGTACTTTCTTATCGAAACATCGATATCTGAAAGTGGAAAATATTGTTTTCTATCTAACTGTGACAAGCGAGAGCTTGCAGCTCCCACGCTTTGCTTATCCTTTTGTTCGATATTGCAAGTCTGCAGGTTATTCAAGATTTCCTCGACTGTAGATTTATTGAAAGCAATGTGTTCTATTCTTGAGTTAGGAATTTGCCTCTGAACCCTGTTGGCAACTACTTTGCCAATTGTAAATCTTGATGGTATATATACTATTAAATCATAGTTTTTTCTAGCTACTGTCTTTGACAAGATGGTGCTGAAACTCGGGACGAACTTATTTAACTCTCTAGAAGAAATACGGAAACCCTTCTTTTTTTTTAAAGCACTTATTAATTGATTTCCATCACCAGGTACAACTGTTGCATGCTTCCTTTTTGTTTTATTTTTCTCACGCTTATAGATGAACGAGATAGTTGAGCCATTTTTTACAAGAAGTGTTGGATTTGTTTTAATGCTTGTATTGACTAGCCTGTTGTGAGTTGCACAAAAAGACACTTTTTTTCTATCGATTTCTATTCCCAAGCCAGCTCTTTTTTTGTAGAAATTATATCCAAACAAACTTTATCTTCAAAAAACAAGTATTTTAGTTGTAAATACTAGTTTAATATATATATTTAATTATCAAAAACTAATCATCTTTTTCAGTCCAATTTTCGCGAGTGCAGACAAAGATAGTCCAAGTTCTTTTGCTTTAGCTTCTGCAACTTCTTTTTCTGCTAGTGTTAAGTTAACAAGAATGTGTTGTGTAGCTTTGTCTTTTTCTGCTTTTTTTGGACGTCCTCCGGCTCCTTTAACTTTCTTTTTCATATCTGCGCCGGAAATAAATTGTAGTTCTTTATCTTCTATTTCTTGTATTTCTTTAATCTTTGCCATTATTGTATTCCTATTTTTTACTAGTTTTATAGTAGTTTTTTATCATTATTAATATTTCTTTTGCGAACTCTTTAATTTCTTCTTGAGCACTTCCATTTTTGTTAAGTTCTTTAACTGTTAGACCCTCGCCGTAGCTGTTTTTAAAATCAGCTTTTGCATGAATAGTGCTGCCGAGCAGATTAAAATATTGATTATTTTCAATAATGTATTCTTTTAAATCATTGAGTTTACTTTTAGATCTACTGTCTACATTGTTCAACAACACATTTGTTTTGATTTCTCTTCCCAGCGACTCGCTTGCTTTTTTTAAAACATTTCTGAATTTCTGCAAACCAAATATCTCTATTTGAGATATGCCGACTGGAGTTATAATAATGTCGGCTTTGATAAGCGCTGCTCTGTTGATATCACTGTCGTATCCGCCAGAATCTACAATCAGCAGATTATCTTGAACTCCTGCGTAACTGCTGATAAAAGAACTAAAATCAATATCTCTCTCTTTGACGCATTTAATTGTTGGCAGCTTTTCGCTAGCTCGAAGTTGATTAAAGAGGATTGCAGAGTTTTGACTATCTAAGTCTAGCAACACCATGTCTTTAAATTTTGATTGAATCTGATATGCAAAATTTATAGCGATTGTCGATTTTCCGACACCGCCCTTTTGATGTCCAAATAAAACTACCATTTTATCTCCTTTTTTTTATATGATATTTTACAATAATTATATATATTTTAATAGTTTTTTATAATTATAAAACTATTATTTTACACAAACTTTTGCATTTATAAAGAGTTTCTTAATCTCTTTAGTGAAGATTGACTTTAATATTTTCTCTTCGTCAACACTTTTGCCGATTTCTTTTTCTCGATTATTCAATTCTTTTTTCTCTATATTGCTTACCGCTACTATCATTTCTCCACCTTTCTTTATTGTTTTTTATTATAAATAACTTATAAATTATATTTACTTTAATATTAAAACAATATTAATAATTAGTTATTTATAATAAATAACTAATTATTAATTAACACTCTAATATTATGTTGTTGTTTATTTGTGCTGTAGTGTTTTTTTAAAATGACACTCTTGCCAACGTATTTACTTTTTGATACTATTCAGAAATGGCTAAGGAGAAAACACTATGAAAAAAAATAGAACACCTCAAGAGATATTAGAGATAAGAGAATTTGTATTGGAGTCCCGTCTCTACATGATTAAAATGAGCTTTTATGTTCTAATCTCATTATCTAGTTTTTTATATTTTATTATAGCTGCTACATATTTCAAAGAACAAATTGAGTTTACGACACTGGCGCTTGCAACTATTATTTATATTGCCGTTGTGATGTTTGCAATAACTGCATATTTAGATATGCACAAACAACAAAAATCTATAAAGAATCTCAAGAGTATATTTGATGCAGATATACCAAATAAAGAGGGGAACAATGATGCTAAATAGCACAAACAATAAAGATTACACAAACGCAGAAATCACACCACTGATATTGACTGATTATATGATGGCTTTTCATATTGATTCAGAGACTATGGATGTCTATACATTTGATTATAATGGCTCAACTGCCGAATATGAGTCAGAAGGTATATTACGCAAAATTTGTCCCGATATTGGGTCAAGAATTGAAGGACATTTCAAAATCAATCTCAAAGATTATGGGGTAGAGATAATCCATGAAGTAATTGAAATGGATATATCTTAAATGACTTTCTTAGATGCACTATCACTTCATTTATTTGAGGTTGCGTACTATACAAAGATTGATGCAGATACTTTTATTGAACTTTTAGAGAATTTGCAAATAATGGTATTTATTATTTTAGCGTTTGGCTATTTTTTGACAACAAAGCTTGGATATAAGTTTTTGGAGGCAGTAGATGATTACTATTAAAGAGTCATATAAAAAGGAGCATAAAAATGTTTGAAAATATAGAAACCAAAACCGTAATAATGTCAATTTTCTTAATAGTATTACTTCTGTTTGCTGTAATGCTTGCACTTGGAAAAAGTATGCATGAGAAAAAGCCGACTAAAGCACACTATATTCTTTTTGTGCTGATGATTCCAGCTGCAATAATGCCTTTTATAGACTCATACTATACTACAAAGTATATCAATGACAATACAAAGCTCTTTAATGATGGCGTAACTATGAAATGCTATGGAGGCTTCACTCCTTACCTTGTTTCAAGGGACAATGGTTGGACTTTAAGTGGCGAGAGTTTTGTTAAAGAGGACTTCATAGCAGATATGACTCGATGCTCTCCACCAGAGTATAACCAACAATAAACGACAAAGGAGATAAAAATGCTCATATTTGAATATATGGAGATTGAGGTTGTGAAAGTTTGCATTATGCTAGTAATTGTTGGATTACTCCTTATTGGTTCACTCTCTAAAAGAGTAAGTACTAATAAAAGTTCAATCAAACTCTTATTAGTATTTGCATTTGCTTTACCATTTGCAGCAAGTCTCTATTCAATATCCATAAGTGATAAAAATGTAAAGTTCTTCAAAGATGCTAAAGAGTTAGAGTGCACAAGTGATACATCTAAGTTCTTAGTATCTAAATCAAAGGACTGGATTTTAAAAGATGATAATTTTGTAAAGGAAAGCCTGATGATTAGAGCTGATAAGTGTGAATTTTATAAGTTATAATTACTTTAGTATTAGCAGGAATGAATCAAATACTCCAGACAACTTATTTTAGGAGCTCAATGGCTTTAAATTCTTAAGAGCCTTGAGTGAGAACCAGATGGAAGATATTGAAATATTTGAATTGACTCTAGAACAAAAGTATAAGAAGGGTTATCATTTAAAAACTAAAGAGATAAAGGAGCAGTTATGGTAAGTTTTGAGAAGGCACTGTTTGATACTAATGAGGCACTACATCATATGGGTTTCATACCTTTAGATAAATCTATAACCTTGACAAGCATAGCCTTGTCTTTTGTAGTAATGGCACTTCTTGCGCCATTTATGGGGAGGCTTCTTGCATATCTATTCAACAAAGATAGAGAGTTAAAATACACTTCTTGGATAATGATAGGCATCTTGATACTAATTATACTAGTGACAGGAGGTCTGCTTATGTTTATAGCTACTCTATTGTTCATAGGGTGCATATATATTATCTATAGCTATGATCAATATAGCAAAATTAGAGAGTATCTAGATAGGATTTTGTAAAGAGAGTATTGAGTGTATTTACAAAAGGGATGAAAAAACCCCGTAGGGAAAAAATGGTAATCCATTTTTTCGTTACTTATTTTAGAAAGGAACTTCAAGAGTACTGCATGCACTTTTGAGTAACGTTTCATTTTCTTCTACTTCTCTTTTAGCAGCAGCAAGTCGTTTTAAATACTCATCAATTTTTTCATCGTTAGAATCTTTTAACCATTGAAGAGTAGCATCTTGAAAACTTTTCTTTAAAGCATCTATGTGCTTTTGTCCTTCAATAATCGTTTGTATTACAGATAATCTATAATTTTCAGGTGTACAGGGATTGTTAAATTCTCCTGTTCGTGTCATCTCTAAAGCTAGAGATAATTGATTGAGCCTACTGGCACTTACTTCTAATGATGTTTCAAAATCGCATCCATAGTTAATTGCTTCCATGTTAATTTCCTTGTTGTGAACAAAAACCATGCTAACTGATACAAAAGAGGGAATACTAGCCTAAGGCTAATATACTGAAACTTTTTTGTTTCAAATTAGCCTGGCTAGTTGTGAATTGAGATAAAAAGGCCCTAAGCCTTTTATAACTGTTGTGATTAAGAGTCTATATTTTTACAGAAGTTAACTCCTATAAAAAGACAAGAACCTACATTAATCTCCAGAAGGAGAAGAAAAGTAAACTTTCTTATCTCCTTACGGGAGTTAACTTATAGAAGCTCTTTACAGAGTGACACAAAATAAATTGAGCACGCTTGTAGGTGCAGGTAAATGTGAACTAAATCACAAGTATCTAGCGAGAGCTTCTTGTTTATAGTCTTACGACTGTACTAATTCTATTGTGAAATAAATCACGGCCAACACTGTTGGTTTAAAAATAGCAAAATCTTTTAGCCCGACTTCTCTAAGTAAATAGAGTGTTTTTCTAGTAAAAGAAAAAAGTGCGAAGCGCGAGGTAAAAGAAAGTAATATAAAAATATAGAGATATTATAGTCAAATTATGTTAAATATTCAAATCAACTTACAATCTGACAATGAGCATAAAAAAACAAAAAAAGTATTAAGTGGCACTCTTTTCACTCTTAAAAACAGCCACATGTATTACAATTAAACGACCATTAAATTAACTCAATTAATACTATAAAAAGGTTTGGTTAAATTACTTTATTATAATATAATAAATGTACATAAAGAGGATTTTCTATTTTTTAATGAATTCTCTAAGAAAAAACATGGAGATTGAGATGAAAGATGAAAAGAATTATTTTTACAATATAAGAACTCAACAATTCTCACAAATTGAGGATGAATATTACAAAAGACGACTTTCAAACTTTAAGAGTGTGCAAAGTGCTAAAAAACTTCTAGCGAAAAGTTTATGGATTAAAGAGGATGTTAAATTCAAAATTACAAAGAAAGAAAACAAATATATTGTGGAAGCAGATAAAACTATCTATACTCCCCTCGCTGATAAAAAATTTAGCATTAAAAGTTTGGATATTGAATTTAAGAACATACGTATAAATCCTAACCATGAATATGAAGATATCAAGATCGTGACTGGTGATGAATACAACGAGTTATTTAAGAGAAAGGTGACTAAATTAGCAGACATAATTAATTCTCAAAATAGTCCAGACTAAATAGGATACATAATGATATTAGGCTACATTCGAGTTTCAACAGACAAGCAAAACCTCGAGAACCAAAAACACAAGATTCTCTCTTATGCTCAAGAGCAAAAGATAATTGTAGATGATTTTGTAGAGATTGAAATTTCTTCAAAAGGCGACTCAAAAAAAAGACTCATCGACTCTTTATTTGAAAAGTTAAAAGCTGGAGACACATTAATCTGTACCGAACTCTCAAGACTCGGCAGAAATATGTTAGAAATATTAAATTTAATCGAACGCTTCAATAATGAGCAAATCAAGCTTATATTTGTAAACCAACCCGAACTATCAACAAATCAAAATAATGCTCTGAGCGCTCTCTTATTAGCGATTTATGGCTATTTTGCACAGACTGAACGTGAGATTATAAGTGAGAGAACAAAACAAGGTTTGGCAGCAGCAAAAGCAAGTGGTAAACAACTTGGAAGACCCAAAGGTGCAAAAGCTAAAGTACGAGTACTTGATCCATACAACCTGGAAATATTAGAGTTATTGAAGATAAAAGTCTCTAAAAGTAGCATTTTAAATATTGTGAATGCCAAACTAGCAAAGCCTATATCGCTTACACGCCTGCGTTATCATGTGAAGAATACTCCTGAACTGAATTTTGTAGTTCAAACTCTCTAGAGCTTCATCTTTTCTCTCCAGACTTTGGCTTCTTCTTATGTTGTGCTCGATTAATTTATAATTCGATCTAAAAAAGACCATTTCGCCGTTCCAAGACCTATATTCTTTGACTTTTGTAATGTCTGGTTGCTTTGCAATCAGCATTGCAAGTTGCTCAGGAATCTCATATAAATTCATCCTGCATTGTATGCCTTCAGCTTCAATATCTTTATAAATTCTTTTTGACGAAGCGTGTTTTATTCCGTAAAATTTACCTAATTTATTGAAATAGCTATCCACCATGTTTATTGAGCAGTCAAGATTCCTGAAGTCCATATAAAATGGGAACAGCTCATTCAGCTCAGTGTCTAATCGGAATGCGTTCAGAACATATTCTAAGCACACGTAATACTTGTTTTCAAGATTAACAAGTATCAATTTACTTAGGCACGCGTTATCAATATATATATTCTCAAAAATAGATAGCAGTTCCAGACGTGTCTTCTTTTCTATATGCGAATTGAATCTTCCGTTTAACAAATTTCGTTCACTCAGCGGGCGATGGTACCTATTTTTAGGGTCTTCTTTTATATATGCCAATTTTGCGATGTCTTCTTCGTTGTAATTGTACAAAAGTTCTTTCCTTATTTTAAATTTTTATTGTTGTTACTGTTGAGCAAAAAACACTTTTTTTAAGTCACTGTTTGATTCGAACATTGTTCAGTTATGACTGTGATATTTTGAAATATCTGAATACATTTAACGCCTGTTTTTGATGGGGCGAAATCCATTTTAAAAAGCAAAATTAATCTGCGAAAATTCATACACGATTAACAACAAATCGGTGGTCACTTTGCTTACTGCAAACTGCATTTGAAACTTAGAACTTCATCTTCTCTTTTTGGAGTCTTTAAACTAGTACGTGAGAGCAAACACGTGGCATTAAAATATTTCTCTTTTTACCTTCGAAAAATTTCAAAATAATGAGCCAATCTCATTGTCTTGTTTTGTGTGGAAAACAATAAAGTTTTCTTGCAAAAATTTAAGGGTGATTTGTGTTCAATCTGAAACCAACTAAATGGGTGAAATGTGAACTACGGATAATCGATGAACTAAATCATAGATTATTTCATTTTTTTAATTTAAAAATAGCTAATAAAAGCCATGGTTAAAAAAGAGTCGTTTGAGGGACTCAAGCTGAGGATGTGCATTAGAAACCAACTAAATGGTTGAAACAGTTGCTACAGCAATAAATGAAGTAAATCATAAATTGTTTTGTTTTTGACAAAGTCACTTTAGTAAAAAAGATGATCAATGTATGATGTTCGGAATCACGGGCCAATTACTACAAGTTATAAAAATAAAATGTAAAAATAGTATTCCAAAAAAAAGTAACGTTGTCAAATTGCGTTCGAGAATTGAACCAATTTGAGCAAATTTTCTTCTCCCTAATGGCCAAAAAAAATCGTAGATTTTACCCCCAGCGAGCTGGGCGAAAAATCATTAATTATCTGTTTTCAATTTCCGTCCTCCATCCAAAACCCTCTGAACGAGGGTATTGTGGAGGATCATAAATTGAAAGGCGCTGGGGACCAGCACCCGTTAAGTTAGTGCACTTCGTTTCTAACTTAACGGGTGCATTCGACACGTTCATGGACTTTGAAAGATTTTTACTTTTCCAAAATGTTCCTTATAAATGTTCCATGTGTTTTTTGTAAAATTCGTTGTTTTTCAATCGACTCTAGTTAGTTCCAATGAAGTTGTAGTTTTTTTGCTGATGAAAATTGTAGTTTTTTGAGTGGTGATTTCTTGGGAATAAATAGAGAGTTGGAAGTTATTTTATCTTGTGTCCTTTGCAAAATCTAATGATATACGTTTTATTAAAATATGGTTTTTCGAGCTTCTTTCTTTTACTGTTTTCGACCTTTTCAGTACTCAAAAATATTGCAATATTTGCATGAGACATGCCTTGCTTTCGTAGACTTTTTATGTCTTCTTCCAGCTTAGATGCGACGTCATATTTTTTATATGTTTGCTTTTTTTTCGTCTCTTTGAGTTGTGCTTCTTTGCTCAAATCTAACTTTGTTTTTGGCGTATAGATTGAGTCTGCGAGTACTTGTAATTTGTTCGTTGCTCCATATCTAATTAGTAATTCGTAGCTTTGAATAATTATTAAAAGCTCATCTTGAACCTCCTTTTCTGTCTTATTTTCAAGGCGATTATTTAACAAAATTAGTGCTCTTTTTATCTTCATTTTTCACTCCATTTTATAGATAATTTTTTGTGATTTCGGCACGTTTATGGCCTAGGTCATAGCTGACTTTTTGCATAGCGTTTTGATGTGGCATCGTCTTCATATACTCTGCATATTTCGCCTGTGCATAGTTATATCTCAGACCATGAGTACCATTATATTTTTCACCATTTTTGTACACAGATTCGTGTAAATTTTGCTCATATTTTGAGTAAGAAATTGAGAAGTTTCCACTACTTTTCATGTGCATTTTCAACTCATTTAACAACTTATTTTCCACTGTAATAATTCGAGTAAAACCACCTTTGCCATTGATTATTATTCTATTATTTGACATCAATTGTTCAGCTGATATTTGAGTTGCCTCGCTTACTCGAAGACCATGATTCAACTGAAGTTGAGCAGCTATATTGTTGGCTCCTTTCATTCCATTGACAATCACTTGAGGATTGATATAAGCTCGGTTTACATGTCCAGTTTTGATTGCATATTTATTAATATCTGTTCTTAATTCTTTGAAAATTTCACGGTCAAAAAGCTTCTCATGCGCCTTTATTTGTTGGGGTATTTTCGACAAGCCTATATGAACTTTTTCTAACTTTGTCACATAGGCTTTTAGGCTTTTTTGAGTGACTCCATCTTCGATTTTATTGTGGATAAATTTGTGAACTATGTCGTTATTTATCCGCTGCATATCTTTTATCCCGAAGTTCTCTTTTGCAAAGTTTCCAAGCTCTCTAGCTATTTGGATTACGTCTTTTTTATATTTCGTTCCATGCACCATTTCGCTTACTCTGTGGCCGTTTGCTCCCTTGTTCGCTGTCAATTTTCGAGCATCTTTTTTGGATGTTTTTATGCCATCGAGTTGATTCCAGATTTGATTAACTTGATAGTTTATATTTCCTGTCATGTTAAATCGATATCTTTATACAAACTCTGGGAGCATGCATCTGAGCAATGTTTTATTCAGCATCTTCACAATAATTTTGCACTCTAGTTTTTCATAATAGTACTTCTGCTTCTTGGTATCAATCATTAAATATTTGTTGCCTTTTTGTGAGACAACTTTTGCCATATACCCTTCTTCGTTTGTACCAAATTCATACAGTTTCTTAGAGATTAATTGGTTTGTGACGAACGAATTTAATAGTTCCACAAACTCAAAACCTTGCTGGCTACCTTTTGCAATAACTCTCTCATCAATCTTGAGACTCCCGAATGTATATGTTGTATACTTATGACCAGGTTGAGGGACTGCATCCGCGCTGATTTCCTTATAAATTTCTACTTTCATTTTTTTGACTCCTTTGGATTAATTTGAAATATTTTTTTTATATTTTTTGTGAAAATTTTTTCGAGTTCTGTGTCCATTGTTACTCTTCTCCTTGTAGATAGTTTTTCTCATCGCATTTCTTCGATAATTCTCTCTGCGTCTTTTGTGTCAATTATTAAGTCTCCACCAGCATATTTATCAAGTATTTCTTTAATGAATTCTCTTGTGTCAATACACTTATTAACAAACTGATATGCACCCATTCTTGCTTGAAGTGTTGCCGTTGATGGTAAATCCACACCGTTTACTGCGGCATCAAGAGCGACTGGGTCACAAGAGTTAAAACTGATTACAGCCAACTCTTTAAGAGTTATGTCGGTACAGTGTTGCCAATCTTTCGCGAATTGTGCTTTCGCTTGTTCTACGAGTATTCGTGTTGTCTTATTGTCATAGCAACAATACCTATACCTCGTCTGTTTAGAGAAAGATGCGTCTGAACCTGTCTCGATAGACTCAATAAAATGACACAGCCCTAGTGGCACTGAATTATAAGTAGCTAAATGCCTAGAACCTTTTGCTTTTGCATCGTCTTCATCATGGCAAGTATCAATACTTGAAGAGACGCTATCGTAGATATTACTAACTAAGGAAGCAGCGAGCCCTAAGAGCGGGTTTATTGCCCCTAGAGCCATTAGTGCCAAAGATTTTGCCGACAGTAATGACTCGGCGCCATCGCTTGATGAAGCACTGCTTCCGCTTCCTGCATCTGCTCCTCTTACGCAGGCAACTAATTGCACCGTAGTCATAGCGGCATTGATTTTAAGTGTCATCTCTTTTGCTTCTTTAGCCGCAGCTTTCGCCTCTGCACTTGTCATTGCTGATGTATCTATTCCAGGGTTTACAACTTTTAGTGTTAGAACACCTGTCCCTACCCCATCAAGAATTACAACACTCTTTTCCATTTCTGGATTAACAGCAAGAATGTCTTGATATTCAGCCTCTGGAACAGTGAAAATATTTCCGTTGTCTTGTGCTACATCATCGCCCCCACATATTTCATCAACAGGGTCGCAAGGCTCTCCATCATCAGCATAATCTTCCATCATACTAGCGACATCTAAGCCTGCTCTTGCGGCACATACTGCCGTTCTAGTTGCATATTTGACAGTCTCACTACTATATTGTCCTACGCTTCCGATTATGCCATTGTCTACTCCTGCTGCTGCACTTCCTCCAACCAAACTGAGTGCCATCCCCCCGATTACATAAGGGTCACTTGTCCAATCCCAGTTGCCATCATCAACTCCATCCTGACAAAGTCCATGCCATCCACTCCAGACACCATTTATTTTGTCATAAGCCTGAGATATGGCGAGTGCTGAACCAAGTCCTCCACTAAAATCTTCTGTTTGATAAAACACATCATGCTCAAGATTAGAAACATTAAAATCTTGTTGAGTATATTCGTATCTCGCACATGGTCCTGTTTTTGTGGTAGTTTCTGTACACTCGTATGTAAATTCTTCTTTGGTGTATACTCTCTTCCCTGTTACGTCTCCTGTATATCCATAAGGATGGGAAGAGATAAGGGTACATACCTGTGATGTTTGTGCAAATCCATAAGAGTAAATCATCGAGGTGCTCACAGCGATCGATGTTACTTTTTTAAAAGCTTGAGCTAGCGCCTTCATGTTACTCCTTTCCCCCGTATAGACCGCTATCCATTAACTTCTGGATAGTTTCGTTCATACCTTCCACTGAGTCTTGAATAAACTCTGTACCTAGTGCAACATCAGCAGTTTTATCAAGAGATTCTTGAGCAGTATTTGCTTTGTACTCTCCTGCAATAGAGTTGGCAACATTCGTTGTGTCATTGTAAGCAGATTTTGGGTTTGAGCCAAATCCACTATACATTGCTTGCATCGTGTTGAATCCAGTTGGTGTACTGAATGCGTTTTGTGCGTATGCAGGGGCAACTCCACCGCTTGACATTGCAGTAGAACCACCAGAAGCAGGAGCCCACGCTGCACCAACCATACTAGGAGCTGTGACAGTTTGTGCTCTTGCCGCACTATTAGACATATTAACTTGTGCATTACCTAAATCAAGTTTTGCGTTTTGAAGGCTTATAGTTGCATTGCTCACTGATGAGTCAAGGTTTTGCTGCATAGAAGGTCTAATAAGAGAACCAATAGAATCCATATCTAATGCGCCTCTTCCGTTCTCCCCAACTTTACTAACTACCCCATTTCCGGCAAACTCTTTCATTTTCATGTCCATAGCTTTAGAGAACTGCACAGTATCAATCCCTCCTCCTCCAGCAACGTCATTTTTAAGTTGTAGCAATGAAGCATGCTTAGCTCCACCAAGTTCGCTACTAGGAAGCGAACCTAGTTTGTTACTTACCATATTTGCAACTGCTGAACGCCCTAAATCCGCATCTGAACTAGAGTCAAGAGCACTAACACTAGACACTGCTCTTGCTAATGTTGCTTGTGCATTCTTGGTATTTTCCTCGCTTTTTGCTATACTCTGTGCAAGATTATTTGACGAAGGAGATGTTATGGGATTTGGATTATTTGTAGCCGTTGTTGTTGCACTTGGAATTGTTGTAGGAACAGTTGTTCGTGGACTTGTAACTGGTGAGAGACCTGATTGATTAGCTTCTTTTTCTGCTAGATATGCAGTCCCACTCATTCCAGTTGCTCTTTTAGAAGCTATACCTGTAGCACTTCTAGCCCCTTTATTGTTATCTAAATACTCCTCAACATCTTTAGCATTTTCAGAACTAAATGCACTTCTACCACCTTTAGAATCTTTACCTTTAACCTTTCCAGTAGCAGCATCAAAACCACCTAGAACCATACCTCCAACTTTCCCAGCCCCTGGAGCCAATGCCATAACGGCACCACCAATAATTGCGGCATTCTTTACCGCTTCAAACACTTCGGCATTTCCACCAAACACATCCTCAGCAAGACTCATTGCAGCATTAGAAGAAACAGTTTTCATGTCGGATATGTGGTCAGCTTTAGTGATTGCTTTAGCTCTGTCGCCACCTGTTTGACGCATCATATATTCCATATCCTTACCTGTCCCAATAGCATTAAATTCTGCTTCGTCTCTACTGACACCTATAAATCCACCTCTTCCTCCTGCTCCACCTTCAAGTTTGTCGAGAACATTCACAGCGTCCATATTCCCTAGATTTTTAGCAGCTTCTGCTTTTCCTTGTGCTTGAGCAATTTGGCTTAAAGATTCAGCAATCTTGCCTGCATCTTTTGAGTCAAGCCCTTTGTATGACGTATCGCCTCCACCGCCAACACCTTTTATTTGTTGGTGCATTGATACCCTAGAAGACTCACCCTGCATAGCACCCTGTAGTCCTGCAATTTGAACAGCTTTATCCATTCCTCCGCTACTTGCGATTTGCGCAGACATTGACTCCATCCCACTTCTTTCTTTATATTCTGCCATTTGTGCAGTTTTTCCAAAAGCTCCTTCCGTTGCATTAAAACCTGCCGCAGAGCCTTTTTCTGATGCCATTGACTTTAGGTCATTTGCTATTGCTATTGATGATAAAGTGCTGTTTTGCTTACCTAATTCAGCTTCTGCTATTTTTTTATCGAGTGCCGCAGCAGCAGCATCTCCACCTACAGTTCCAAGACTCGCATAATGCTCTTTTGCTTGCTTCATTGAAGAAATACTAGCGTTCGCTTTCTCCAAATCGTCTGCTTGTGCATTTCCTAAGTCTGCTCCAAACTTAGTAACTAGATTGTCTGCGTGAGCTTTTTCTCTTATTGCTTTTTCCCTAGCTCCCGTAACTGCCACTCCTGTTGCACCCTCAACTCCATCTTGTACATCTAGTTTGGCTTTTGTGCTTTGCTGATTAGACATTTCTCCATACATAGCATTGTCTGCATAATCAACCCCCACTTTCGTGTTAGCGAGTGTCCCCATTGCCTGCCCAACCATAGAGTCTAATTTGGCTCCATCGATAGTCCCCATTGTTTCCGATAGACTTAATCCTTTATCGTGTTTTCCTTTTAAATCATTTCCAAATCTATCTCTTAGATTATCCGCATGCGTAGAAGAGCCAACACCTTTTTCAATAGCTCCTGTAATATCATCGGCGATGGCTTTATCCACGCTTCTTCCATTAGCATGAAGTTCTGCATTGGCAGCTTTAATTCCACCCTCAAATCCTCTTGCTGCATTTTCTTTATTTTTCTTCATAAGGTCTATTTGTTCGGAGTCGCTCATAGCCCCAAATTTTTCGCCTATACCAATAGCATCATTAGTTGATTTTCTAGATTGTGCGTTCATCCCTGTCATGTAGTCTGCGTATCCATCTTTTTCACCAGTAAGAGACTTGCTTACTGCGGTAGCAAGTCCCATTGATTGAGCGTGTTTTGCCATTTCGCCTAATGCTTGCCCCTCAGCTGCTAGTTCCCTATCGTAAAGAAGTCTTCCATCCTTGTCTTTTTCACCAGATAACATATGTTTTGAAGCTCTATTTACTGCACTACCATCTCTTGCACCATCTTCAAATGCTTTAGAGTTCGCTGCATCATAATCTACAGTACTTCCACGCCCTGCACTAGAGCTTATCTTCTCGGCAGCTTGTGTCATGACATTTTTTAGATGAGCGTTACCAGTACCGCTTAATGCACCAAAACCATTATTACCAAACATCTTATCAGCAGAAGCCGCACCTGTCGCCAATTGCTCTAAAGCACCTTGTCTAGCACTAGCTGTAAGTTTCTCAAATGCACCAGCGTCTTTGCCTATCTCTTGAGAAGCCATCTCTTTTGCTACTTGCTGTGCTGCCATTCCTGCACCAATAGTGCCTGTATCAAAGCCAGCTTCACTATTGCTTGCAGTATCTCTATTCTCTCTCGTGTTGTGAAGAGTAGAACCCATTATCTCGCCATCTTCAATACTAACGCTTCCTATATCAGCCATGCTTGCAGAATTAACCCCACCAGAATTCATATTAGCTCCAAGCCCTGCTGTCTTGCCCATTGATTGCATTGATTGTCCAGCGCTACCAGAGATATAATTATCAGTGTTGAATTTACCTGCATTCCCAGAATGCATAATACTTGCTG
>Ga0265295_1004059_pt1 | contig 20202 bp, 18 predicted proteins | sample Munlansysbiofilm_FD_192503 | JGI IMG/M metagenome (GOLD analysis project Ga0265295, IMG submission 192503) | Leachate microbial communities from a municipal landfill in Southern Ontario, Canada - Methane capture system biofilm | ecosystem: Engineered > Solid waste > Landfill > Unclassified ... | reverse complement strand
TCATATTTCATTACTTCACTTCCAAAAGTTCTTGGAGGGAATGGAATATTGTACTGATAATCCTTATAGAATGCAGTAATGTTCGCATACACAAAAGATTGTCCATCTTTGATGGTATAAATAATTTCTGTTTTTGAGGGAACGATAACAGAATCGTTCAGGTTTACGTATGATTGCTTGATTCGGAATTGTTTAAAGTACAAAAGTGCTCTGGGATTAATTTCTAAGTCAACACCTTTTAATGCCCATGTGCTGTCCTCAATCATCACATGACCAGAAAACAGAGCATCTCCTGGAAAAATAGGAGTCACAAGAATCTTGTATATTTTCTTACTGTTTTCGTAATAAATTCCTTCAAAATCAAACACGTAAGACAAAGGTGCTGTTGGAGCCAAGGGAGAAAGCAAGGGCTGTTCGCAAAGTCCAGAGACAAAAATGAATGGACTGAGAAAGTCAAAACGAGAAGAAACAGCGTCGTATGCAATTATATAGGGATCACGCCATTCTTTGCCTAGATAATCTATTTGTAAAGACTTGCTGTCAGTTCCAATTGATACACTGATTGTTGAAAAAGGGGTCTTGGCTTTATATTCGTTTTCTGCTGTAATAATTTCTTTTGTTTGTCTTGTGTCGGATAGAATTGTAGAATAAGTTTCTTTGAGAGAGGAGTTGCGAATTTCAGGCAACACCTGAATGGGAATAGAGTCATTGCTGAGCGTATCGTTTTTTTCTTCAGTATTTTTTTTCTCTATAGGCCAAAATTCGCGCTGAAGTGAAGTTTTTCTGTAGGAAACACAGGAATAGCTTTTCAGAGATTCAAGGAAAAACTTTCTGACATCTCTAGCATTCTTCATGACTGACTTTGCAATGTCTCTTCTGTCGGCATAAATCACTGCTTCATTCAACAAAAGGCTTCCTTCTTTTAGGCTGATATTGAGTTCCACAGGCCTATTGCCGCTGATTTGTACTTCTTGCTCGATGGTCTCATATCCGAGAATTCGGAATACAAAAGTATAAATACCGGGCTTGATCTCAACGCGGTATTGTCCGTCCACGCCTGAAGTGGAACCAGTTGTTGAGTTTTTTGCATACACATTGACCGCCGGAAGAGGATTCCCGTATTCATCGGTTATAAATCCCTTCACCTGCTGTGCGTTTGTGTGCAAAGCCATTGTTAGAAAAATTAATAACGGCAGAAAAAATCGTGTCAATGATATGAGTTGTGAAAAAACTTTGACGGACTTATGGTTAGTAAAGTTACAAAAGTAATAAAAGCGACAACTCATTTCACTATTGGAAAATGAATATCAAAATGACCTGCTTTGTTCTTGTTCTCAAAACAAGACACATTGTTTGATTTAAGACGCTGTTGGAGCCTTTCAACCAGTCCGATTTGAAAGTCGTTTTCGTTCATCTCCATTTTCCAGTGGTCGTCAAAGCCAGAAAGCACCTTGACTGCCTTCATAAGTTTTATGGACTTTTTATTAAAATTATCACGGAGTAAATTCCAGTGTATGATCGTTCCGTCGTTTTCTGAGATAGTATAGCCAAGAGAGGAGTTGTAGGATGATGCAGTAAGGTTCTCTGCTAAAGTTTTTGAAGTTAGTTTGATGAACCCTAGAGCATTGAGAGTGAAAAAAGAGAGAAGTAATCCCCCAAGTGCTGGAGTTTCAGTAGAAAGATATGTTTCATTACCCACAAAAACTCCAGCTTCAGCAGTATGCTGTTCCCATTGAATATTTTTAAAATTTACCATTGCAAAGGGTTCATTCTTAAAATGAGCAACATAGTACAGATTATTTATGTTGTTGATAGATTGATACCACTTTAGCTGCTCTTCTTTAGTGATTGTATCTCGGTGAATCATTTTGGATCTGACAAATTCGGAATTTCTCCATTGTCTTAATAGCTCAAGGTTGTCTTGATTAACAATGTGAAAAGAAAAATATCCTGCCTTAAAAATCATGACAATTGCTTTCTTTAATATATTCGGCAAATGAAACAGGTTTTCTGTAATAAAACCCAACGAATGTAATTAATAGGGACAATACAACACAGAGTCCTATAAATCCAGTTAGAATAATTCCATTGGTTTGTCTTAAGAAATAACCGCCTGTAATTGCAGCCAACACAAGCATAAAAAGAAGTATAAAAGAAAAGGCTGTGTAGGAAAAAATGGATTTGACAACAAAAACAAAAAGTTTCAGATTCGTATATCTGCTTTTTGAGGTTGTCCTTGTATAATGGGGGACACTGATATTCTGATGCATTATTTTATTTTCAATGCTGATGTGTTCAATGTTTACAAAAAGGTGTGCACTTGAGACAATCAAATTTTTTGTGTTTCTGCCCATGCAACGGAAGGACGAAAGTTTTTTCTTTGTTAGTCCTAGCATCACAGTGGTTTTGTGTAGTATCAAAGCAGTAAAAAGCCGAAACCAAGATACTCCCTGCTTGTGGATGGGGATTCCATAAACAATACTCTCTGGGTATTGGTTTAGCAAATCAATTAAATCGGGGATGTTTTCAGGGGCATATTGAAGATCATCGTCTATGGTTATAACAATTGACCCTGTTGAACAGTGTAATCCTAAAAGTGTGGAAAAATGCTGCCCTTTATTTTCATTAAGAATGCAATATTTTATCTGTTGAGGGTTTTGTTCTGCTAAGTTTTTGATAATTTCTGGAGTATTGTCTTTGCTGCAGTCATCGATGAGAATAACTTCAATTTGCAAATCGTTGTTTTTGCCCATTGTATTCACCCTATCAAGAAGCATTTCTAGAGAATCGGGGTTGTTTAAAACTGGAACAATCACACTGATGGATTTCATGTTGATGGTTCTAATATTTGGTTTCTAACAAATCAACCTCCTCCAAGTGTTAGCCTGCTGCCTGAAATCCATTTCGAATCATCAGAAAGCAGAAAAAGGATGGAAGAAGCTACGTCATCAGGACTGCCAAGTCCCATGGGTTGTTTGGCTTTAATTTGGGTTACTATTTCTGGTGAGGTTTCTTTGCTGACTTGTTCAAACATGGGTCCACTGACAAAGGCTGGTGCCACACAATTGACACGGATGCCTTTTGAAACCAGTTCTAAGGCAAGTACTTTGGCATAACCTTCTATTGCTGCTTTGACAGCAACATACATGGCTCCTCCCACAAAAGGGTAATTCGTGGATGAGGAAGAAACAAAAACAATGGAACAGTTATTTTGAATAAGTTTCTTTTTTCTTATTAAACCTGAAAAAAGTAAAACCGCACCGTTGAACCCGGGACCAAAATTTTCAGAAATCTCTTTTGATGTAATAAATCCAGCAGGACAGCGACTGGCAATGCCACTGCTGAACACCACGCCATTAAGTTGAGGAAGTTGTGTAACTAGATTTTTGATGTCAGCTTCGTTGGTTAGGTCGCAGGGAATTATAGTGTGTGAGCTGCCTTCCATTTGTCGGAGTGCCTCTGAAAGTTTTGCCTCGTTTCTCGAAGAAAGAATCAGCGAAGCTCCTTGTTCACTCAGCCTTTTTGCAGTTTGGAGACCAATACCTGATGAAGCCCCAATGACTAAAATTTTTTTATTTTTCAAAGAGTTCATATGTCAATATATTGTAAGTCGCAAACATGGATATGATCTGTTTCAATAATGGCATTTCCCCATGAAAGTCCCACACCGAATCCAGATAAAAACAATCGAAGTTTTTTTGTTTGAAGTTCATTTTTTAGTTCTGTAACCATGCAAAGAGGAATACTTGCCACACTTGTGTTCCCGAAGCGATCGAGGTTTTGAGGTACTATCTCGGGATCAATTTTAAGAATTTTAGAAATTGTATCAATGATTTTTTTATTGGCTTGGTGTAACACAAAATAATCAATGTCATTGTTTCTAAGGTCTGTGGCTTTTAGAAATTTCTTTATTGACACAGGGACATCTGTAATTGAAAACATGAATATATCAGCACCGTTCATTTCAACATCCATTTTGCTTCTGATAATACCGGGAGATATTTCTTTCTTTTCAAAACTTTCGGGAGGGCAGCCGTTTCTAAAACATCCATTGCGAATGATGATTGCTTCATGTCTGCTACCATCATTGCCATAGCTAAACCATGAGGGTGAAGATTGTGGTGTTTTTTTCAGTATAGTGGCAGTTCCAGCATCTCCGAAAAGAGGATATGTGCTCTTGTCGGTAATGGGTGATGCTTTTGTTGGCATATCGCCAGCAAGCAATAGTCCGTATTCTTTATCAGAATGATTCATCAGTGACGAAATTACTGACAAGGCATAGGGATATCCAGAACATCCAAGAGAAATATCAAAGGCGGGAGTAGATTGCGATAGGCCTAGCCTGTCGTGTAGTATGGCCGATGTATGAGGAAGGTAGTAATCCCTCGATTGAGAAACAAAAATAAGAAATCCAATATCTTTAGCAGGAATATCTAGCTCACGGAGTAGAGTTTCAGCGGCGATAAAACACATGTCTGATGGGGTTATTCTGTCAGATGCCACATGCCTTTTGTGAATGCCTGTTAGCTTAATAAATGCATTTCTTTCCTCTTCTGAAATTAAGTTGTAATCAACATTATGAATAATATTGTCAGGGACACAGGCCGAAATTCCGGCAATTTTAATATTTTCTATATGCACCAATGTCATTCGGTAATTGCTTTTGAAACCACAATATCATAGAGCTCTTGGACGGTCTTAGCATGAAGAAGGTCTCCTGCTGTCAGTGCAACATCATACTCGGTTTTAATGAGCGCCAAAAAAATTAAGGCGTTGATTGAACTCATTTCAATGACTGATTCAATGATTGTTTGAGAAGAAAAAGTTACTGATTGGGGAATCTCAAATTCTTCTTTAAGTACGTGGATAAAATCACTGATTTCAATTTTCATATTGTTAACGTATAATACTGATTTACAAAGATAATGATTTTGCTGTTGTGTCGTTTTTACAAGAATACAGGAACTTGTTGTTGTTTTTTTCTAGATTTTATGTTGTTTTTTTGTATTTGAATGTATTTTCTTTCCTTTTCGCTATTCCCTGTCATTCTATAATATTTTGATAAAGCTTCTAGCAATTGAGGGTTTTCAGGCATTTTTTCAATGGCCTTTTCCCATTCAAGAAAGGCAGAGATTGTATCCCCGGAGATGAAATAATAATTTCCGAGATTGATATGCGGAGCATCACTTTCAGGAAATATTTTCATGATTAAGGCATTTGTTGAAAGGCTCCCAATGGTGTCATTGGATTGAAACAGCAATAATAATTTTCTGTTATACGCATTTGCATAAAGAGAATCAGTTTGAATGCATCTATTGTAAAACAATATGGCACTGTCGGATTTTCCGAGATTTTCATAACAATAGCCCATATTATAAATCGCTTCTGTATAATCAGGATCCAGTTGCAAAGCTTTAGAAAAATATGTTTGAGCAAGCGGAAAATCCTTCTTAATCATAAAATGCAATGCTCCCAAAGTGTTCCATGCATTGGGATAGCCATCCCATATTTTTACTGCATTGTTGAGGAGCTTGATTGAAAGGTTTGTCCACTGCATATTGCGGGTCGAGAGCCTGGGGTCGCTGCTACTTCGAACAATTTCTTTAAACATGGCGTTTGAATAGAGCATGTGCGCCTTAAATGATTTGTCAAGGTCTTTCATGTCGTTTTCATACAGTGTCAAAGAGTCTTTCCATTCGGTATTTCTAGAGATTGTTTTGACAGAGTAAAATAATAATAACGGGATAAGCAGATAACTGAAAAGTTGGAGAAATTTATTTCCTTGTTTCTTTTTGCGTTCTTCATTTCCTTTGTAAAACAAATAGCCCAGTATGATGCACAATCCTAGTGATGCATTGAAAACAAACCTGTCGGCCACGATTCCCATGGCTGGAATAGCAATATTTGCAAACATGGAAACTGAAACGAAATAATAAACAATACCCAGACCTATGGGATGTTTTTTCTTAAGCAAAATAATGCCCCAGACAAAAAGTGCGGCATGTGCCAAAAGACTTATCAAAGCGACGGGATTGAAAATTGATACAATGGGTATCATATCATATCCGTAGTAATACAGCAATTTTAAAGGGAAGAGCAACTGTTTTGTATAATGAAGCAGCGTAAAACCGGCAGTTCCCAATCTCAAAGCAAGACCATCATTAAAAAACAAAGGGTTTTCAAAATAATCAGGATTTCTTGCTCCTCCAGGAATAATAAAAGTAGGAATGATGAAAAATGCAACCCCAAGCAGGAATGTTGTCGAAGCAATCAAAGCTCCTTTTTTAAAAGATAATTTTCCCGAAAACCAAATCAAAAGAGGAATAAGCGCAATGAAAACCATGGCGCTACTTTTTGAGAGCATGGCAAGGAAAAACAATACGGCAGCTGTGATAAAATATTTTAGTGATTGACCCGAAGCCCATTTGAAAAAATGTCGGGCCGAAAGCAAAACAAATAAATAACTCATCAGTTCATCTCTGTTTTTTATGCTTGCAACTACTTCTGTATGAATAGGATGGGCAGCAAATAAAAGCACAATCAGTAAAATCAGAGATTGATGCTGACCTGAAAAAGTTTCATTGAGCAGCTGAAATAAGACAATGAGAACCAGAGCATATAAAAGAATGTTGATCAGGTGACTCAGGGCTGGATTGTATCCCCACACGAGAAATTCTAAACCTGCAACTAGTTTCACCAACGGCCTGTAATCAAATGAACGTTTGTCGGATGTTACGTAGTTGGTTGTGAGCACTTCGGGAATTCCTGATAACCCTCTTTCAATCACAGGATTGTTCTGAAACACGAGATTATCATCAACGGCATATTTGTTTTTCAGTGTGTTGCCAAAAAGAATCAGAGATACTGCCAGAAAGAGTAGATATATGTTGCGCTTTGTAGAAAAAAAATCTTTTTTCATTTTTTCATTTTGGAATTTTCAAAAATACGAAAACTTCTGTTCTTTTGTTCCCATTGAATCATCTCTTTTTTTAGAAATATGTAAAAGAGTAAAAATGGAGGAAATGTGTAACTTTGTAAAAAAGGAAGAATTAAAAGCGAACATTCGCAAGCATCAGACAGACAGATAATTATGAACTCTTTTTACATCCATATTCCTTTCTGCAAATCAAAATGTCATTATTGTAATTTTGTGTCTGTTGCTACGCAAAAATGGAAGGATGAGTATGTTGATGCATTAATTTGTGAAATTTCTCGTCGAACCGATTTTTTTGAAAAAAATGCTGTCATTGATACAGTTTATTTCGGTGGAGGCACGCCATCACTGCTTTCAATTCAGCAGGTGCAGAGAATTTTTAATGTCATCAGAAACAATTTTGATGTGTCCGAATCTGCGGAAATTACATTTGAAATGAATCCAGAGGATGTGGAAAAAAACTATCTGAAAGGTCTGGCTGATGTGGGAATCAACCGTCTGACGATCGGGGTTCAGTCTTTTATTGAATCAGAACTCAGATATCTTGGAAGAAACCATGACGTTCAAAGAGGAGTCAATGCCTTTGCATTGGCCCGTCAGGCTGGGTTTCAAAATATTTGTATTGATTTCCTTTTTGGGCTTCCCGCAAAATATTCAGGAGATCCTCAGGTGAATATAGAACAAGTGATAAAACTCAAACCAGAGCATATTTCTGCTTATGGCTTGACAATGGAGCCTGATACAATCCTTTTACGGCAAGTGGAAAAAGATAAAATGTTACCACCTGATGATGAAGTGACGGCACAACAGTTTATGTTTTATATGGAACAGTTGGCAAAGCTGGGCTATGAGCATTATGAGATTTCAAGTTATGCTCTTCCAGGTTTTAGGTCGAAGCACAATTCTGCATATTGGAAAAATGTCCCTTATCTTGGAGTAGGCGCAGGGGCTCATTCATACAATTTACAGCAGCGTTGGTGGAATACAGGAGTTATTACTGATTATATTCAAGGAGTGAACAAAAACACTTTTGTTGGAGAAGCTGAAATTCTGTCCGAAAAAGACAAGTACAACGATTATATTATTACATCTGCTAGGACCATTGAAGGAATGAGTCTCCCATTTATTCGTGAATTTTTTGGAGATCATTATGTTGCTTATTTTCTGAAACAAATCAAAAAGTACGCAGAAAAACAGTATCTATATTGTAAAGCAGACAACTATATTCTCACGGATATTGGAAAACTATGGTCAGATGAAATAGCTGAGCACTTAATGATTGAGAATCTTGACTGATCGGTTCAGACATAAAAAAACTGTACTTTTGCGCATTGGAATTAAAACCTTGAATCATGATTGAAGAAAATAAAAAATCAACACCATATAAGCCTGTTTCTGAGATGGGCGAATTTAAATTGATTCACCATCTCACAAAAAACATTAAGTTGAAAAACAAATCAACAATAAAGGGTGTTGGCGATGATGCTGCCGTTTTTGTCCATGATAAAAAATCAGTTTCACTGATTACATGTGATTTTCTCATAGAAGGAGTACATTTTAACCCGCGCTATGTTCCCATGAAACATCTTGGTTATAAAGCGGCTGTTGTTAATTTCTCTGATATTTATGCCATGAACGGAAAACCTCTTCAGATGGTTGCCGGCGTTGCTATTTCAAGTCGATATACTGTTGAGGCAATGGAAGAACTTTATGCTGGGATGATCCTAGCATGCGAACGCTATGGAGTGGATTTCGTTGGAGGAGACACCACCTCATCACCTCAGGGAATGCAACTTTCGGTGACTGTTGTCGGAGAAGCGGTGAAAGACAAAGTTTGTTATCGTAGTGGTGCAAAACCCAACGATTTGATTTGCGTTAGCGGTGATTTGGGTGCAGCGTATGCGGGATTACTTGTGTTGCAGAGAGAAGAACAAACTTTTTTGGCCAATCCCAACCATCAGCCCGAGCTGGAACCTTATGATTATGTCATAGAGCGACAACTGAAGCCTGAATCCGGCAGAAAAACAATAGAATTGTTATCCCAAAACGGAATCGTTCCAACTTCAATGATTGATGTTTCTGATGGACTTGCATCTGAATTGTTGCATCTTTCTGAACAATCAAAAACAGGTTTTAGAGTGTTTGAAGGCAAAATACCCATTGATCCTCAGACATGTTCAGTGGCCGAAGAATTTAAAATGGCTCCGCTTACATTGGCATTGAACGGAGGCGAAGACTACGAATTGCTATTTACTGTTGATATCGAACAACATGAAGTTTTGAAATCAATTCCTGGAATCTCTATTATTGGACACATGATAAGCGACACAGACGGAAGATATCTGATAACAGACGCAGACCAGGCTATTGAGCTGAAAGCACAGGGATGGACTGCTTTTTAAAGTCAGAAGTATCGGCGGTGAAATTGGCGATTATTGAAGGGAAGTACAGAAAAAGCAATTTAATTCAGTGATTTTCATAAAAAAACCATAATTTTGCCGATCAAAGTTCATTAATGCCCGAATGGCGGAATAGGTAGACGCGTTGGTCTCAAAAACCAATGAGGGTAACCTCGTGCCGGTTCGATTCCGGCTTCGGGTACAATTGAAAGCCACGATTTCGTGGCTTTTTTGTTTTTTAGATGTTCGGGCAGGTATTCTGAATTATTTTTTTAAGTTTGCATATTCATTATAACATTTGATAGTTATGGAAACTAAGAAAAAACATACTGCTCATATATGTAATCTAATTCAGATGGCAGTAGAAGACCAAGAGTTTCATATTAATGAAATGCATACTATTATTCATATTGCAAGAAATCTTGGTATTACATGCAACGATTTTGAAAATATTTTAAAAAACAACGAGAATATTACGGTTGAAATTCCTAAAAAAGTGAACGAACGGATTCAGCATCTATATGATCTCGTTAAGGTAATGATAGCTGATAATAAAGTAGAAGAGAATGAGCTAAAACATATTACAAGTATTGCAAAAATCTATGGTTTTGATATTGAAGAACATTTTAAGAATAATATATTACAAATAAGCACTCATGCAATTGTATCAGAAAATAGCTTTAATGTATTTATGGACGAATTTAAGAAGTTATCAGGTGTTTCGATTAGCCAAATTATTGTAGACCAAAAAGGGAATATTTCTTTTCCATATTATAACATTGCAAATCTTGCTTTTACCCCTCTTAGAAAAACGCTGTATATATTCTTTCTTTTAAGAAAGGTGAAAAACCTACCACCTATTTCAACAAATGAACTTGAAGAAGAGGTTAGCACGCTTAAACTTATTTACAATAAGGTTTATGGTTCCAATACATGGGAAACTGATAATACTATCAACAACCTTTTTGATATAAATTCTCCTAGTTTTCAGTCTAATAAATCAACAATTAATAAAAAAATACTTCAGGTTTTACCCGAGGATTTATGTGAAGAAACAAAAAATCTGTATCAAATTTCAAACAGTAACGGCTTTTTTACAATATACATAGACTCTTCATTGATTGAGATTAACAATAGTTTTTTAGAATAAAAACTATTTAGATTGATTCCAACAGGGCAATATTGCAAATGACAATATTGCCCCTTAACATATTGATTATTAAATTGTTTTATGTTTTTATCAGGACAATATCCTGATGTATTTTTGCATTAACAAATAATCAATGCCATGAAAATACTTAATCAAATTGCAATATTATTTTTGATTGCAACAACAACCATCACCTATAATCCTTCTTCTATAAGTTATAGGGCTGTCTCTTCAATTACAAAGACCAATGTAGTATATGTTTGTGATGGCAAGTATGCAACAAAATATCACGATTCTGCAAATTGCAGAGGCCTTGGTAATTGCAAGGGAGACATCGTTAAAATGACTATCGATCAGGCAAGAAATAACGGAAAGACAGCATGTAGTATTTGCTGTAAATAGTTCTGTGCAACTACACTGCATAGTTCAGTTCTTAATTTGTAAAAACAATAACCCACAAAATCAATAAATATGAAAACAAATTTTCAACAAACAAGGTTTTTTTCAGTAGCAACGTGTAGAGTAGGCAACTCTTATGAAAAAAACACATTATTACAAAGCAAGTATTGTTTGATAATAATGTTCATGCTTTTTGCTTTTAATTCAAATCAATTATTTGCCGAAGTACGAGACAGCACTATGCTTGATGCAAAAGACATAGGAGATTTGCACATTAATCAAAACATTAAAATGAATGTTCAAGATGCAGTGCAATGGCATAATTGGGGAGTAGAATCTCTCAAACAAAATAAATTTCATGAGGCGACAGGTAGATTTGCAATGAGTATACAACTTTATGGTAATTATCATGATATGGATTTGGTCTATTACCACTATTTTCAGGCATTAATTTGTAAAAAGACACAAGAATCACTTGAAGAAGCAGAGATGCTTTATACCCAGGGAAAGATAAAAACAAGCGCGGGTAGATTTGTGAATTATTATATTGGATATTTATACTATCAACTTGGCGACAATGAAAAAGGGAAAAAACATCTTGAAAGAGCAACCACAGATAATCCAACAATAACTCAAGTATTTGTTGATGCCGCAACATTTCATTATCTCGAAGGAAACATGAAGGAAGCTCTTATTTACATCGACTATGCTTTGAAACTAGAACCTAAAAACTCTCAAGCAAACATTATTAAAGCTAAAATTCTTTATCAGTTTGACATGTTTAATGAAGCTTTTGAACAAATAAAAAAACTTCAAACAGAAATGTTTTCTAATATCATGGATGCGTGTCTTTATATGAATCTTTTAAGTATAAACAAAAACCCAGAATATGCATTGATAAAAGACTTTGGGGATATTATGAGATTCGGGCACCTAAATCTTGATACTCGCATTGCATTGGGGAACATATATTACACTGTAAATAATACAGAAGACGCAGAAAGATACTACGAAGATGCATTAGAAATTAATCCAAGTCTTTATTTAAATGAATATAATGTTGGTAATTTGATTTATTCTCAAGGTTATTATGAAGAAGCAAAGGCAAGATATAATCATGCGTGTTCTTTGAGCCCAAATTGTGTCCAATCTAGATTGGCCCTTGCACAGATTTATAGGAATGAAAAGAATTATCGTGAAGCATTGGCTATAATTGATGGAATAGGGGAAACAATTAAACTTAAAAAATCAAATTATGAGGTTTTTGCTTTTTTAGGGGATGTGTATTTGAAAAACAATATGATTGATGACGCATTTGATTGTTTCAACAAGGCGATTAGTATTGACAGTACAAGAGCTGATGCCTATGCAGGAATTGCCTTAATACATTTCAATAACAGAACATATGATACAGCCATGGTATATGTTAATAAAGCATTGAATATTGAACCAAGAAACCACGAGTTGCTTTTAATGGAAAGCACAATTGTTTTTTATAGAGGATATTATAATAATTATGCGAACGAAGAATATTATTTAAGTGCAATCAAAAACTTGAAAATGATTTTGAAAAACGATCAACAAAATATAACAGCCGTGAATGTTCTCATGCTTATTTATGATCAAATGAACCAACACAAAAATGCAGTTGATGTATATGCAGAACATACCAAAAAGTTTCCTGTTGACTGGATTATGCATAACACAATGGTCATGATTGAAATCGGATATGGAACATATTTGATGGGGGAAGGAGATACTTTGCTAGCAAAGCTAAGATTCAAACAAGCACTCGATCATGCTTTCAATGCTTATGAAAAAAGTGGCGTCGGTTTTATAAACAATAATATTGGAGCTGCTTTTTTATATCAAGACCTTATTGATTCTGCGTTTACTTATCTTGCAAAATATCCTTCTTCCGTATCTGCCAATAATGTGGCAGTTGGGCTTGCTCTACAAGGAGATACACTCCAAGCACTCAGTTTGTTTGAAGATGTCCTTAAAAACGACCCAACTGCATGGTACGCACAAAAAAATATTTCTGTTCTTAATGGAGAAAAATCCTCTTATGAAATTGGCAAATCAAAAAGATCATCTTCGCGAAAAAACAAGCAAAAGACAGGCCTAACTAGAATGTTTTATTTCAATTTTGATGTAGGTTATACCTTTAATCTAAAGCTATTGCCTCTTTTTGAGATACATGATCCAGAAATCAGCAACCCTATTGTTGACTGTAAGAAAATAGAGAATGATGTTTACGGAAAACCCAACAAATACAACAGAGTTGATAAAATTGTATACTAAATAACAAAGTATTAATTAAAAAAGAAAGCAATGAACACTTTTAATGATTTTGAAAATATGAATGATGATGATTTCGAAAATAGCAACGATTATGATTCTGATTATAAATCAGAAACCTGGGGGCAAGAAAATGATTTGTGTGACATTGCAGACAATTGTTTCGGATGTCCGTATGCAGGAGAATGTTTTTGATTTTGTGCTAAAATTTCAAAATTGTTTAAACTAAATCAATAAATTATGTCAACACAATTAACAGCAAACAAGGGAATTCAAGAGCAAGTGCTCGATATTGAAACTGGACTGACTTTAGTCGGTAACAGTTATAAATCCGAAAGCGGTTTCAAATTTATGGTAGGTCTTAGAACACTTGGTAGCCTACAGATAATTGAAGGTGTTGCAAAAGGAACTGCAGTTGATTATTTATGTGGAATTCGTGTTTTTGATGAAAACAACGAGCTGGTAATTGATATTGCAGTTAATCGAGGCACTCGTTATGAAAGAGAAATTGTAAGAAAACTTGTTGCGAAAGAATTACTTCACATGTTAAATGAAGCTAATCAAAATAACGAGGATTTTGATTATTATGCTGCACAAAATAAAATTGACGAAGAGCTCAAACTGGCTTACTATAGACAAAGTTACGAAGCGATTAATCGTTGGGCAAAGGAAATTGGGATTATTAAATAATGTTTAATTAAAGCTAAGAAAAATGAATAATTCAATAACAATTTATGAGAAATATGGTCTTACAACCAATGGTCTTCAGTATTCAGAGCAAATCAATGCACTTGTTTCACAAGGGTATACTTCTTCGGCAAATAACACTTATTTTAATGCCTTTAGGCTGGCTGATGGTATTTTGATTAAAGAAGATGTTGGAATTGGATACTGTCGCACATTTTTAAATGGGATTAAGATCTACACATTAAAAGATCGACAGCTTATTGCTGATCAAAGGTATAGCTGCGTTTATTATTCAAAGGATGAATTGAATTGGAGGGTTCAAAAATTACTATTGGAAAAACTAACTGAGTCCGCACGAGTTGAAGGCTTAACTTTAAATATTGAACAAGCAAAGCAAATCATTAGTCAAGTTGTAAATAAGGCATTATATGGTGACCAACTCCAAGAATTTCAACAAGCTAATCGCATGCTGAGTGAATAAGATTTTAGCGAAAAAATTTCTTTATTGTATTAGTACAGTTTTTCAATTCCCCTCACTTTTTTGTCATATAAGTCATTAAACCACATTTGTTTGAACATTAGATTGACCTTATCTTCTGTGAGTTTATTGTATAATTCAAGTTTGGTATTTATGAAGCTGAGTAATTCATTATCAATTACTTCAAAAAACTTATCTTTAATATTGTCTTTTGTGTTTTGCGGATTGAAAAACTGCATTAACTCATCATTTGAGTATATGTTATCTTTCATTCTCTCAAAATCAATCTTGTCTTCTTCTTTCAAATCAACACCGAAAGTTTCATTGAGTATTTTGATGATTTTTGTCAACCACTCTATTTCATCAATGATTTTTGTTCCACCACCTCCCGGAGTCATTCCTTTTATTGCAGTGTCACTGCTTTCAAGCGAAATGCTGCTAGTGAACTGATGTTGTAGCTTATAGCTTTCTAAATCAACCTCTTCAAGAACTTCTGTTGGCAGGGGATCTTTTGTGTAAGGTAGTTTTTTATATAATGCTGTAAGAAGCACATAGTTTTTTTCTAGTTCCACATCAGCAAAAGTGATAATTTGCGACAGAAAACGATACACCCGTATAAAACTTTTGATATGGACTTTTATGTCTGTTTGTTGATCGCTTTCCAGCTCCGCAGTGAAACGCTTTACAATTTGGTTTAATATGGGTTGAAGCTTTTCCTGGTTATTGGTTTTACGGAAAAAGATGTTGGCAAAAGCCTCAACATCATTTTTGTAGATGAAATGCCCTGCTTCTATTTTCTCTAATAAATCATATAAACTGTTTGGATCTGTCTCATCGTCTTTTTCCATGTAGTTGCTGCCGTAAAAGTACTGAAAGTCATTTTGAATCATTTCAGGATCATTGACGAAATCAAGAATCATTGTATTATCCTTGCCTGGAGCTGTGCGGTTGAGTCTGCTTAGGGTTTGAACAGTGTTGGTGCCTCCAAGTTTTTTGTCAACAAACATAGTGTGTAGCAGGGGTTCGTCAAATCCTGTTTGATACATATTGGCAACAATGAGAATCCTGTGTTGAGGTAACTTAAATGCATCGGTGATACCAATGCGTCCTCCCAGATTGTTCATGTTTTCTTTGGTATAGTCCATGCCGGTTTCTGCATCTGTTACAGTACCGCTGAAAGCAATCAAAGCTCCGTAAGGTAGTTTCATTTCACGCATGATATCATCAAATTTTCGCTTGTATCGAACCGCGTGCAATCGTGATCTTGTGATTAGCATTGCTCTTGCTTTTCACTGAATTTCATTTTGAGTTTGGGAAACAAAATGTTCAAGCATAATGCGTGTTTTTTTCTCGATGGCATGATCTTGCAAGTCAACATAAGAGGATAACAAACGTACAGTCTTTTTCTTTTCATATTCCTTATCGGGAATATCTGTTCGTTTTACCAACTTATAATACCTTTTCCAGCTCATGTAGTTTTTTAGTACATCAATGATAAAGCCTTCCTTAATGGCCTGTTCCATGGTGTAAATGTCAAATGCTGCTTTTCTCTCGTTAATATTTGTCCCAAACATCTCAAGTGTTTTGGGTTTTGGTGTTGCAGTGAAAGCAAAAAATGAAATGTTTGTCTGATTGCCTTTGCTTTTAATTTCTTCCATCACGATGTCATCAAGGTCTTTTTCAACCTTATCAAGATTTTCCGCTTCTTCAAGAGAAAGTGCTTTGCGAAGATGACGTGCCGATTCGATTCCGGCTTCGGGTACAAAAACAGAGTGGGTGCGAAATCGACGACCTACTCTGTTTTTTTTATTCCCACAAACCCAACATAATATATTAATTTCGTAAAAAAATAATATATGAGTTTATCAGAAAAATCCTCGTCCAACCTGCATTATATTTTCTATGCCATTATACTTACCATTGGGATTTGGATTGGTTATTACCTTTCTTCAAACAATCCGACACAGGGGTCAGCTAAAAATGAAACTCAGCAACAGGTTTCAAAAATCTCAGACATTTTTAACTATATCCATGATAACTATGTTGATTCTGTAGAATATGATAAGCTCGTTGATGATGCTCTTGAGTCTATTTTGCTTCATCTTGATCCGCACTCAAACTATATACCCGTTGAGGATTTTGAGTTTGTTAATGAAGACATGACCGGAAAATTCGACGGAATCGGCATTCAATTCCGCATTGAAAAAGATACTGTTATGGTTATTCAGACAATACCAAACGGTCCTTCCGAAAAAGTTGGACTCAAGGCTGGTGATAGAATTATTGAAGCTGACGGTAAAAATATTGCGGGAGTGCAAATAACAAACAACGAGGTCATGAAAATGCTTCGTGGTGCAAAGGGAACAAAAGTAGAAGTCAGAGTGAAGCGCACAGGGATCAAAGAATTGTTGACGTTTACAATCACCCGGAATGAGATTCCCACTTTTAGTGTTGATTATTCGGGAATGATTACGAAAGACATTGGATACATCAAGTTGTCAAGTTTTAAAATCAAGTCTGATATTGAGTTTCGTGATGCGCTTAAAAAACTTACAGACAAAGGTCTGACAAAGCTTATTTTCGACCTGAGAGGAAATGGAGGCGGATCTCTGGATGCGTGTATCAAAATTGCTGATCAGTTTTTTGATGCCGGCGTTTTATTGGTCTATACTGAAGGTCTTCATCGATCACGACAGGACACTTATTCCACAAAACAAGGACTTTTTAAAACTGGGAAGTTAGTGGTTCTTGTTGACGAATTTTCTGCTTCAGCCAGTGAGATTATCGCGGGTGCTGTTCAGGACAATGATCGAGGTGTTATTATCGGGCGCCGTACTTTTGGCAAGGGTTTGGTTCAGGAGCAAATCGGTTTTAGAGATGGCTCTGCAATCAGACTTACCGTTTCTAGATACTACACTCCTGTTGGCAGGTCAATTCAGCGAAATTATGAAAAAGGCCTCGAAGCATATTATGATGAATTTTACACCCGCGTGATGGATGAATTTCAAACAGGTGATGACACATCTTCCTTTGACACAATCCAGTATAGGACTCCAAAAGGTAAAATCGTTTACGGAGGTGGAGGAATTCAACCAGACATTCATGTGGGATATCCCCTCATCTATAAAAACGATTCACTAAAAATGTATTTCAACATGCTGTTTCAGTTTTCTTTCGAATACACAGATAAAAACAGGCAAAGGTTGCTAAATACCTACAGAAATGCCGATGGTTTCATAAAAGGATTTGTGATTACTCCTGTTATCTGGAATAGTTATATCGATTTTATAAAAAAGAATCCTGCAGACAAAAAACAGCCCAATCCCGGAAACCTCAATGCGGAAGAACGCAAATTTATTGAGATTCATCTGAAAGCAAATATTGGAAGGAATTTGTTTGATTATGACGGTTATTATCCGATTGTAAAAGATGCAGACGAAATATTACAAGAAGCCATTAAATCTTTTGAGCAATAAGGGATGTTGTAGAAACATTGAAAAGAGTGCATCCGTCTCATTTACAAAGGATTACTAAGTGTAATGATAAGAGAATAATAGTGTTTTGTTCTGATATTACTGATTATTTATAACTTTGCAAAAAATTAGTACTCACTTTATTAAAAACAAAAAGCTCTATGAAAAAGTTAATTCTTTTAATTTCGATTGTATTTATCACTCATTTTATTTCGGCCCAAGTTGTTGATGCAGAAAAGACACTGCGTGATCAAAATATAGACACCATTCACGGATGGACAACAGGGGGAGTGGTATCCATTAATTTTTCCCAAACTTCTCTGACCAATTGGGCTTCAGGTGGTCAAAACAGTATTGCGGCAAATGGAATTGTCAGTCTTTATGCTGGCTATAAAGGTGAAAAAAATACGTGGGATAATTCTTTGGACATTGGGTATGGGATGCTCAGGCAGGGAAAAGATGATCTCAGAAAAACAGATGATAAAATTGACCTATTTTCAAAATATGGTCGTGAAGTATCTGAACATTGGTTTATTGCCGGGGTGGCAAGTTTTAAAACTCAGATGACGCCCGGATACAATTATCCTAACGATTCAGTGGTGATCTCAAATCTCCTTGCACCCGCATATACATTGGTTGCTGTGGGAATGGATTACAAGCCTACTAAAGATTTGAATCTTTTTGTTGCTCCTCTGACTGGTAAGTTCACTTATGTTAATGACCAAACTCTTGCCAATGCTGGTGCTTTTGGTGTTGAACCTGCGGTATATGATGACCTTGGCACCTTGCTGACTGCCGGTAAGAAAAGCCGTTACGAAATTGGAGGATATTTGAGGTTTGCTTATAAAACAGAAATTTGGGAAAATGTGTCTCTACAAACCAAACTGGATTTGTTTTCAAATTATGCACATAATCCACAAAACATTGATATTAACTGGGAAATTCTTCTTTCAATGAAAGTTAATAAGTTCATCAATTTTACTATTTCTACTCATCTTATTTATGACGATGACATTATGATTGAAGTTGATAGAAGTGGTGATGGTATTATTGATGGAAAAGGACCTAGAACTCAGTTTAAAGAAGTTATGGCTATTGGTCTTTCATACAAGTTCCACAAAGCACCCGATAAAGCTGAGAAATAAGCTTGATGCACAATAAATGGTTGTTATGAAACGAGGTATAATTTTATCATTTTTAATTGTTTTATTCGTTCATCTAACGGCTCAAAACACTAAAGTTGCATCATCAGTGCACACTTTCTGTTTTGATCTTCAAGCACAGCTTGAGCAGGCTGAAACAAAAACAATACCTTCTGGTTTCATACAAAAATATCCAATTTCAAATTATCAGGGAAGATTGTATGTGGCGGCACTGGCAAAAATCAACGATCAATTCTCAATCAACTCTCTTGGTATGATGGGTATTCGGTGTGGTAGTGTTATTGGTACATTTGCCACACTGCGAATTCCTTTGGATATCATGTCGCCTCAAATTCAGATACCGGGAGTTGAATATTTTGAAGTTGCCACAAAAATCCAATCCACACTTGACAGAGCCATTAAGGATTCTAGAGTTGACAGTGTTCATATGGGATGGAATCTTCCAATGCCTATTTCGGGAAAAAATGTCCTCATAGGAATTACAGACTGGGGCTTTGATTATACTCATCCCATGTTTTATGACACAAGCCTCACATACACGAGAATTGCTGCCGCTTGGGATCAGTTTCGAACTGCCGGACCCGCACCTTCGGGATTCGATTATGGTACTGTTTTTAACGGAGCCACTGAACTGGCAGATGCGCAATGTGATACTTTTAATATTTATGAATACGCAACTCATGGCTCGCATGTGGCTGGTATTGCCGGAGGCTCAGGTGCAGGGACAATATACCGCGGTGTAGCATTTGATGCACAATATCTTTTTGCCACTTTTTTGGTTGATGCCGCAGCTGTCGTTGACGCTTTTAGTTGGATGAAAACTTATGCTGAATCTGAAGGAAAACGTCTTGTAATCAATATGAGCTGGGGTTTATATTATATGGGAAATCTGGACGGAACTTCACTGCTCAGCCAAATTATTGATCAGATGTCGCACGAAGGAGTCGTCTTTGTGAGTAGTGCCGGAAATAATGGAGATGTAAACTTTCATATAAAAAAGGAATTTACCTCAACTGCCGATACCATGAAAACACTCATCAAGTTTGACAGTTATGTGTACTATCCCAATATGTGGGGGCAGAGCATTACAATGTGGGGAAGTAAAAACGATACTTTTAGTATTTCGCTAAAAATCTATGATACATCAAATAATCTTCTTGCACAAACTCCTTTTATTTCTTTCGCAACTGCGGCATCATATTCCACAGACACCATTAT